>Ga0265297_10004490_pt1 | contig 22768 bp, 17 predicted proteins | sample Munlanlwell13791_FD_192502 | JGI IMG/M metagenome (GOLD analysis project Ga0265297, IMG submission 192502) | Leachate microbial communities from a municipal landfill in Southern Ontario, Canada - Leachate well 137-91 | ecosystem: Engineered > Solid waste > Landfill > Unclassified | place... | reverse complement strand
AAAAAGTATGACAATTAATGACTACTCGGAAAAAGCATGGTCTACAGCAATTTATCCTAATAAAGGTAAAGACATTTATTATCCTCTTTTAGGACTTGGTGGTGAAACTGGAGAAGTGTTTGAAAAAGTAAAAAAGATTATCCGAGACAAAAATGGTAAATTTGAACAATCTGATTTAGAAGAAATTGAAAAAGAACTTGGAGATATTGTTTGGTATATTAATGCTTTATGTAAAACATTAGGTTTTAATTTAGAGACAGTACTTCAGAAAAATATTGACAAGTTAAAAAGTCGACAAGAACGAAATGTTTTACATGGAAAAGGAGATAATAGATGATTAAATTAGGATTTGTTGGACCAGGTGATTTTAGTAATGGGTGGGATTCTTTGGTTCGTGGAGAAGGACGTTGGTTAATGTCTATTATTAAATCTCTTAAGGATGATCCTAATTATGATACTACTTTAATTGTACAAGACCACGGTGATTTATATAATTATAATGATTCGTTTTTGGGTACAAAATTTCGGTCTATTAAATCGGTTTTAAATGGAGAATTAAACTTTGACATTTTATTTAGTATGGATGTTTATGAAGATGAAATAGCAGATTTTCACAAAAGTAATATGTCTAAATGGGTAAGTAAAATAAAAACGAAACAGAGGGTTTGGGCGCCATTTTTTTCGAGTAAACAACATTTAGAAAGCAAATACCCAGTTGTATATCCTTATTTTTATAAAGAAGCAGATTTAAAAAAACTATTTACACTTCCAATTGCTCTTGGTACAATAAAAGATTTAAGTTCTAAAAAAATAAATAATTTTAATAAAAAAAATGCTGTATGGTTTTCCAAAAATTCACACGAAAATCCAGAATTTTTGTTTGAATCTTTACAAAATTGTTTAGATCATTTAAATAAAATCGACGGATTTTTGGTAATGGTAGACGGAAAATGGTTACACACAAAAGAGTATAAAGATAAAGAAAAGGTTGTATCTCTTTTGGATAAAAATAAAACACGGGTTTGCTTGTTAGATAAATGGATTCCGTATTCTAAAATGAAAAGTATTTTGGACAAGAGCCAATTTATTTGTGGAATTCATCATCCGATTGTAAATCCGATGCAATTAGATATTGTGTTTAGTGGTGGAATTCCTATTATATTTAATAATCAAAAAGAATTACCACCGTTTAATGACACACAATTACCATATATTGATGGTAAAAATACAGAAGATGGGTTTTATAATATGTATCACAGAATTTTAGTTGATGAAACTTCTTATAATTTAGTATATTATACTTTGGTACAAAGGTCGTTTCTTTATACTGAAGAAGAATGTAAAGAAAATTTAGAATTTTTTATTGAAAAATTATAATACGGAGAATCATAAAAATGGAAAAGGATGTATTTAATACTTTATTTAATTTGGTTAAACCAGTACAAGATTGGAATGAACTATACTCTTTAGTTAATAAAGTAGAACTTGAAGGTGTTAATCGTATTTTAGAAATTGGTGTTGAAGGTGGTGGTACTGGTAAATTTTGGCTTACTGTTATTAAAAATAAGACAAATAGGCTTTATATAGGTGTGGATACCAATATTTCTAAAGTAGGTGATAAATTTGATGAATTTATAGATTTTGGGTTTGTTCATATGGTAGAAGGTGAAAGCCAAAGTACTACAAGTATAAATTCAGTGAAAAAAATATTGGGCAGCTCGTTGTTTGATTTTATTTATATTGATGGTTCTCATAAGATGGAAGATGTATATAAAGATGTAATAAATTATTATCCACTTTTAAAGAACGGTGGAATTATGGCATTTCATGATTACGGAGATATTAATGGTGGTCCATATAATGCAATTAAAAAATTAAAAATAGAAAACAAATTAAATATACAGACAGAAGGTACTTTTCCTGGAGAAATGACAACCTATTGGTTTATGAAAGGTGCATAATGATACAAGAGCGTTTTAATTATTTATTTGATAACTTTAAACCAGATCAAACCAAAGAAGAAATGTGGGCAGTTATTGAATGTTTAAATACTATTAATCCTAAAAACATTATGGAAATTGGTGTCCAATTCGGAGAATCTTCAAATATTTGGGCTCAGTATTGTTTAGATAATAATGGAATGTTTTTTGGTATAGAAATTTTAACAGAAAGAATTAAATCTAATTTACCAAATTTAGGAAATCCTTCTTTACTTAAATATATTTTTAAAGGTAATAGTAAAGATGAAAATATTATTAATCAGGTTAAAACAATATTAGGTGAAAATTTGTTTGATTTTATTTTTGTAGATGGTGGTCATGATGTTGATGATGTTTACCAAGATATTAAAAATTATGCACCATTACTTAGATCAGGTGGTATTATAGCTTTTCATGATTATCGAAAAGGATTAAGTGTTGACCAAGGAATCCAACAAGCTATTAAAGATAACTTATTGGTTCCTTTATCTATGATAGAAAAAAAAGTAAATCACGGTACTTTAATTATGATTAAAGCTTAGGAAAAATAAAAAATGAAGGTAGAAGAAGTTGAAAAAATATGTAAAGATACTGATGCTTTACAAAATTCAGAAGAAATAATGTGGTTATTTAATATTTTAGATAAGGTGAGCCCATTAAAAACTATAGTAGAAATTGGTTTAGAATGGGGTGGTTCTTTAAAACTTTGGGAACACTATTTATTGGAACGTTTTTCAGATTATAAAGATATCCTTGTAATCGGTATTGATATGGACATGTCTAAAATTAGATGGGATTTAAACAAATCATTAATACATTTTTCTTTATTAAATAAAAATACTTTTGATGATGACTTACCGAAATGTGTTAAAGATATTTTAGGTAATCGAGAAATTGATTATTTAATGATAGATGGAAATCATTCTTATGAAGGTGTAAGAAATGATTTTAATAAACTTAGCCCGTTAGTTAGAGCGGGTGGAGTAATTGCTTTTCATGATGTTAGAACTGAATGGGATAAGGTTGGTAAATTTGTAAAAGAATTGAATTATCCATCATATAATGAGAAACTAATAATACAAGGAACGGGTATTATTATAAAATAGGAAAATAGAATGTATGAGTCATCCATTAACCATAAGAAATAATGAAAACTATGTTAGTATTATTATCCCCCATTTTAATCGACCCAAATATCTTCCTTTAATATTTGAATCTTTAGATAAGTTTGCTGATTTACCATATGAATTATTAATTCATGAAGACGGTAGCATAGATAATTCACTAGATGAATTATTAAAATATAAAGATAAAATTAGTACTTTACTTATTAATACTAATAAAGGATATAATGTAGGACTAGCCTTATCAATTGATCGCCTAGTTGATGTCTCTACTAGTGAATACATCATATTCATGAATAATGATTGTAGACTCAACAGGCCGTGTTTAAATGAAATTGTAGATATTCTAAAAAATGAATTTGTTGGGATTATTTGTTTATTTGAAGATAACCCAAAGTCCGTTTCTGAATATTTATGTACTACGAAAGGTACAAAATTTTATTTAAAAAGGGGTTTGGGACACGGATCTGCTATTGCTTTTAGGAAATCATTTTTTAATAATATTGGAAAAACTGCCGAAGTTAATTCAGGATGTTCTGATACTCCTATTTTTTATAGAGCGTTTAGATATGGTTATTTTAGAGCAGGTCTTTTAGGAGAACGAGCTATTGAAAATATAAGTTTTGTAAATTATGGTAATTCAGATAGTTGTATGAGTTTTTCTGGTAAAGATTGTTGTTTTCCTAAATTATTTAAAATAAATAATTATGAAGAACTTTGGAGAGCCAGAGAAAATTGGTGTCATAATGTTAATAACAATGCAGTAAATAAACAAGATGCATCTGATAGCAATTTGGGGTATTGGCACGAATATACAAAAACTCTATTTCGAGATCAAGATAATATTACAACAATTGACTGGGATTTTGGAAAAAAACATGGGCAGGATAAATGGAAATCGATGATCTTATCAATGTTGGAAGTTCAAAAATAAATAATGTTTACGTTATAAGTAAGTTTTCTAAAAATGATTTAGAAAAATATAATAAAGACGATAATATTTTACTACTGTCTTCTCTGTCTAGAGAGCTTCCGCCTTTGTTTAAGGGTACAGATGAGTATAAGTTATATAAAAAATATAAAAATTTATCCGTTCTTAAATTACCAGAGTCTAAAGATTATGAATTTTTTATTACTTTTGTTGAAAGTATTAAACAGAATAAAAATATTTATTCGTTGTATCATCCAGAAAATACAATAGGTATTTTATCAGAAAATCTCATTGATGCTTTTGTTGAAATAATAGTAGAAAATTTTATTCCTAATTTAGTTTATATACCAAACCACAGTTTTATTTCTTTAATTGATTTGTTTAATAATTTAAAATCATATAATAAATCTTATGATCAGAATTTAATTATTTCTAAAAATAAAGGTCAACAACACTATATATTTGGTTATAAGTATATGTATTATCAACATTGGGGAAAATTTATTACAGTTCCTTTTAAAGAAATACAAAAAAAGTATAATCGAGTTTGGTATTTAACTTCGAATAATTTAGGTAAGATTACGCCAGATATTTTTTTTGATGTTATGAAAGCCTCATTTTAGATGAGGCTTTTTTATTGGTATATTTTTGGTTTGTGTTTTTTTCTACTAAATTATAATGAATATAACATTTAATTTTTATTAAAATTTGGCTGGAAAATGGCATATATAGATTTAACAAATATTTTAAATTCTGTTAAAAGGTTGTTATCCAAATCTATTGTTTCAGGTACATACGCTGATTCAGAACTTGTAGAAATTGTAAATGAAGCGAATACTTGTATTGGGATAGATTGGGAAGGGTTTGGTAGTTATACTATAACCGCGTCAGGTATTGAACCGTCGGTATCTGGAATCGATCATATTTTATTAGCACTTAAAACCGCATCGTTAGCTAATTTGGGATTAGTACAAGAAAGTGTTGGGGATGCTATTTTAATTAGAGCTGGTAAGATTACTTTGGATACAAGTAAATCTTTAAGATATAAAGGAATTGAAGCAGATCGATTAGAAAAAGAGTATACACGATTAATTACTAGATTACAAATTACTGGTAATACCGGATCTGGTAATAGTACTCTTGGTTATAGAATTGATAATTATATAGAAACAGCAAGCCAAGTAAATCAAATAGATTCAGATAGTTTATAATATAGGAAATTCTTGTGGGTAATTTTATTACAGATCGTCATAATAATTTATTCAAAGAAAAAATAGATATTCTTCGCTCTGATTTAGCAAAAGATCCAGTTTATGTTTATTTAGACGAAACGAGTATTTATTGTGAATGGTGTTATTATGATGAAAGTACAGGAAGGTCTTCAGGTAAAGCAAAAAAAGATTGGTCTACTCATCCTGTTTACGATGGTATTGATTTAGTATGTCCTTCTTGTAATGGAGTTGGACGAATTGTAATTGATACAATTATAGAAATTCCTGATGTTATTATAGAAGATGTATCGGGAATAGAAATGGAACGCGGTACTTATGGGGTTTTCCCGATGGGTACGCTGTCTCTTATTGGAAAGTACGCCAATTTATTTAGTGAAGACCAAAGTAATAATTATTATACCCTAGTAAGAGATGGAAATATTCGTTATTTATATTTAAATTCAACATATAATGGTTATACGTTACGGTCTACACCTTTAACGGGTGCGGTAGAAACTGAAGCATATGAAATCATTAATTTAGTTACAGGCGGAGTGTCACTTTATATTTATTTAAATTCAACTTATAATGGTTTAGCTTTTTCTACTACATTTCCTACTTGGGCTGTAAGTACACCTTCTGTAAAAACATATCTTACATTAATACGAGATAATAATGTTAGAAAACTAGCAGTAAATACAACTAATACGGGTGTATCAGTAAAGTCATTTGAAAGTAGAACCGAATACTTTACTGTTGATCCTTTAAAAAATTATTTTTATATAGCAAAAAAAATAGTAATTGATGGTATGGATTATCGGTTATTATCTTTTAGTAAGCTTGGGTTAAAAGATTGGTATTTGTTTGAGGCAATCGTTCAAAGAACGGATTTAATAGAAAATTAGGAGATTAAAATGTTAGACACACAAAGAGAATTGATTTATTTTCCTGTGGAAGGTTACTCAATGATTGAGGGAGAAAAGAATAAACAAATTATTATTTTTTTGAATCAGCTTGATTTAAAGTTAGGTGATCATCCCAGCAAACAAGAATTAAGAACTTTATTTTTAGATTGTATGAATGGATTTGCTAGATTTAGTCGTAAATTATTACAAAGTTATTTAGAAACTGCACATAAAGAAAAAAGCAAAAAATGGCTTTAAAGAAGTTAAGTGAACATATTAAAGCATTATACAACGATGTTCAAAATCCAAATGGTACATTTTCTGGATATGTAGATAACGCTGCGGCTAAAACTGCAAAATACTTAGCCAATAAAGCTATTTCTGGTAACTTTTTTAATCCTAGAACGGGTATTCTATATAAAGCAATAAGTAATGCCTATCGAGTAGAATTTAAATATGGTGGAATTGCAGAAATTTATTTAGGTGATACAGATCAGTTAGATTCTTATTTTCCCGAAACAAGAAAAAGTCATTATAATCCAAGAGATTATCCTAAATACTGGGAATTTATTTTATATGGATGGGGACCTCGTGCAGGTAATGTTCAAGTATCACATCCAATGTTAAGTCGTTGGAAACCAGTTTTAGGTACTTATATAAATGCAATATTAGATTATTCTTCAGATAAACCACGAATAGAATCACCGTTTAATCCTGAAGTAGCAACAGGTAATTTAGTATTTCGTCATCCTGGAAGAGAAGGAAGAAATTGGTATGCTGAATATGAAGTTGATTATAAAGCGTATTTTTATGGTGAATTAACAAAAAGTACGTTATCATATATAAAAAAATTTAGGATAGAATAGTGAATTTAAGTTTATACAATAATGTCTTTTTAAGTACTTATGGTAAGATTAAAACTTTATTAGAAGACAACAATTTAATTATATCAGGTTCGTCTCGTGGAGTTACATTATTACAGTCATACCCCGATGATGATCAGTTAAAAACAATTGTTTTTAGAGCTGATTATGATGGTTCATCTAAAAAAATTCCATTACCTGTAATAGCTATTGAGCAAAGTAATGTAATTAATAATAGAGCGTTTGAATTAGGAACATTGGTTAATGAAAAAACTTTTCCTTTTTCAGTTACAGTTTTTGCTGAGACACATTTACAAAGAAACCAGTTTTTAGGATTTTTTGATGAAAATTTATTAGATGCATCTTTTGATTACTGTGATTATGATGTTAATTTTGAAACCCCACCTGTTTCTGGTACACTTTATATTTCAAGTTATAGATCTTTTCCTGTAAGATTTATTGATACACCCAATAAAGTTTTAAAATATGGTGCAGATATCTTTTTTGAAGTAAGTGTTTTATCCTAATTCGTTATATTTTTTTCGTATTGGAGGTTTAAGAAAATGGCTAAAAAGCCCGATTATATTCAACATTCAGGTAGTGCGTTATTTTTTGATGAATTTCAATTAAGACGTGTTACAAGTTTTAGTGCTGATACATCATTTAACTCTGAAAATTTATTGGAATTATCCAATGCTGGCGTAGCAGAAACTATTGATGATTTAGAAACAGTTTCTACTTCTGTTGATTGTCATGAGTTTGGATCAACCGATAACCTTGCCAAAGCTACAAATCAATTTAGTACTTCTGATAATAACAATCATATTTTGACAGATTCTATTATAGAAAATGCTCAGGTGGATCAGATTGTTCAACTTACTAGTGGTACAAATACAAATGGTTTGTTAGCATCTATTTGGTATGGTAGTCAGTGGTTGACTGGTATTTCTTTAAATTATTCAGTTGATGGAACAGCTACAGAAAATTATTCTTTTGAAGGTGAGTACAAACGCGCATTTTTAAATTCATACCGAGATATGCGTGTGGCTACTGCGGCATACTCTAGTTCTACAGTTGCTTTAATTACTGGTTTAAATTTAGAAACTGGTTATGTTCCTAGAGTTTTAACAGTTAATGGTTTAGTAAAAGCAGATGTTTCTGCTTCTGGTACTATTACATTTACAGATAGTAGTTCAGATACTCAAGTTTCAGCTACGTCAGACGGATCTACAGCAGTTACTTTTGCATCTGGTGATCGTATTCGAGTTATTTATGCAAAAACAGCAGCAGATGCTTTTAGTTCTTATGCAACATCCCCTGCTGGATTAGGTGCATTACGGCGTGGTATGCTTACAATTTATCTTTATAACCCAACATCTGGTAATAAAGAAGAGGTTTTACGATTACAATCAGTTGGTGTAGATATTTCTTTTGACCGAGAAGCTACTAGTGAACTTGGGAATAAGAAAAGTTATACTCGTTCAGTAAAACGACCAATTACAGTTGAAGTTTCAGCTGAAGCTCTGTTGTCTGATTTTGAGTTATTTGCAAAATTGGCAAATAAAGAAACAGAATTTGATAATGGTTCTTTAAATGAAATTAACTGGGATAGTTTTAGTAACGCTACAAAACTTGTTATTGCAGCTTATAATAGTGATGTTACTAAAAATGCTTCTACTCTTCTTAAAGAGATTACAATTTCAAATTTAAGTATTTCAAATGATTCTCATGGCGTGACAGCAGGGGATAAAAATACTGTGTCAATTACCATGACCGCTGATAACTTTTTGATTTCCGGTTCAAGCGTTAGCCCGTTCTTATCTTAAAGTATACTTATCAGTTAAATATCAGATTAGTAGGTAATACTATTCTGACCTTATAAAAAACGATATAAATTCGGAGAATATTAGGCCATTAATGTAATTACATCTTTGTTTTATATTAATGGCCTTTTTTTATTGGAGTAAAAAATGGAAAATAAAAAACCAGTTATTGCGGATGAAAATGATTATAATGATGCTGAAGTAAAGGTGTTAGAATCTGAAATTTTAGCTAATGAGAAGAAATGTGTGTATCCCAATTTAGGTACTATAATTATTAAGAACCCCACACTTAGAGAACAGGCGGATATTAATTCTTTTTATGCTAAAATGTACACCTCTTTACTTAAAGAAGGGGATTTTTTAAGTACAAAACAAATGGAAGAATTATTGGAAAAAAATGGTACTTGGACAGATCAAGACGATAGTCGATTAGACGAATTACGCCAATCTATGGTAAATAAGAAAATACAACTTTTACAAATTAGAGAAAAAAAGAGACTTACAGCTGAAGATAAAAAGAATATTGAACAGCTTTCATCTGATTATAATAAACAAGAAATTGAGTTTTATAAAAAATCAGTTTATAAGTATTCTCTTTTTGATAATACATTAGAACGAAGAGCTGAAAATGAGACACTTTATTATAAAATTTTAAAGTGTGTGTATAAAGCCGACGGATCTCATATTTGGAATTCTTTAGATGAAATGTTATCATCTTCTTTTACTAAAGATTTTGAAATGTTGACATATGATTGCATTTCTTTTTGGAGAGGGCCAGACCTCCCTTTGTTCGAAAATTATCAAACTCCGAAAGCTGGCAACGAAAATATAGAACAAGTCTAAGTTCAGGGATACCGTTTTTTAGTGGAGCGGTATCCGAGTTTGATAATGCAACAACACTTTTTTTACATTTTCTAGAATTTTATAAAAATATATACGATATGATGGAAAATGAAAGACCCCCAGAAAATATTATTGATAACTGTTTACTTTGTGATGAATGGTTAAAAGAATATCATACAAAGAAAAGAATGGAAATGAATAAAATGTCTTCTCCTTCTTCTGGTTCTGGGACACAAAAAACAGTAGTTAAATTTTAAATAGAAAGAGTTTTCATGGCTAGAGTTTTTGAGCAATTAACTGTAGATGCACGAGCATATGTTAATGCTTTAATGAATGCAGCTAAATCAACAGATGATCTTGACGCAATTACCCAATCTTATGCTAGTAGGGCTAAGTTAAGTGTATCTGATTTGGTTAATATTTTAGAACAGTTACGTTTAGAAAAGAAAAGAATAAATGATGAAACTGCTCAAGAAAAAGCTTTATTAGATGATCTTAAACGTAATTATAGTAGTACTGAAAAAGAAATTGCTAAAATTAAAAAAGCAATGGAAGGTGTTGCTGATGCCAAGGGGTTAGAACAAAATATTTTGAATTTGAATAAGTCCCTTTCTTCTCTTCGAACACAAAAATCTGGATTAAATGATCTTCGTGATGCTTTAGTTTCTGGTTTGGAAAATGCTGATATACAAATTACAAGTCTTACAAAAAAGCTTGATGAATATTATGATACAGTTAAGAGAATTGGTACGCCTGGAGCTAAAGTAACACAAGAAGAGTTTGATAAAGCCAGTACTTATGATGCCAGTAGAGATGAACAAACCCTAATCAAATATCAAGAAGCTCAAAAAAAGGGCAGACTGGAACTTGTAAAAGTATCTGAAGCTTTGGATAGAGTAAATGTTCTTTATAATAGACAGAGTAGAGAACTGAGTCAAAGCAAAGCTGCATATGATAAAGTTGCTGCAACACTAAGAGAAAGAGCCGTTCTTTCTTCTAAACAAGCTTTACTTGAAAGAGAATTATTAAAACTAGGTAAAGAAGCCGAAGCACAAACTATTCGTTTAAATGCAGCTAAAGAAGAACAAAATAGAAAAAATATTTTATTAGAAACGTCTACAAAAAATTACGGTAATGAACTTCGTATGGCTACCAAATCTCAGAGAGAACAAGCTACTGTTCTTTCGGATATGAGTAAACGTTTGGACATTGCCATTAGAAAAATTGTAACATATCGATTAGCGTTTGGAGCTTACCGAACACTTACCACCTATCTAAGAGAAGTTATGGATGAAACTTATAGATTTAATTCTGAAATGCAGGATCTTAGAAAGGTGTTGGATGGTACTGATGAAGACTTTGCTAAATTAAGTAAAGAAGCTTTTAATCTTGGTATTACTTTTGGTCGATCTGGTAGCGAGGTTGCTAGTACGTTTGGGATTTTTGCACAGCAAGGTTTGAAAGTTAATGCTATTTTAGATAGAACCGTTGCTACGTTACTTTTGGTTTCTGCAACCACTTTAGATACTAGTAGTGCTGTGGAAGCTTTAACTGCTGTTGTAGAAAATTATCCTGAATATATTGATAATGCAACTTTAGCTGTTTCTAAATGGGTGGCTGTACAAGCCAGTGCTCCTGTAACTGCTGGAGATTTAGCTAACGCTATGAAAGGTGTTGGTTCTACTGCTGCGGAATTAGGAGTAACTTTGGACGAATTAAATGGTATCGTTGCGTCTATTGCTGAAGTTACACGTAAATCAGGACGAGAAATTGGTACTAGTTTAAAAACTCTTTTTGCTCGAATACCTAGAGAAGAAACCGTTAATGCATTTAAAAAGATTGGTATTGCAGTTAGGGAAACTCAAGAATCATATAGACCATTTGGAGACATTCTTATTGATTTACGTAATAAATGGGATTCTTTAAATGGAGTTCAAACGGCGGCAATTACACAACAGGTTGGTGGTGTACGAAGATATAATGAGTTTCTTGCTTTACTTAAAAACTTTGATCGTTATGTTGGAGCTACCGTTATAAGTATTTTAGCCCAAAATGATGCATTTACAAAATCACTTCCTGAAATTGAAAAATATAAAAGACAATTACAGTCTGCAAAAACTGCAAATGATCAATTAATGGTAGGATTTTATGGTGATTATATTATTCCCAAATTGATTACTTTAAGTGTATTTTTTGCAAAACTATCTAATACAGTAAATTTAAATAAAGATGCTTTTGGTACTTTAGGAAAGTATATTTTATATACTGCGGTAGCTTTTGGTTCAGTTTTATTAGTAACAAAAACATATTTAGCAATAGCTGGAGCTGCATCACTTCAAACGGGGGTATTAGGAGCTGCTTTTAAAGAAATGGGGTGGTCAGCTGTTGGGGCTAGTGCTGGTGTGCATGCTTTAAATATTGCGCTAAGTCCATATACTTTAGGATTAGCTATTATAATTCCTCTTCTTGCTATGTTTGCAATTAAAAGTAGAGAAGCAAAAGAAGCAAACAAAGAACTTGAAGATCAAATCCGAGGACATATTTCTGTTTTAGATGAACTTCAATCTTTACAAAGTACAGTAAATCAAACAATGTATGATGCTGATACTATAAAAAAACTACGGGAGCTTAATGCACGGAGAGAAGCAGCTTTAAAAATGATAGATGCTCTTGCAAAAGCAGAGGCTGATGAGCAAAAAAAACGTGAAGAAGCTACTATGGTTGTTCCCGAATCCTTTTATTGGGAACCTAAGACTTATACATATAAAGAAATGTATCCTCTTGTATCAGGTATAGCTAGTTTTTTTGGTAAACAAAGTTTTGGTGCTAAAGTTGAAATAATACCTACCATTAGAAGTAAAGAAGGGGCTATAAAAGCTTATCAAAAATATTTAGATGAGCTTGGTCAGCAACGTTTAGAATTTAAGATACAAGATATTCGTGCAACTGGTGGTGAAAAGGCTGTTCATGATTTTTTAGCAAATGAAATAAATGAAACTGCTAAAGAAATGCAAAAGCTTATTCATAAAGGAAGTGAAGAATTTTTTCCTAAAGAAATAACTAGTTTTTTGGAAAGTACGTATAAGATAGAATCTTCATTTAAAAATATGGGATTAGAACTTAGTAATCTAAAGGGTCTTGCTGAACAATTTGGTAAATCTTTTGATCCCGTTATTGAACAATATAATCTGGTTGCATCTGCCGCTGAAGAAGTTAAAAAACTTGAAGCTGATTATACAGCCAGAACAAATGAAATTCGACTTCTAAAAGAAAGTGGTTTACTTAAAAAAACAAACTATGAAGATAGTGTTAAATGGGAAAAAGAACTCCAAGCTTTGCTTGAAAATCAAAAAGAACTTGAAGCACAAATAGCTCACTTAAACGGGATAATTGCAGATACAGCTGAAGAAGCAGTTGCTGCGTATCAAAGAAGACTTGAAGCACAAACAAAACTAACTCTTGCACACGAAAGAGATTCTATGTTATTAAAAGTAGAATCTGAACAACTTGGAATATTGGGTAAAGGATACCAAAAACTTTCATCTGTTCGTGCTTTAGATCATACTATTATGCGACAAATTATAGCTAGAAATTTACAACAAGTTACGTTAAGTCATAAATTAGAAGAAAGTGCTATAAATTTAAAATGGAGCTTAAAAGAGCAAGACGGATATCAACTATCAAAAACAGAAATCCAAGAAAAAACACTTGATTATGCTAAATTAGAACTTAAGTATGCAAGTGATTGGGTTAAAGTTAATTTAGATGGAATTTCTCAAATTAATAAAATGATAGAAAATACTCAACAAGCAGTAGTAAATGCATTTGCTACGTCATTTACTGCACTTCCTGGTGATATTGTTTCTTATCATGAATCAGTAAAAGAAATTGAACGAGAAAGAATAGATGCTCAAAAAGAATTGAGAAAAGCTCAAGCACAAGGTGACCAAGATGCAATTATTTCTGCAAAAAATAGTCTTATAGATTTAGAAAATAGAATGAGAGCTTTAAAACCAGTTTGGGTTGGTATTTTTTCATCTGTTGGAGATGTTGCAATTAATAAGTGGGCGGAAACATTTGCAAATTCTGTTATCAACGAAAAAGCAGCAGAAACACTTGCTAGTGGAATTATACCCGCTTCTTGGGATGGAGCACGAAAGTATTATGAGGCTATTATTAACGGAACATTGGAGGCTTTACAAGCAACCGGTAGTTTAAAAGACCTCCAAGTAACTTCAAATCAAGAAAGTATGGATATATCCTATATTAATGAAGCTGGAGAAACAGTTTCTAAAAAAATTCCTTTAGCAATGGTGGAGGGTGGAGATTTAGCAAAGAGTAGATTAGAAACAGCAATTGAATCGGGTGGTAATTTAGCAGCCATTTCTCTTTTAAAAGCCTTTAATATTGGTACTGGTCAGGTTTCTAATGCATTAAGTAATGTTGGAGCCATGTTTGGTAGCGCTCTTTTTAAAGATAGCGATAAATTATCATCGTTACTTGGAAGTTTTGCTGGTCCAGTTGGTACTCTTTTGGGTGGTTTATTTGGAGCAACCATTGGTAAGTTATTTGAAAAAGATCCAATTGATAATATTGATGCTAATACTGAAGCTATAAGAGCTAATACCGCTACTATTGAAAATACTAATAAACTTTTAGATTTACAAAGACAATTTATTAATGCACCTGCAAATTATGTTGCACCACCTGCTTATGGACAAATGGGTGGTGGAGGTATGAACTTAACTTTAGTTATCCAAGATAGTGGAAATGCAAGACAAACAGCACAAGAAGTTATTAATGCAATAGATGCGGCATATGGTAATTCTACTAGTAGAATATCAAATAGAATACGGAGGTTTGGAAGTTAATGGCAATAACCAGAATTCAATTTACCGATTTAAATGGTAGTTCGGCGTATACATTACCTATAAATCCGCATGAAATTGATATAAAAGATGAAGGTAGTTACGAAATAATTGAAGTTGTTGATGGGTATCCTATTAAAAATAGCAAACTCGCCGATAGCTATATTAGAAAAATGGTGTGGCCCGAGTATCTTAGTTCAAATACAACTTTTACTGGGATGTTAAGTACTTTAAAATCTTACATCAATAAAAGTAAAAGAATGAATTTACAAGATGTAGATTATTTGTCTCAAGGTTGGAAAGAAATAAAAATTATTGATGTGCGTACTTGGGTTTTACGTGGTGGTGATGTACGAGTGGGAGCAGAATTACTTTATCAATATATTTAAGGATTTTAGATGATAGAATATAATTTTAGTGATGGGTTTGATCCAAATAGTACTAAAGAATCAGCATATGGATATAGAATAGATTATTGTGATACTCCGTGGACAGTAAAAAGCGACGGTATATCTGTAGACAGATTTTTGTTTACTGGTGAATCAGAAGAACCAGATTTTATAAATAGGTCAAATCTTACTTTTGTAGATACTATTACTACAAATATAGTAGGATTTTATACTGGTGAAGGCGTAATGTTGGGCTATCATGATGTTGATAATATTGCTTTACATTATAGCGGTTATTTTTATGCAAACCATCCTTCAGATGCACAGGCATATATTTTTAATACATATGGATTCGGGTATTTAAAATTAATTATTAATGATAAATATATTTTAGGAAGTCCAAGTGCTTATCTAACACTTAATGATAAAACTTCTATTAGTGGAGATATTATTTTAAACGCAGAAACTTGGTATAAAATAGATATTTATTATTATAATATTTTTAAAGAATCTGGATTTACTTTACTTTGGACCAATGCAACAAATGAGTTTAAACATTTTATTCCTTTAAGTGCTGGCGTATTATCTACTACAGGATCATTTAAATCTACAACTAAAATTGAAGATATTATTGAAGTAAGTAAACAAGCATCTTCGGGGGATTTAACCTCCCTTACTTTTAAAATTCCTTTAAGTAAAAAGGATTCCGAAGAACGTGGTTATTATTATGATAAAGCAACTAATAGCTATAGACATACTATAGATGAGATTACTTTAAAGAAAAATAGATTGGTAGAATTTTCAGTTATTAATAGAAAAATTCCAAAAACTTTTTCTTATAGTGGGGAGATTGCAGAAACAAACAGAAATCAAACCGATAAATTTAATATTGTTAGAGATGGTAATTTAGAAGCAAAAACGTTACAATATATAACGGCCGTTTGGGGGTCGATGTTAGCTAGGTATTCCCCTATTTTAGGAACAAATATTCAAAATTATACTGCTTCTCCATTTACGTGGCCTACAGTATCTGAAACTATTAATGATAGTTATACGGGTAAATATGTATATGTTGGTGGTATAGATCTTCCCGAAGCTGTTGGAAAAACAGAAGAAATACGTTTTGAATCTAGTAGTTATTCACAAAAATATTATTTAATGGACATGGTTCTTTTTACCATGTGTACAGGTACAGTTTATGTTAAAGGATACCCGAGTAATACCATTTATGATACTCAAGAGCTTGATGATAGTAATACTTGGTGGCAACATTATACCGCAGATTTTCAAATAACAAATTCTTCAGATACACGAGTTTACTATTATATTAATTTTCCTCTTGATAAAGCGGTTGTTTTTAACTCTATTACTGTATATGCAGAAGATCGTATTAAAAAATTTATGGGTCACATTGTTTCTTTTAGAACTGTTCGTGATAAAAAATCTAAAGAATATATTGAAGTTATATGCCACGGATTTGAAAAACTTTTTAAAGATCAGTTAAATTTAAATTATCCTAATTTATATGATTATTGGAACGTTGGGTATGCTGGTAAAGGAATAAGTGATATTACACCAGATGGAATTAATTGTCCATCAACATATGATGGGTGGGGTTTACCTGAAGTTTGTAAATCAATTTTTATTAGAGCTGGGGTTGATCCTACTTTGTTTTTAACAAAAGAATATCATTATAATCTTTCTAATGTTTTGGTGGAAGGTAATTATTTAATAGAAGAAACAAGTCCAGCAGGAGTAATTTTAGATACAAATTTGGGTTATGGAAATTCTCAATTAGTAAATTTAAGTATTGATCAGGTTCCTGATGAAGAGTATATTCACAAATCTAATTTTGGTGATACCCTTTTTGATTATTTAAATTCAATTACTGATGTTTACGGTTGGATGTGGGGGTTTGATTATTATTATGGAGCACCATATTTAAAATCTAGGAATAATCCTGCTACTGTTTATACTATGAGATCGGTTTTAGAAGATAACCCGTATGGCATGTCATATTCTCTTTCTGGCGGTTCAACTGAATATGATTTACATAGTATTGGTGGTAAATATATTATAACAAATACAACAGATGATTATTTTACTTTTACCTTTAAAGGTAGAAAAGCCAATCTTATTGTGGTTACCAATACAGTTGATGGTGCTATAGGTAAAATAAATGAATTTAGTATTGATGATACAACTATTACAATTAGTTCTGAATATCAAGATTTTGTTGATAATGTAGAAACAGGATCTATCTTAATCATTTGTACTAGAAATGGTCAGGTTAGTTTAACTGTTACAAATAAAGTTGGAAATATAATTACTTTACCAATTACAAGTTCTATGGGAATTTCTAATGGTGATGAAGTTAAGTTTGCAACTTTTAAAATTGAATTAGAGGCTGGAACGACTTGGACAGGAGCTGACATAATAGAAACCAAATATGGGTCATGCTACTTTGATAATGGTCAAGATAGATTATTAAAGAATTTTAATATTTCTGAACTTGGAATTGTAGCCGAAGATAAACGTTATTATTATGATGGGTATGATCCGTATACTAATTCGAATCCAACTATATTAACAGCTACATCCAATTTAGCTTATGATGATTATACTCTAAAAATTACTAGAATTGATAATACCGGTGCTCCTTCTGACAATACTTTGCGCGTAGATGGTTTATTTGTTTATGATCATATTAGTGACTTAGTGGTAGATACTTTTTATACAGGAGATTCTATTGTTAGTGGAACTGTTGTTTCTTTAGAAGTTATGGATTCAAATGAAGATTTAAGAAATGATACTATTGTAATAGGTAGAAGACTCGGAATAGAAGTTGCAGGATCTGAAGAAGATATTATAAATCCTAATAATCCTACTTTTAGGCATATAATAAGCCGATCAACCGATGTAGCCAGTATTTATGATTCTAATGTACTTAATTATGTTGGATATCCAAAACAAACTATACAAATTGCTCCAGAAATTTCTTCTCAAGCCAGAGCAGATTACTGGTCAATAGCATTTATTAATCGATACCGATTTCCTGGAAATTACCCAAAATTTGCTTCTTTGGGGAATCCTTTAATGGAAGTTGGTGATTGTATTACTATTTATGACGAGCATAGAAATACTTTAAATACTTATGATAAATTTTGGGTTACAGCCATTAACGAATCTTATACAAGTAGTTCATATATTTCTAATTTTGATACAACTACGTATGAAGCTTGGGAATCTTATACTCCGAAATTAAATATTAATACCGAAGACTTTGGTGATACAATTATAAATGATTTGCGTATTTATAATCGTGGAACTTTTCGTGTTCCATATAATCCGTATTCTAGTGAAACATCTGGTACCGTTGTAAAAATATTTTATGATTTGGTTATAGATTGTTGGTTAAAAATTGATATTGTTCCTGTTGAAAACCCAAGTTTAGTTGTGGCTACTTTATTAAATCCGACAGGTAATGTTGGTCCACAAGGATGGCAACGTCAAAATGTTGGTAAAAATTATGTGGTAACTTGGGATGGTGTAGATTATTTTGGTGAGTGGAATAAGTATTGTACAGAAAATACTGATCAAGGTATTGGTGCAGGGTTTTACTGTGCAGAAAAAAATGATTTTGGAAAATTTTATTTAAAATTTACTGTTATTACTCGATCTAGTGATGTTACTTTATTAAAATATTCAACTGATTTAGATCTTATAAGTGAAGAAAATAATCCAGATGGTTATATTTATACAAAAAGATCAGGACTTACTACATTAGCATTAACAATTACTCCACGGACATATATTAGTAATGGTGGAAGAAATATTGATGATTTAACCTCAGAAAAATATTTTAATAAAGCATGTTTTTCTGATAGTATAAAATATAATCCTTCGGAAAACGGAACTACATATGATGCTACAATTAAAATTCATGTTGAAGATGTGTCAAATGACTATGCCAATAAATGTAGAAAATATTTTCCAGATGATAATTCCGAAGATACTATATATTGGCCTTATCCACTTTTAGAAGCAGGATCTCAGTGGAATGGACAAAAATTTATTGATGTTGGAGTAACTGGGGGAGATCATCAAGAATTTACAGATGAAGAATATACCGATTTGATATTAATGCCAAACGAGAATCGTAGTAATCGAAGTGTACAGCTTCAAATTAAAGCCGTACATCAAACAGTAGCTATAGTTGTTAAAGCAGGATATCCAAAAGTAATTAATTTACCACCTAGAGAAGGGGTTTATTATAATAATTCTAATTTTGTAAATTATACTGGAGAAAATGGTCTTGATGTGTATTTGAATTTTCCTGCATATGAGTTAAGTTATGATTATGTTAAAGTTTTAAATTCAGACGATGTTAATGATGTTGTTCGAAGTTACCAAATTGATCCTGATATAAAGAAATACTCTATTTGTTTAGGAGTTTATAGTTTTATAGAAGTTGAAGCATATGATAAATCTGGGAGAAGATGTCGTGTTGTAACAACTCCTGCCGGAAGAAACATTAAAGCAATATTTAAAACTGGTCCATATAGAGAATTTGATATTACAAATAAATTAGTTAATTCTTATGGTGTTTATGGTAAAACTATTTTTTGGATTGACGATAAATTACCTTATCCATTACCACCTACTTTTAAAGATATTTATGAAAACACATCAGGATATGAAAGTTTGTTTGCTAATATTGTAAATCCAAATGATAATACACCGCATTGGAGAATTGAGACTAGTACTGGTGGAAACGTAATGAGAAATGTTGTATTTGGACCAAGAGCACAAGTGCAACTAATTTTGGTTTACCCCAAAATAGATAAATATGGTAATACGTGGGGCTATTAAGAAAGGTTAGTATGAAAACTCCAAAAATTGTACTCGATCAAATAGATAAAGCAGTAAATCCGACTAGAGATTTGGGTTATGTTCAAAAAAGTACTCCTATAACATCTAATTTTAGAAGTCCAGATAGTGTATTTAATACAAACGTATCTAATCTTTCTTGGAAAAAGAGATATTATTCTTATGATCGTGGCAAATATATTAGACTTGATAGAGATATTTTTAATAATTTTTATGGTCTAATTTATCGTACAGAAATGATTGGCGATAAAGGAAACTTAACTGATTATTTTACCGATTCTTTTATAAATGTTCAGTATGGTATTGAGGTTTATGTAGAAAAACCAATTAAGGGTTTTTTAGGAATTACGGTTGCTGATGCCAGTATATCTATTTATGCAAATAATGAACGTATTTATGCATCGAGTGAATATCAAGCATATTATAGTAGTCGTCATAATATTGGTCTTGTTGCAGGATGGAATACTATAAATATTTATGCTTACTGTCAAAATTCTAATGTTAAATTAGAAATTACAAGTAATCTTGGAGAACAAATTTCTGCTTGGAGATCTGTTGATTTTACCCCACCTGATCCCCCACAATGGGTAGTTTCTAATCCAGTTGTAACAGAATATGTAGATCCAATTAAAAGTTCTGCCTTACAGAATAGACTTTATTTTATAAATTCAAAATATAATAATCCACATAGTGAAGTTCGTGGGTGGGGAATTTATAAATTATTAACTGAAAGTATTGTTGATGATGATGATAACGTTGTTTTAGTAATTTCTGGTGATGGTGGTGGTAAATTTCGAGTAGCTGGGGATAAAAGATTTTATTTTGCTACTAATGCTGAAGTTCAAGTTGGGAGCGCTGATTATTACAAAGTATCTGGTACAGAATATTTTTATAATGATAACGAAACCAGAGTTGTTTTATCTGGTAGCGGTGATACTTTTAGTGAAGATGATGCAATTAATCGAAAATTATTTATGCATTTGGGGGATGTTAGTTGGGATGCAACACTTGGAAGTATTGTTAAATTTATAGATTCAAGAGATATTGTTCCTGGTGTTTCTTATACATATGCAATAGATGCATATGATGATTCGGTAAACAAAAACAGAAGTAATCTGGCTTTAACAGCTGCACATACGGCAACCGATAGCACAGCTCCTGCAAAATTAAATCAAACACATGATATTATTAGTGCCGTTGGTGGGTTTAAATGTATTATTGTTACTTTAGAGGCTCCTAAAATTTGGTCAGATCCAGCTGATGATGTCCGTGGAATTAGAATCTGGAATACTGCTAATCCCCCATCCGATAAAACAGATTGGAACGATTATTTAGTTCAAGATTTTACCATTGAACAAATAAGAGATACAAATACCAAAGAGTTAATATTTAGGATTGATCGAACAATTGGTGAATCTGGATATGAAGATTTAAAAGACTATACTTTTTATACTTTTTATATTTCTGTTTATGATTGGTATGATAATGAAGTTTTAACCGACTTGCCTTATATTACTGCTATAACTAAAGTAGAAGTTAATACTCGAAAAATTACTGAAGATGATTACATTTCTATTAATAGTATTAATAATTCTATTACAACAGTTGGTGATGGAATTGAAGTTATTAGACTTGGTGATTTAAATAATAATTGGGGGGAAACTGTTTCTGGTACAATAGGTATTGCGGTTGGTAAATATGGTGAAAATTTACCTAATATGAAGTATACTGCAATAGACGGAAAACTTGCTTTTTCTATTTATGATCAAGAATATATGGCATTTGATTATAATGATGGTACTCCTAAAGTATGGTTAGGTAATGATGAAAATACCGTTGAAATTTTACCTAGTGGTTTAAATGTTGGTTCTTCTGGTCATATTATGGGTGGAACCGATATTTGGTATGGTGCTGGTACAGGATTTTGGTTAGGCAATCATCTTGGAACTTATAAATTTTATATTGGTGATGTGGATTCGGAGCAATACTTAACATTTGATGGAACTACATTAAAAATTCGTGGTGATCTTGTTGCAGAAACAGGTACTTTTAATTCTGGAACAATTGGTGGTTGGGAAATTGATACAAACAAAATTTATAAAGAAGACGGAAACTACAGCATCTCATTAGAATCAGATATTCCTAAAATATCTATTATTAACGATTCAGTAGAAAGAATTTGTTTAGGAAAAATTGATGGTTCTACAAATTATGGTTTAGTTATTTCAGATGATAGTGGTAATTCTATTATCATTATTAGTGGTTCAGAAAATAGTATAAGTGGATGGAATTTAGATTCTTCTATTTTACAAAGTCCGAACGAAAAAATAACTTTAGATTCAACAAATGAACAGTTTCGTGTTACTTATGATGCTAAAGATGTAGTTACAGTAGGTAAAATTGGTTCGGAATATGGTATTAAAATCTTAGATAATACAGGTACGGAAGTTTTTGGTTTATATGGAACTACCGCTAATATTGCTGGATGGAAAATAAATCAAGATAATATTTCTGGAACCAATGCCGTAATGCATTCATCTGGGTATGTATCTTTTGGTGAAAACATGCCCAAACAATATGGAAATACTGTTGGAGCATTTTTAGGCACAGAATCAAACGTAGCTAAGTTTTCTCTTTATAAAGATGAAAATAATTATTTACAATGGGATGGTGAAAATCTTTCTTGGAAATCCCCTTATTCATCTTTATTGGGTGGAATTTTAACTGCTACAGATGCTGTTATTACAGGACAAGTTACCGCTGATCCAGATTTAAGTAATATCGTTACTTTAACTGGTGATCAAACTGTTTCGGGTACTAAAACTTTTAAAGACACAGTTATTATTAGTACAGCAACTGAAAATGGAAGTTCTTTAGTATTAAAAAATACTCAAGTTGATAGCAGTGAAATTCTTGGTGAAATAAGTTTTGAATCGGCCTCT
>Ga0265297_10004489_pt1 | contig 22771 bp, 11 predicted proteins | sample Munlanlwell13791_FD_192502 | JGI IMG/M metagenome (GOLD analysis project Ga0265297, IMG submission 192502) | Leachate microbial communities from a municipal landfill in Southern Ontario, Canada - Leachate well 137-91 | ecosystem: Engineered > Solid waste > Landfill > Unclassified | place... | reverse complement strand
CACGGTCTGCCACACCGCCGCGCGCACCGTGAAATCGAGCGTCGCGCCGGTCAGATTCCAGACCCCCTCGCCGTTGCGCGCGGCAACCTGAAACCGATAACGGCCGGGCGGCATGTGGAGGTAGGTTACGGAACGCTCGCTGCCGGCTTCGATCCAGTCGTCATCCACGTTCTTCAGCCGGTAGCGGAAACGCACCTTCGCCGGCGAGGTCAGGCTCAGCGCAGTGTAGTGCAGCTCGATCCTGTCGGGCCGCGGTGGAATCTCCACGCGGCCCGATGCCGGCAGAAGTCGCCGCTTGCCGTCCACGATCAGTTCCTCGACATGCACCGGCGGCGGCTCGGAGCCAACGATGAGTTCCCTCGGATTCACTTCGACAGCGCCCCGTCGCGTGGCGAACCAGAAGCGGCCGTCACGCGTGCGGCAGGCGGCGTTGTGGGAGCCTTCGGCGAACTCGAAACTGCCGAGGCCGTCGGCGCGTCCATACGCCACACAGTCCACCGTGGCGCGCAGTCCCGCGGCAACTTCATCGAGATCGTGGCGCGCAGCGCGGAAGAGGCCGTGCAACGAACCGAACCAAAGGTTGCCGTCATCGTCGGCGACGATCTGGCGGATGTCGTCGTCGGGCAGGCCATGGCGCGTGGTGATCTGCCTGAAGCCACCACCATCAAATCGCACAAGGCCGCGGCGCGTGCCGATCCACAATGACTCCATGCCGTCAGCCAGGATCGTCTGGATGGTCGCGCCCGGCAGTCCGTCGATCCGGCTGAAACGCTGGAAACTGCCATCACTGCACCAGAACAACTCGCCCTGTCGTGTGCCGGCCAGAAGATGGCCGGAGCCGTCCTCGGCCAGCGCGGTAATGTCGCGCAAACCCTCTTCGGTCGCAAAGCGTGTGACCTTGCCATCGCGCCACAGCAACAAACCTGCTTGCGAGGTGCCGATCCAGAGTGCACCGTCGCGGTCTTGAAAGAGGGTCTCTATGCGCTCGCCTTTGAAGCCGGCCTTCACAAACACGCCGTTCTGCCATCGAACCAATCCATCCGCCAGCGTGCCGAACCAAACGCCTCCGTTGCGATCCGCGCACAATGTCGTGACAATGCCGCCGGGCCAGCCGTTGGTGTTTGTGAACAACGTGAACCGCCCGCCAACGAGCCGCAACGCGCCGGCGCTGCGCGTGCCAAACCAGAGCGCGCTGTCGTTGTCCTCGCAGATGGAATACACGATGTCATCCGCCAGACTGCTGCGCGCGTTGTACAGGCGGATGCCGCGCCGGCGGAGCTGGTTCAACCCGCCGCCCGTGCCGACCCAGAGGCTGCCCTCGCGGTCCTCGTGGATGGCCGTGATGAAATTGTGTGAGGTCTGCACGCGCTCGATGCCCGCGCCGGCAAGGCGGCAGAGGCCCTGGCCCTTCGTGCCAACCCAGAGCACGCCGTCGCGGGTTTCCAGAAGAGTCTGGATTTCCGCCGCGCCGCCGCTCCAAGGCATCTGGCCCATGAACAGCATCTCGCCGCGCTCGTTGAACTTACGCAGCACGTTCGCGCAAGCGAGCCAGCAACCGTCGTCGCGACGCGGTTGAAACTGAGGCAGCGGCACGTCGGTGGTGAGCGTGGTGAATCGGTTGCTGTCGAAGAAACCACAGGAGGTTTCAGTGGTGAACCATATTCTGCCGTGAAACCCGGCGACGCAGTTGACCGCGCCTTTTCCAACGATGCCATCAGCCACGCCAAACTGCGTCCATTGTCCGTCGCGCCAGCGCGCGGCGCGGAGGTTGGGAAGTCCGATCCACACGCCACTTTTTCCGTCGGCGATGAGCGACGTGGGCCAGTGGGCCGGGTTGTCCGACGGCTGCGTCACCGTTTCGAACGCCCCCTCGCGATGGCGCACGATGCCGCCGCGGCTCAGGCCGATCCAGAGTGCGCCGGCGCTGTCTTCCGCCAGAAAGCGGACGTTATCGGAAACGAGCGCGGGTGTATTCGCGGAGGTGAAAAGGCGGAAGCGCACGCCATCGAATCGCGCCAGACCCCGCGCGGTGCCAATCCAAAGGTAGCCGTCGCGCGTCTGCGTGACGGCGGCAACGGCGTCATCAGGCAGGCCGTCATCCACGTCCCATTGTTGCAGGAGATAATCGCCCGCCGCGGCCGGCGGTTCCCCCGCCGCGCGTGAAGCCGGCCAGAACAGGCACGCCAGCGAGGCGGCCATCGTCATCGCTCGAAAGGCGAAACGGGTTTCTCCAGACTTGCTCACGGCCCGGCCAGCCTACTCCGGCACGGTCGGCTTGTTAAAGAGCATATTTATGTGACTGCCCGGAAGAAGCAGTTCCGGCGCGTCGCAGTCCAATGCAAGGCCCTGGTCGAACCCTTCGACCGGGGTCTTGTCGATGCTCACTTCTCTTCCAACCGGATGGACTCGATGCTGGCTTCGACGCCGTCAAGGCTGCCGGGATCGAATCGCAGCGAGGTGATGACACCGCGCCAGCGCGGGTTGTCGGCGAGGCGCACTTTGACCTCCTGGAATTCGCTGCCACCCTTGACCGGGAAATGCACGCTATTGGCTTCGCTCTGGGGCGACGAGGACGTGCTCCAGAATAACTGGCAACCTATGTCGCGGCTCGCTTTCATGCGGAAGACGATGAACGGGAACTGCCGTCCCGCCGCGCGCAACTGCGGACTGCTGAGAATCGGGTCACGGCCGCGCGTTTTGAACCGCAACGCGCCGCCCTCGACGCGCAGGTTCTCCACGTTGCCGCCCCAACCCAGCGGGTCCTTCGCGGCCGCAAAGTTCCACGCGGTGGCCAGCGGTTCGTCCGGGATGTCGTAGGGGCCGAGTCCCACATCGGCGGGAACCATCAGCTTCGGCTTGGACGATTTGGGCGCGAAGACCTGGCGGATCGCTTCGAGGTAGCCGAAACCGAACTCGCGATGCGGCTCGATATAGCTGCCTTCACCCCATTCGTTCCACGCCTCGACGAAGAGCATCTTCAGCTTCGGCGGCTGCTCGCGGGAGTCGAGGAACTTTTTGCAGTCGATCAGGTGTTTCTTGAATATCTCTGGCGTGCGGTTCGTGCGCGCAAGGGCGGTGTCGCCGTGCCACGGGCGCGAATCCCATCCGCCGCAAACGGGCGGAATGAGTTTGAGGATGTCCGCGGATGCGATGTCCGACCAGACCTGCGGGAAACCGGCGACAACCTTGGCATAGGGCGACCGGCGCGCCTGGTTCTCTTCCGGCGTCATATTCAGGTGCGGCCAGTTGTAGGCGCTGACGGCGTCGTAGCCGTAGTCTTTCATTTTCGCCAGAAGATTGGTGCCGCTGTTGATGCACGCCACGAGATAGAGGCCGCCGAGGCCGGCGTCCTTGCACATCTGGCGCATGTGGTCGAAGGTCGGCTTCACTTTTTCCGGACCCATGTCGCGCGCGGGATTCTGCGACGAGAAGATGACCACCATCGGCTTGCCCTCGACCATGACGTAGTTCGGCCGCTTGAAGTAGTTCTCGATCCAGAAGCGCGTGATCTTTTCCCAGTCCTCCGGCGAGTGGGAGCCATGGGGGTTGTGGTTGGCGTAGAGCAGACAGAACTTGATGAGGTTCTGATAGCGCGCCTTGAACAGCGCGTCGTGTAGCCCGTGCTCCAGATGCCGCGCGCCGCGATCCCAATACCAGTCGTAGAGGAAGAAGTTGACGCCGTGCTCGACGGCCCACTTGATCTGCCAGTCGGCCACCTCGGGGTCGCCCTCGCGATACCAGCCCAGCAGCGGCTGCCGCTCCGGGAACGATTTCAGCGGCGTCCAGCGCGAGGCGGTGTGCCAGCCGGGGAAGTAGTAAACGCCGACCTGATAATCGCTCTTGGCGGGCTTCGGCTCCGGAACGTAGGCGGCCTTCGGCAGACTCGGTGCCGGCAGGAAGTTCAGCGTCGCGGTTCTTGCCGGTGCGCCATCGAGCGTGAGCGTCGCCTTCGCCTTGCACGGTCGGTCGGCCTGCACCGTCCACGCGAGCGTCTCGGGAACGCCGAACTCGATCTTTGCCGGCAGCGATTCTTCCTTGATGAGCTTCGCGCCCGAAAGACTGAGTTGCGGCTTCAGATCCCGCGCCGTCTCGCCGCCGCGGTTGACCACACGGGCTTCGAGCCGGGCCGGACGGCCGGCGCGCGTGAACGGATCGTGCAGACCCAGCCACGTCACATCCAGGTCCGGCGGGCCTTGCGGCTCCGCGCCGAAGGCAATGGATTCGACGGCGGTCTTCGCGTCCTTGCGGGCGGTGGTTTGCAGACGCAGCTCGATGATCCGACCGCGCCAGTTCTTGTTTGCGCCGCCATCCACGTTATAGGTGTGCATCCGGCCGTCAGCGTGCAGGGGGAAGTTCACACGGTACAGGCCGTTGACCGCGTCGCTGGCGAACGTCACGACAGCCGCCTCGCCCGCGCTCGCCGCCATGCGCACTGCGATGAACGCGCCGTCCTCGGTGTTCAGAGAGACTCGCGCGCGCCACTCGCCCTTGGCGTCCAGCTTCACATCGCGGGCTGGCAGGGCAGCGACGGCAGCCGGGGGCTCCTCAATGATGCGGATCGCGCGGATGGCGTAGCGACCGCCGCGTTCGTGCGGGAAATCGAGCCGCAGCTTGATGATCTTCTTCTCGGCCTGCCAGAACGGCTCGAGGCGGTAGGTCTGCCAGTCGCCAGCTACTTGATCGAACTTGGTGAGTTTGTCGGGGGAAAAACCGCCATATTTCGTCTTGAGGGTCTGGGTCCAATAAACCATGCCGCCGCCGGCCACGTCGGTCTTCATCTCCAATTCGATGCGTTGCCACGGTGTGGCCGCGAAACCGTCAAACGTCGGGCTGACCAGCATCGAGTCGCCCGCCTGCGTCTCGAAGACGAGCGCATCGTTCTCGACGTGGAGGTTCTTCACATAGCTGGGCGACCATTTCGCCAGGTCGGCGGGTTTCCATTCGCGGATGACGGTCTGGGCACAGACGCTGCCGGCCATCGCGGAGAGGAAAAGGCAAACGCGTAACAGTTTCATAGTAAGCTCCTGAATCAGCTGGCGCACAGTTTTCCACAATTCACGGCCGTTTGTCACCAACGGGAGAGGCCGGTGCCACGGTTTTTTGGCGAAAAAGCGCAAGTTTCTATTTGACTGCCAGCACTTCGCCACTAGGATTCGCACTCCGGTTCAAACGGAGAATGTTCAGCAATAGCAGACACAAAGGATAAACAACATGGCAATCATTGATTTTGGTGGAACGAAGGAAACGGTCGTCACACGGCAGGAGTTCCCGATGGCCAAGGCGCGCAAGGTCCTCAAGAACGAGACCATCGCCATCATCGGCTACGGCGTGCAGGGGCCGGCGCAAGGGTTGAACCTCCGCGACAACGGCTTCAACGTCATCGTTGGCCAGGCCAAGTCGTTCAAGCGCGACTGGGACCGCGCCGTCGCCGACGGCTGGGTGCCCGGCAAGACGCTGTTCGACATCGAGGAAGCAGTGCAACGCGGCACGATCATCCAGATGCTTGTTTCCGACGCTGCGCAGCGCGCCATCTGGCCGCTCGTCAAAAAGAACCTCAAGGCCGGCTCCGCGCTTTATTTCTCGCACGGCTTCTCCATCGCCTACTGTAAGCAAACGGGCGTTGTCCCACCGAAGAACGTGGACGTGATCATGGTCGCGCCGAAAGGCTCCGGCACCTCCGTCCGCCGCAACTTCCTCACGGGCGCGGGCATTAACTCCAGCTTTGCCGTCGGCCAGGATGCCACGGGCCGCGCGGAGGATCGTTGCATCGCGGTCGGCATCGGCATCGGTTCCGGATACCTGTTCCCGACGACCTTCCAGCACGAGGTGTTCAGCGATCTCACCGGTGAGCGCGGCGTGCTCATGGGTGCGCAGGCCGGCATTATGGAGGCGCAATACGCCGTGCTCCGCCAGCACGGCCACACGCCGAGCGAGGCGTTCAACGAGACCGTCGAGGAACTGACGCAGAGCCTCATCCGCCTCGTGGACGAGAACGGCATGGACTGGATGTATTCCAACTGTTCCGCAACCGCCCAGCGCGGCGCGCTCGACTGGAAACCGAAGTTCAGAAAAGCCGTGCTGCCGGTGTTCAAGGACCTCTACAACCGCGTCAAGAGCGGCAAGGAATGCACCCGCGTGCTGACGGCGTGCGGCGCACCAAACTACCAGGTGCAGTTGCAGAAGGAGTTGAGCGAGATTCACAACTCCGAAATGTGGCGCGCCGGCGCGGCTGTTCGCGCGCTGCGTCCGAAAGAGATGGCGAAGGCCATCGCGAAGGGCACCAAGGGCGTGACAGGCCGGCAGGCAAACTAAACGTCTGACAAATCACATTCGTGTCGCAAGGGACAGCCTTCGGGCTGTCCCTTGTGTTTTGGGGGCGGCGATATCATCCGCGACTTCGCGCTCGCCCGACGTGGTCAGGGCTGTTTTGCAGCAGCCGGCTTCTTCTTCGCGCCAGGTTTCTTCGCCGCACCCTCACGAATCGGGAAGCATTCGGAATCGGTGCGGGCGGATTTGAGGATCGCTTCGACCTTGGCGATGACTTCCGGATGTTGCGCGGCAACGTCGCGTTGCTCGCCGAGGTCGGTCTTGAGATCGTAAAGCTCCACGGGCTTCTTCGTGCCGAGGCGGACGGCTTTCCAGTCGCCCATCCGCACTGCTTGCGCAAAGCCGCGCTCGTGAAATTCCCAGTATAGATAGTCATGCCGCTTTTGGCGCTCCGGTTGACCGAGCAGCGTCGGCACAAAACTGATGCTGTCGAGATTCGGCGGCGGCTCGACGCCGGCCAGTTCCGATGCGGTGCCCATGAAATCGCCGAAGTAGCCGACGTGATCGCTGACACTGCCCGCTTTGATCCGGCCGGGCCAGCGCGCGATAAACGGCGTGCGGATGCCGCCCTCGTAGAGATCGCGTTTCATGCCGCGCAACGGTCCGTTGGAGTCGAAGAACTCGAAGTCCGCGCCGCCTTCCTTCTGAGGGCCGTTGTCGGAGCTGAATATCACCAGCGTGCGCTCGTCGAGGCCCAGCCGTTTCAGCAGCGCCAGCATCCGGCCGATGTCGGTGTCCATGCGCGTGACCATCGCTGCATAGCCTTTGTTCGGTTCGGTCCAGTCCTTGTCCTTGTAGATGCCGAAGTCGGGCGCTTCCTGGCCGTTGCCGGTGCCTCGCAAGCCTTCGTTGTTGGCGTGCGGGATCGTGACGGCGAGGTAGAGGAAGAAGGGTTTGCTCCGGTTCTTGTCGATCCACTTCAACGCGTCGGAGGCGAAGAGGTCGTGGCTGTATTCGACTTTCTTCGTCGCCCAGCCCTGGCCGAACTCGCCGTCGCCGACGTTGCCCGGCGGCACCTCGTTCTTCAAGGTCACGCGTTCCTCGCCGCGCCAGAGAAACGCCGGATAGTAGTTGTGGGCGTGGAGTTGGTTGAGATAACCGAAGAAATGATCGAAGCCATGCCGCGCCGGCACTCCGCTGGTGTCAGGTTCGCCCAGTCCCCACTTGCCGACGAGCGCGGTGGCATAGCCGGTGTCATGGAGGACTTTGGCCACCGTGACATCCTGCGGGCGCAAAATCTGGCCTCGCGCATTGTTCTTGCCGGCGTTGCCGCGCACCCAGCAATGGCCGGTGTGCAGACCGGTCATGAGCACGCAACGCGACGGCGCACAGACGGTCGAGCCGGCGTAGAACTGCGTGAATCGCATCCCATCCGCTGCCATGCGGTCGAGACACGGCGTCTGGATTTTCTTCTGCCCATAGCTGCCGAGATCGCCGTAGCCGAAGTCGTCAGCGAGAATGAAAATGATGTTGGGCTTCGGTGCGTCAGCCGCCTGCAACGACGTCCATGCAATCAGGATGGCGCCGAGCGTGAAAAATCGTCGGAGGATCGTCATGGTTTTTGTCCGTTCGATGCCTGGGTCCCGCACTGCTGCACCCAGTCGTCGTGCCGCTTGCGCAACCGTTCGACGATGTCGGGCCGCTCGGCAGCGAAGTTTTTCTTTTCGCCAACGTCCTCGGCCAGGTTGGAGAGGAACAACGGAAACCGTTGCGTCTTCTTGTCGCCGCCGGCAACGCCCCAGGCCACGCCGGCTCCGCTGTCCCACGCGTTGCCGATCAACTTCCAGTCGCCCTCGCGCACGGCCCACTGCGGGTTCTTCCCGTCGCCAACGTGCCAGTGCAGCACGTCGTGCGGGCTGGGTGCATCGCCGGACTTCAGCACGGGCACGAGGCTCTTTCCGTCAATGGCCGGCTGCAACAGTTTCACGCCCGCCAGCTCGGCAACGGTCGGCAGCCAGTCGCAGCCATGCGCCATCTGGCCGCGCACCGCGCCCTCCGGCAAATGACCGGGCCACGATATGATGGCGGGCAGCCGGATGCCGCCCTCGAACAGGCTGAACTTCGCGCCACGATACGGCCCCGCGCTGCCACCGCCGAAGTGTGCGCGTTCCTCGGTCGAGTGGCCGTTGTCAGACTGGAACACGACGATGGTGCGCTCGCGCAGTTTCACATCGTCCACGCAGTGCAACAGCGCGCCGATCCGCTCGTCCATCGTCGCCAGAAACGCCGCGTAGAGGTTACGTGGATAGGGCAGTTTCTTGAACCGCTCCAGCCACTTGACGTTGGGCTGATACGGATAGTGCGGTTCGTTGATGGCGAAATAGATGAAGAACGGCTTATCCTTGTTGGCCGCGATGAACTGCGCCGCCTCCTCAACCATCAGGCTGCCAAAGAACCGGCCATCGGCGAACACTTCGCTGCCGTTGCGATGCAGATCGTGGATGTTCGGGCCGTGCCAGTAGAAGAAGTGCGACCAGTTGTCTATGCAACCGCCCATGTGCCCGAAGGAGAGGCCGAACCCCTGCGCGTTCGGCATCGTCTCCGGCGTGTAGCCGAGGTGCCATTTGCCGATGTGCGCCGTGGCGTAGCCGGCGGCTTTGAACATCTCGGCCATCGTCACCTCGCTCGCCGGCAACGCGCCTCGCTGGCCGGCCTGTGACGCACAGTTGCTTGGCACACCGCATCGCAATGGATAGCGTCCCGTCAACAACCCCGCGCGCGAGGGCGAGCAAACCGGCGCGGCAGCGTAGAACTGCGTGAACCGCACCCCCCGCGCCGCCAGTGAATCAATTGCCGGCGTCGCAAGATCCTCTGCGCCATAGCAACCCGCGTCCACTGCGCCCTGGTCGTCGGTGAGAATGACAATGACGTTGGGCTTCGGCGCGGCGGAGTGGCCCACGGCGCAAACGAGGCCGAGAGCCGCAAAAACGGTGAATCGTTGCAGCATGAGTTTCATCGGTGTTCGGCTTTCGGCAGGAATTTCACATTACGCACGGTGTTCGTGTCCACATCGAAGTTGTCCGCCAAACCCGTCAACAGACGGCCGCCAACGCGCACCTGATCGAAAGTGATACCCTCGATCCGACTGTGGGCACTGAAGCCGCGCAAACGGTTTGGCAGCGCAAACGGGCCGTCGGCGGTGATGTTGCGAAAGGTGACGTTGGAGATGGTGCCCGGTTCCTTGACACCCTTCGCAAATTCGTTCGGCTGGGTCATGAGACTCACCAACCGCCAGCGGGCGTTCTCGATGCGAATGTTCTCGAAGACGTAATCGCTCATGTGTCCGCTGCCGCCGTGAATGGCGCAGAACACGGCTTCGTTGTCGTTCTTCCATGAGTGTTCGACATGGATGATGTCGCAATCGCTCACGCGGAAGCCGGCGTTACGGCCCGGCATGTTCCAAGAGATCTGGAACGGCGCGCCGTTCTCCATCTGCCAGATGATGCAGCGGCGCACTGTCGTGTCGCTATGATAGAGCTTCACGGCATCGTCGTTCACCTTGAAGAAACAATCCTCGATCAAACCGTGCGCGTGCAGATGGACGCCGTCGGTGCTGAACCACCAGGAAATCATCTTCACGTTTCGCACCACTGCGCGCTGTCCGGCAATGGTGAGATTGAAATGCGGAGAATCCACCAGCGTCGGGCCGTCCACAAGCACGTCGTCACTGTCGCCACGCAACATGATGAAATGCTCTCCTCGCGTGCCGCCGGCGTCGGCTGGCGGTAATCCGTCGCCCGATAACACGCCACGACCGAGAATGCGCGCGCCTTTCGCGTCCCGGCCGAGGATGCGTCCGCGCACAAACGCGCCACCCGCGAGATAGACCGTCTGGCCGGCCAGCAACTCCATCTGTCCGCCAGGTAATTCATGCACGCCCGGCGCGAACCACACGACGTTCGTCGCGTCGCGCGACGGCACGTTCGTCTCCGGCGGGTCCGCAAAGATGAGCAGCGGATGTGTCTTCGCGTTGTCATCAAACTCGACGGACAACCTGGCAGGCCGGTCGAGCACAAATGTTGCGGCGTTCCCTTTCACCTGTGTCTTGATGCGCCGGCTGCTCGGCAGAACTCTGCAGGACTCGAATCTGCCGTTGAGTTTCGTCACTCGCACCGACACGCGGCCATCGAAAGCGAACGTCGTCCACGCCGTGTCTTTCACCTTGTTTGAACGCCACTTGGCGGTGGTGCGATAGACGAATGACTCTCTCGGCCGGCCGTCTTGCAATACCTCCACGCGGTACTCCGGCGAAGGCGCCAACCCGGCGGGTGCAGGATAAACGTCGAGCGTATCCCGCGCCGACGCGATTGCGGCTGCCATCAGCGCAACAAAACCAATCGCGAGGAGAGGCTTAATTCGCAGATTCCTTTCTCGTCACGGATCACCGCCGCGATTTGGCGGAGCGTTTGTCTCAACCGCGCCACGGACGCGCGCGATTCTTGTTGGCAGCGAACGCGTCCCGGATGATCTGCGCGTCCTCGGCCGTCTGGAAGTCGAACATGCCGGCGAGAATGAAGTCGCCGCCACGGGCAAAGGCGTAGTTGAAGCCGTCGCGCGGGGGAATGGCTCCGGCGGCCAGAACCTTGAAGGCAATCCACGGCTTCGTCACGCCCTTCATGAACTCCGCCGTCTCTTCGGGGTTGTTGCACCAGTAGCCCGGCACCTCGGCGTATGGCTTCTGTATCGCATCGGGCTTCGGCGCGGTGGGATACTTCAGGTGATGAAGCGTCTTGACGTAGAAATCGAGCGGGAATTTTTCCTTCTCGCAGAACTGCACAACCTCCAGTTCGTGACAGGCGACGCCAACGGGCAGACCGGTGGTCTTGATGATGCCGAGCATCTCGCCGATCAACGCGCCTTTGCCCTGCTTCACCAGCGTGCCGGTGATCATGCCCGGCACATAAAGCGCGTCCACGCCGCTGTCCACGAGCTGCGGCACCGCGCGTTGGTAGCTCGCCGGATCAGCCACCCGGCGGCCTTCGGCGTCGCTCCACGGCGCAACGATCCACTTGAGCTTGCCACCACGGTCCCGATACTGCCGGAAAAGCTTGGCGATCTTGGGATCCTGATGGGTCATGAATGCAGTGACACCGCTGGCTTCCGCGGCGGCGAAGGTTTCGATGATCTTCTCGTCCGTGTTGTAGTGCCGCGACAAATCATTCACGTAATGCAGGTCGCGGCTGTGCATGAAGAACGTGACGTGGTTGGTGCCAAGGATGAGCCGGCTGATTTCCAGGTCGCCAATCTTTCCCTTGGGCAGTTGACCGGGAGCCTGTGAAGAAGGCTTCGCAGCCGGCCGTGTCTCAGCCAATGCCTGATGCGAAGCTGCCGCGGCGGCGGCGATTCCCGCCGAAGCGGCCAGCGACTGTGTCAGAAATGTTCGACGGTTGAAGGTGTTGTGCGGGTCGCTCTGTTGCATGGGGGATTCCTTTCGTCGGCAGGATTACATCCTATCCTTCGGCAGTTCGTTTTCGAACCGGTTCTCGTCCTTGAGTTCTTTTTTCAGACCGAACAGCTCCGCCTTGAGTTGTTTCACAAGGTCGGCGCAGGCGGGATCGGCGTGGATGTTCCTCAACTCGCGCGGGTCCTTCTGGAGGTCGTAGAGTTCCCACGCGTCGAGCTTGTTGAAGTAGATGAGCTTGTAGCGCTCGGTGCGGACGCCGTAGTGCGGCTGAACGCAATGGTGCATGGGATAGTGATAGTAGCGGTAATACATCGAGGTGCGCCAATCAGCGGGCGTCTCGCCGCGCAGCAACGGCAGGAAGCTGCGGCCCTGCATGTCGGCGGGCGTCTTCTCGCCGGCAGCATCGAGCAGCATCGGCGCGAAATCCACGTTCAGGACCATCTTGTCGTTCGTCGTGCCAGGCTTGATGCGGCCGGGCCAGCGAATGATGAACGGCATCCGCAGCGATTCCTCATACATGAAGCGCTTGTCGAACCAGTTGTGGTCGCCGAGGTAGAAACCCTGGTCGGAGGTGTAGATGACGATGGTGTTGTCGGCGAGCCCCTCGCGATCGAGGAAGTCGAGCAGCCGGCCGACATTGTCGTCCACCGAAGCGATGCAGCGCAGGTAGTCCTTGATGTAGCGTTGATACTTCCATTTTTTCAACGCCTCGCCTGTAAGCGTCTTCTTCTGGCCGTTGACAGTGATCTCCACCTCCGTGTCCACGCCGGAGAGCCACTTGTTGCGCGCGGGGCCTTTCAGGTCCGGCGGCGGCAGCGGATACTTCAGATCGCGCCGGGTCAGGTCGCGGTCAATTCGCATCGTCGCCTCCGTCGCGGCGGGGCAGCGTGTGGCGTAAACGTCGTTAAACGTCTCCGGCTCCGGGATGTCCACGCCGTCGTACATGTGTGCGTGCTTTTCGTCCGGCTCCCAACTGCGGTGCGGCGCCTTGTGGTGGCACATCAGGAAGAACGGCTTGTCCTTCGGGCGGTTCTTGATGAAGTCGATGGAAAAATCCGCGATGAGATCGGTGACGTAACCGGTGTGTTTCGTGCGGCCAGCCTGCGTGAGGAAAACCGGGTCATGATAAACGCCCTGCCCTGGCAGGATGTTCCAGAGATCAAAGCCCGCCGGATCGCTGCCGAGATGCCACTTGCCAATCATGCCGGTGTAGTAGCCAGCGGCATGCAGATACGTCGCCAGCGTCGGACGCTTCGGGTCAATCGGGTTGAACACCGGCACGCCGTTGATATGGCTGTATTGGCCGGTGAGGATGCACGCGCGGCTCGGGGTACAGATGGAGTTGACGCAGAAACAGTTGTTGAACCGCATCCCGCTGCTGGCAATGCGGTCGAGGTTTGGCGTCTGGTTGATCCGGCTGCCGTAACAACTCATCGCGTGCGACGCGTGGTCGTCGGACATGATGTAGAGGATGTTCGGCCGCGACGGCCCGGCAGCGATGGCGACCGAAGCAAGCAGGGGCAGCAGCAGTGCGGTTCCGACGAGCGCTTGTGATTTCATAACAACGACTCAGCGATTCGTGTGTTGTCTTCCTGTAGCACGAGTCGTGCCCTCTGGCAATGCGTTTGCCACCTTCAGCTTGAAAGGCAAGTCCGCTGCCCGCACACTGTCAGCGGCAATTTGAGGAACAACACATGATTCTGTTGCTGGCCGCCATCGTCACTCTGGAGACTGATACGACGCGCATCGGTTTCGACCCTGACCGCAATGGCGCGATTGTTTCACTGGTGGACAAGGCCACCGGCCGCGACTTCGCCGCGCCAAAAGCGGTTGCGCCGCTGTTCTACGAGTTGAGCTTCACCAACGCGCCGTCGCTGACGGAAACCGCGGCTGCCGGTGTCACCGTCAAACGCGACGGCAACTCTGTCGTCATCACCGCCGCGCGCCACACCAACGCCGCCGTCGCCGTCGAATGCCGTTTCCGCACAGAGCCAGGCTCGCCGCTGATCTTCGGCCGCATTGCCGTGCGCAACGACAGCGGCCACGCGCTGACCAACGTGCGGTTTCCGGCGCTGGCGTGGCCGAAACAACTCGGCGCGTCGCCGGAGCGGGAGTTCCTCGTGCTGCCGCGCAACGACGGCTGTCTCATCCAGTCGCCCGCCTCGATCGGCTGGCTGCCGTCGGCTTCGTATCCCGGTTCGGCCTCGATGCAGTTTCTCGCGCACTACGACGACACGGCCGGCTTGTATGCGGCGAGCTACGACAGCCGTTGCTATACGAAGAGTTTCGGCGTTGAAAAGCGCGGCGACGTTTTCAGGATGGCCATGATGCACCGGCCGCCGATTCAGGCGCGCGGCGAGTGGCACACCGAATACGATGTCGCCATCGGCACGTTTCGCGGCGACTGGCAGACGGCGGCCGATATCTACAAGAAGTGGGCGCTGAAACAGCCGTGGTGCCGCCGCACGCTCGCGCAACGAGTGGCCGGCGGCGACGTGCCGCGCTGGCTCACGGAGCCGTCGTTGTTTTACGCCTACAGCCTGCGCGGCGAGGTCGAACCGAAGAAGATCGGCAACCGCCTGCCGTCGGTGCCGCAGCAGGCCGCTGCGTGGCGCGACCTGCTCGGCGGGCCGACGACGTTCATGCTGATGTCGTGGGAGAAACTCGGTCCGTGGATAGCGCCGGATTATTTTCCACCCTTCGGCGGCGAGCGCGACTTCAAGGCGGCGACGGCGTCGCTTCATGCGAATGGCCACCGCACGCTGGTGTTCCTCTCCGGCCTGAACTGGACGCTGCGCAAACAAGGCGGCAGCGACGCCGGGACGCTTGACGACACGGTGGCGTTCGAGAAGCGGGGCGCGGCGAGCGCCATCTGCGACGCTGACGGCCGGCCGCAACGTTCAGGCAAGCCGAACGCGGGTGTCGGCGAGAAGGCGGTAATTTGCCCTGCGACGCCGTTGGCGCGCGAGCTGTTGCTCGGTGCAACGCTGGAATGCCAGCGGCTTGGGATTGATTGCGTGCAGGCAGACCAGATTGTTGGCGGTGGCATGCCGCCGTGCTTCAGCGACAAACACGGTCATCCGCGCGGCGGCGGCAACTGGTCAGCCGGAGCGCTCTACAAAATGTTCAACGAGATTCGCCGCGAAGGCAGGAAGCACAGCAAGGACTTCGCGTGGTCCATCGAAGAACCGGGCGAATTCTTCATCCCGGTGCTCGATACCTATCACGCCCGCGATTACTCGCAGGGCCGCTGGCCGCGCGACGGCGAGGGCGTCGTCGGTGTGCCGCTGTTCACGCATGTTTATCACGAGTTCATGCACGGCTACGGCGGCGACTCGTGCGGCGTTTCGACCTGGGCCAGCACCAGCACGCTTTATCAACAAGGCATGAACCTCGTCTGCGGCAAAACGCCAGGCGTGGCGGTGTGGACTCGGCCCTACGATCCGAAGACGACCGACGCCCCACAGGCGCGGTTGCTGCGCGGGCATGTCGAGCTGTGGCGCGGGCCGGCGCGGGAGTTTCTGGTGTTCGGCCGGCGCGTGGCAACGGGCCCGCTGGACGTGCCGCGCGTGCGCTGCAAGTTCTTCACCGGCGCGGGCCGGCCGCCGCGCGAACTGGAAGTACCGGCGGTGCTGCACAGCCAATGGCGCGCGCCGGCCGGCGACGAAGCAGCGGTGTTCGTGTGCGTCGGCAACGAGCCGATCTCGTTCACGGCGTTCGGGCAAAACTTCAAGTTGGCGCCGGGCGAGGTGAAGTTTTTACCGTTGACCACGCGCTGACGTTCGCGCATGAAGAGGCCGCGACCTTCAAGAATACATCGCCTCGAAACCCAAAATAGAAGTCCGGAAGGAAAGATCATGAAGCAACGCCGCCGCACTGCGCTCCTGTTGCTTTCGTGTATGACGCTGCTGACAAACTCACAGTGCGCAGTGGCCGCACCACCGGCATTGGTTCCCGCGCCAGCGAAGATGACTGTGGCGGAAGGGACCTTCACGCTGAGCCAGGAGACTTCGATCTATGCCGGCCCCGGCGCGGAAGCGGAAGCTCGCGCGCTGGCCGCCGCATTGAGGATGCCGACCGGCCTGCCTTTGCCGGTCAAAGCCGGCGATCCGAAACCGGGCGCCATCAGCCTGCAACTCGACCGCTCGCTTGAATCCCAACTCGGCACCGAAGGCTATCGCCTCTCGGTGACACCCGCGCGCGTCACGATCTGTGCGGCGGCGGAGGCGGGACTGTTCTACGGCGGCGTCACGTTTCGGCAGTTGCTGCCGCCGCAGGTGTTCGCAATGAAACGGCCGGCGCGCGCTCCCGGCGGCGGCTGGACCGCGCCCTGCGTCGAGATCGAAGACCGGCCGCGGTTCGCATGGCGCGGCCTGCTGCTCGACCCGGCGCGTCACTTCATGCCGCCGGAGTTCGTCAAGAAACTGGTGGATGTGATGGCGCTGCACAAACTGAACACGCTTCAGCTTCACCTGACTGACGACCAAGGCTGGCGCATCGAGATCAAGAAGCACCCCCAACTCACCCGGCTCGGCTCCGTCCGCAAGGAGTCGCCCGTGCACGGCGATCGCAAGCGCGGCGACGGCCAGCGCTACGGACCGTTCTTCTACACGCAACAACAAATCCGCGACCTCGTCGCCTACGCGCAGGCGCGGCACGTGACGCTCGTGCCGGAGATCGAGATGCCGGGTCATTTCCTGGCGGCGCTGGTGGCCTATCCCGCGTTGTCCTGCCGCGGCGGCCCGTTCGAAGTGCGCACGCGCTGGGGCATCGAGCCGGATATCCTTTGTCCCGGCAACGACGAGGCGATCGCCCTCGTCAAAGACGTGCTCGGAGAAGTCTGCGAACTGTTTCCCAGCCGCTTCATCCACATCGGCGGCGACGAGGCCCCGCGCGACCGCTGGAAGTCGTGTCCGAAATGCCAGGCGCGCATCCGGGCCGAGAACCTCAAGAGCGAGGCGCAACTCCAGACGTGGTTCAACCACCGCGTCGAGGAATTCCTCGCCGGCAAAGGCCGGCGGCTCTTCGGCTGGGACGAGATTCTCGAAGGCGGCCTCACGCCCGGCGCGACCGTGATGTCCTGGCGCGGCATCAAGGGCGGCATTGCCGCCGCCAGCGCGGGCCACGACGTCGTCATGGTGCCAACCACGCACTGCTACTTCGACTACGCGCAGGCCAAGGGGGCGAACGAGCCGGAATGCATTGGAGGCTTCGTCCCGCTGTCGCGCGTCTATGAATTCGAGCCGGTCCCCGCCGAACTGCCCGAATCCAGGCGTCATCACATCCTCGGCGCACAGGGCGCGCTCTGGACCGAATACATGTGGACGCCCGGCGACGTGGAGTATTTCGCTTTCCCTCGGGCCGCGGCGCTGGCCGAGGTCGTCTGGACACCGGCCGAGCGGAAGGACTTCGCCGGCTTCGAGCACCGCCTTCAAAACCATCTTCTCCGCCTCGACCAGCTTGGCGTGAACTATCGCAAACCATCCGGTGTCAATGACCGAAAATGATTCGCAGTTGCAGTGGCGCACGTGCGCACCAGTCGTCGTGAAAAGATTCGCTCGAAAACTTGTGATGAGTTGATACAAATCTTCTTCTACCTATGAAACTGACAAGCTTCATCGTCTCCGCCGGTCTTTGTCTCGCAATCCACACCGCCCTCGCCACCGACGCGCGCACGGTTGTCTCGCTCGACGGTGAATGGCAGATCGCCGAGGGTGGATTGGACACGCCGCCCGCGGAGTTCGCGCACCGCGTGCCGGTGCCGGGTCTGGTGGACATGGCGACTCCGGCTTTCGCCGAGGTCGGCAAGAAAAGCGAGAAGCGGCAGGCGTTCTGGTATCGGCGCGAGTTCGCGCTGAAGCAACCGGTGCCGGAGATCGCGTTGTTGAAGATTCACAAGGCACAGTTCGGCACGAAGGTCTGGCTCAATGGCAAGGTCGTCGGCGAGCATCTGCCGTGTTTCACGCCGGCCTGGCTCGACGTGAAGAGGGCGCTCAAGGGTGGCGGCCAGCCGAACGAGTTGATCATCCGGGTTGGCGCGGATCGCGATTCGATGCCACAGGACATGCCCACGGGCTGGGATTTCGAGAAATATCTCTACATCCCCGGTATCTACGATTCGGTGGAATTGATCCTGACCGGCGCGCCTTACATCGTGAACGTCCAGACGGTGCCGAGCATCGAGACGAAGTCGGTGCGCGTGGTTGCGGAAGTGGCCACTGGCAACAAGGGATGCGAGTTTGAGTTGCAGGCGACGGTCTGCTTGCGCGGCTCAACAAGGGTGGACGGAACACTGAAGACGTCGAAAACCTATGTTCGCACCAAGAAAAGGAAGACGGTGGATTTTACCGTGCCGATCCGGGATTGCCGGCTGTGGTCGCCGGAGGAGCCGTTCCTTTACGAGCTGAACCTAAGCACCGGCGCGGACACGACGAAGACGCGCTTCGGGATGCGGTCGTTCAGTTTCGACCGGGAGAAGAAGCGCGCCATGCTCAATGGCAGGCCTTATTTCATGCGCGGCAGCAATGTGACGGCCTATCGCTTCTTCGAGGACAGCGCGCGGGGCACGCTGCCGTGGGATCGCGAGTGGGTGCGCAAGCTGCACCAGAAATTCAAGACGATGCACTGGAACTCCCTGCGCTACTGCATCGGGTTCCCGCCGGAGTTTTGGTATGACATCGCCGACGAGGAAGGCATCCTGATACAGGATGAGTTCCCCATCTGGGTGCTCAGTGGTTCGAAGAATCAATGCCCGGAGTGGCCCGTCGCGGAGAAGATCATCCCGCAATACACCGAGTGGATGCGCGAGCGTTGGAACCATCCGTGTGTCGTCATCTGGGATGCGCAAAACGAGAGCGGCACGCCCGAGACCGGCAAGGCACTCACCGCGGTGCGGCCACTCGATCTCTCCAATCGTCCGTGGGAGAATGGTTGGGCCGAGCCGCAAGCCACGACCGATTGCGTCGAGTCGCATCCCTATATGCACATCCGCGGTTGGTGGCCGAGCGGGAAGCCGTTCAAGATGAGCGAGATCGCTGGCATGCCGGGCCGGCCGAGTCTGAACAAGGCCCAGCAGGCGATCGAGGTGCCGATCATCATCAATGAATACGGCTGGCTCTGGCTCACACGCGACGGCCAACCCACCTGCCTCACGACGAACGTCTATCGGAACATCTTCGGCGGAGACTCCACCGTCCAGCAGCGGCGCGAATTCTATGCGCGCGCGCTCGCCGCCAAGACCGAGTTCTGGCGCGCGCATCGTGAATGCGCCGGTGTGTTGCACTTTTGCACCGTGGGTTACTCGCGTCCCGGCGACAAGCCTCGTCCCGAAGGCGGCGCCACCAGCGATCACTGGCTCGACGTGAAGGAATTGAAGTTCGAGCCGCTGTTTGAGAAATGCATGAAAGACGCTTTCGCCCCGACTGGCCTCATGCTCGACTTCTGGGCCGAGGACGTGCCCGCCAGCGAGAAACGGGACGTGTCCGTCGTCGTCATCAATGATCTCTACGGGCCGTGGCATGGCAGCGTCCGTCTCCGCCTCTTGCAAGGCACGAAGGTTTTGTCCGAGCAGACGCAGCCTTGCGCGGTCGCTGTGCTCGGCGACAAGCGGCTGACGTTCCCGTTCACCGCGCCCGACGCACCAGGCCACTACACGCTGGAAGCAACCTTGATGAAACGCAAATCGCCGCCCGTGGTGAGCTTGCGCGATTTCCAGGTGCCGCCGCCAAAGTAGAACACGGGCAATGCCGGCCGGCAAAATGGAAACAGGGCCGAAAGATTTATCGTGAGCAGGAATCTCCCGGTCGGTAGAGTGTGGCCAACACCATGAATTTTCTTCGCTGCCGTTCGCTTTTGTTCCGGGCGGGTTTCGTCCCGCTTCTGTTCGTCTTTGCATCCGCATCGTTGGCCGCTGAACAATCGCCGAGCCAGCGATGGGAAAAGGAGATCGAGGCGTTCGAGATTGCCGATCGAAAGAGCCCGCCGCCGCAGGATGCAATTCTGTTCATCGGCTCCTCCCACATCCGGCGCTGGAACACGCTGGAGCGCGATTTTCCCAATCACACGATCATCTATCGCGGCTTTGGCGGATTACAGATTGCCGACGCGACCTACTTTGCCGACCGAATCATCTTCCCCTGCAAACCGCGATTGATCGTGCTGGCAGCAGGCTCCAATGACCTCAATGCCGGCAAACCGCCCGAACAGGTCGCCGCCGATTTCGAGGCATTCGTCGCCAGGATCCGCGCCGCCCTGCCCGACACGCGCATCGCTTTCATGTCCATCAACCCGGCTCCTGCGCGCGCCGACCAGATCAATAAGCAGCGACAGGCCAACCAACTCATCAAGAAATACACCGCCACCGGCAACAACCTCGACTACATCAATATCTTCGACGTGTTTCTCGGTCCCGACGGCCAGCCGCGCGAGGATTTGTTCGTTACTGACCGCCTCCACAACAACGCCGCCGGTTACGAAATCCGCGCCGAGATCACGCGCCTGCATCTTGGCCCGGCGACAAAACCGGGCGCCGCAAAGGTCAAATCCGCTTCGTCACAGCCGACCGGAAAAAAATGATGAGAACCATGGACATGCGCCAGGAAACCGTCAGCGCAGCCCGGTCCCTCTGCCAACCAACAGATTAGTCCTGACAAAGCGTAGGATTTTCCCCGATGGCAGAATCAGGATTGTCCCTAGTAGACGCGCCAGCGCCCATGGTTGTAGCATACCCGATATCATAGGATGGCCTCCAAGTTCATGATCATTGCGGTGTTTGTGCTGGCGGTGGTTGCCAGCACGTGGTGGTGTATTGTGACGTTTTACTCGGCAACCTATGTGCCGACCGACGCGCGTGTGGCGCCCAGCCCCCTAACGCTCGCCGCTCCCACCAAGCAATCACCTTCGCCAGAAGCACCTTCTGACAAATCGCCGGCGCCCCCGTTCAAAACGTTTCAATCTTCGCGTGGGCGTTAGCGGTTTTGCGTGCCTCGCAAAAAGCTGTGGTTGTCGCCGTCCAGGAGAATTGCTAGACTGGGTCACGAGTTGGGGTTTCGCAACTCAACTCCGGCGTGCGTCTTGGGAGATGAATCCGCATGGCAATGAACGTGTGTTTTCAGGTCGGGCGGCTGGGTGATCGCGCGCGCCTGCACAAGCTGTCCGGAGTTGCCACAACCCACAACACCCGTCGGAGCGGCTGACAAGGAGAGAAACGCACACGATGCGAATGTTTCGGAATCTGCCGATCAAGTGGAAGCTGATGCTGGCGATGCTGACGACCAGCCTGATCGCGCTTCTGCTGCTGGGCTCGTCGTTGTTTTTCATCGGGCTGCCCCACCTGCGGAATCTCGCGGTCCAGGAAGCCGCCGCCCTGGCTGAGAGGATCGGCAGGAACTGCGCGGGTGAGTTGGAAGCCGGGAATGCAAAGGCGACGCAGGAGGCACTGAACGACGCTGCAGCCATGTCGGCCCTGGAGGAAGCCTGCCTCTACACGGCTGGCGGTCAATTGCTCGCGCGCTACACGCGCCGCGATGTGACACCAGAACCGTTCCCATCCATCTGCAAGGCCGGGGAGAGCTTCGCTGGCAGCCGGTTGATGCTGTGCCGCCCGATCAAGCATCGCAACCGGATGGTGGGCACCGTTTGTTTGCGGTCGGACACCGGTATCCTGGGGGCGCGGCTCAAGGATTACCTCGGCATGGGTTTCCTGGTGATGGGTATCTCCATGCTGGTAGCGTTGATTTTTGCCAGCCGATTGCAGCGGCTGTTCTCCGGCCCGATTCTGGAGCTGGCCCGCGTGGCACACGCGGTGACGCAGCGGAAGGATTTCTCGCAACGGGCGGTCAAGCTGAGCGAGGACGAAACCGGCACGCTGACGGACACGTTCAATCGGATGCTCGCCACCATTCAGGAGCACGACAGCGGCTCGCGGGCCTCGCAGAGCCGTCTGGAAATACGCGTCGCCGAGCGCACCGTGGAATTGCGGAAAGCCAACGAGTCGTTGCAGGAAAGCGAAGAACGGCTGCGGGCGGTGTTCGAGCAAGCAATGGATGGCATTATGGTGGGAGACGTGGAGACCAAGCGACTGAGCCTGTCCAACCCGCAAATGTGCCGAATGCTCGGTTACACCGCCGACGAAATGAAAAACCTGGCGGTCTCGGACATCCATCCAGCGAAGGACGTGCCATGGGTGATGGAAATGTTTGCCCGGCTGGCGGCCGGGGAAATTTCCCTGGCGCCGGAGGTTCCTGTTCGGTGCAAAGACGGTTCGGTTTTTTACGCTGACATCAGCGCCCGGCCCCTGACGATAGGCGGGCAACGAAGCATCCTGGGAATTTTCCGCGACACCACCGAACGCAAGCGAGCCAAGGAAGCCCTCCAACGCCGGTTGGAAATCGAGCATTTCGTGGCGTCTGTTTCCAATCGGTTCGCCAATACGTCGTTGCCAAAAGTGGGCGCCGTCATTCAGGAAGTTCTCGCCGGACTGGGCCGGGTCACGCAGGCGGACCGCTGTTATCTTTTCAGCGTCTCCGACAATCTTGCCATCGCCAACAACACATATGAGTGGTGCGCACCCGGCGTGCAATCGCAGATCGCCCGCCTGCGCGACGTGCCCACAGCGACATTCCCATGGTATCTGGAGCGGCTGCGCGGCGGCGAACCGCTGCTATTGTCCCGCACCGCCGACCTGCCTGTGGAAGCGGAGACGGAAAGACGGTTCTTGCAGTCGGCCAACGTCCAGTCGTTGATTCTTGTGCCGATCAGCCACGCAGGCAAACTTGTCGGTTTTATCGGCTGCGACGCCGTGCGTGCCGAGCGCGACTGGTCTGACGAGAACACCCGGCTTCTGCGGACGATCGGCGAGTTGATCACCGACACGCAGGAGCGGCTGCAGACTGGCGAGGCGTTGCGAGAGAGAGAGGAGCGTTTGCAGGCTGTGCTGGAGAACTCTCTCGACGTCGCCTACCGTCGGAATCTGCAAACCGATCAATACGATTTCTTCAGTCCAGCGGTGGAGAAAGTCACCGGTTACTCGACCCGGGAACT
>Ga0265297_10004488_pt1 | contig 22783 bp, 17 predicted proteins | sample Munlanlwell13791_FD_192502 | JGI IMG/M metagenome (GOLD analysis project Ga0265297, IMG submission 192502) | Leachate microbial communities from a municipal landfill in Southern Ontario, Canada - Leachate well 137-91 | ecosystem: Engineered > Solid waste > Landfill > Unclassified | place... | reverse complement strand
CACTTTCGCGCCGAAAGTCCTGTGGATAATCTCTTGCCCGAGATGATGTCGAAGAGAGCTTCGTCCTTTCGCGATAGCGAAAGGACGAAGCCGCAAGCCCGAGCGCGCAGGAGGCGCCGTTCAGGAGGGGTTTATCAGCACCCTGCTAGGACTCAGACCCCCCAGATCTCCTTCGCGTATTGCCGGATGGTCCGGTCGCTGGAGAACCTCCCGGACTTGGCCACGTTGATGATGGAGGAGCGCGTCCACGCCTTCCGGTCCCGGTAGCGCTGCTCCGCCTCCTCCTGGGCCCGCACGTAGTCCGCGAAGTCCGCGCACACCATGAACGGGTCGGGGCCGCACAGGGAGTCCAGGATGGGATTGAAGAGCCCGGGTTCCAGCTGCGAGAAGTAGTCCCTGCGGACCAGGTCCACGGCCTCGCGCAGGTGCGGCGTCCGGTCCAGATACTCCGAGGGGCGATAGCCCGAGGCTTTGAGCTCCGCGACCTCGTGCGCCTTGAGCCCGAAGATGAAGATGTTCTCCGGCCCGACCTCCTCGAATATCTCGATGTTGGCTCCGTCGAGCGTGCCCAGGGTGAGGGCCCCGTTCATCATGAACTTCATGTTCCCCGTGCCCGAGGCCTCGGTCCCTGCCGTCGAGATCTGTTCCGACAGGTTGCACGCGGGGATGAGCTTCTGGGCCAGGCTCACGCGGTAGTCCTCCAGAAAGACGACCTTCAGGAGGTCCGCCACGCTGGGGTCGGAGTCGATGATCGCCGCCACGTTGTGGATGAACTTGATGATGTTCTTGGCCATCCAGTACCCGGGAGCGGCCTTGCCTCCGATGATGGCCGTGCGCGGCACGAAGTCGCGGCCGCCGTGGCCCTTGATCTGCAGGTACCGGTGGATGAGGAAGAGCGCGAAGAGCAGCTGCCGCTTGTACTCGTGGATGCGCTTGACCTGCACGTCGAATATGGATTCCGGGTCCACCGCGACCCCGGCGGAGGAGCGGATGAGGGCGGCCATGGCCTTCTTGTTCTCCTGCTTGATGCGGTGCCACGACTCGTGCAGCCCCCGGTCGTCCGCCATGGGCAGGAGCTTCTTGAGAGAGTCCAGATCGGTGACCCAGCCCTTGCCCACGGCCTCCGTGATGAGCCCGGAGAGGCCGGGGTTCGACTCCAGCAGCCAGCGCCGCGGCGTGACCCCGTTGGTCTTGTTGTTGAACTTCTCCGGGAACATCTCGTAGAAGTCCTTGAAGAGCGTCTTCTTGAGGAGCTCCGAGTGCAGAGCCGAGACGCCGTTGACCGAGTGGGATGCGATGATGCTCAGATAGGCCATCCGGATCCGCTTGGGGTCGTTCTCGTCGATGAGGGACATCCTGCGGATGCGGTCCACGTCGCCGAGGAAGCGGATGGACACCTCCTGCAGGAAGCGCGCGTTGATCTCGTAGATGATCTCCAGGTGCCGCGGGAGGAGCTTCCCCATCAGCGACACGGCCCAGGTCTCCAGCGCCTCCGGCATGAGAGTGTGGTTGGTGTAGGCGAACGTCTCGATCGTGATCTTCCAGGCCTGGTCCCACTCCAGCCTCGCCTCGTCGAGCAGGAAGCGCATGAGCTCGACCACGGAGATGGCGGGATGCGTGTCGTTGAGCTGGATGGCCACCTTGGCCGGGAAATCCCCGAAGTCGTCGTTGTGCACGAGGAAGCGCCGCACGATGTCCGCGAGGGAGGCCGAGGCCGCGAAGTACTCCTGCTTGAGGCGCAGCTCGAGCCCCGCGGAGATGCTGTCGTTGGGGTAGAGGACCTTGGAGATGTTCTCCGAGGCGATCTTCTTGTCGTAGGCCCGGAGGTAGTCCCCGCTGTTGAAGTAATCCAGGTCGAAGTCCTTCGTCCCTTTCGCGGCCCACAGCCGCAGGGTGTTGACCACCCCGTTCCGGTAGCCCGGCACCGGGATGTCGTGCGGGATGGCGAGGATGTCCTCGGTGTCCACCCATTCCACGGCCATCCGGCCCGACCGGTCCGCGACCTGCCGGGTGTGCCCGTAGAAACGCACGCGGATGGTGTACTCGGGCCTCTCGATGGCCCACGGCGTGCCCAGCCTGAGCCAGTCGTCCGGAGCCTCGACCTGATGGCCGTTCACGATCTTCTGCTGGAAGATGCCGTAGTTGAACATGATGCCGTAGCCCACGGCCGGCACGCCCATGGTGGCCATGGAGTCCATGAAGCAGGCCGCGAGCCTGCCTAGGCCGCCGTTGCCGAGACCGGCGTCCGCCTCCTGCTCGGCGAGGTCCTCGAGCTTCAAGCCGAACGCCTTCAAAGCCTCGCGCGTGGGCTCCTCGATGCCCAGGTTGAGGATCGCGTGCATGAGGAGACGGCCGATGAGGAACTCCATGGAGAGGTAATAGACCCTCTTCATGTTCTGCTTGTGGTAGCGCTGCTGCGTCTGGATCCACCGCTCGATCATGCGGTCGCGGACCATGTAGGCCGCGGCCATGAAATCGTCGTGGGGCGTGGCCGTGTACTCGTCCTTGGCCAAGGACAGGGTGCGCCGCTCGTGGAACGACTGCTGGATGTCCGCGACGACCAGCCCCGTGCGCAGCTGCACGCCCTCCGGGAGAGGGCTCGCCGCCCAAGATTCTATCTTCTTCGCCGTCCGTTCCTTGGCCATGGAGGCATCATACATTCTTGACCGCCACCCCCGCGATACCCAGCGCGCCGAGAAGGCAGAGCGGAGCCAGCAGCCAGCCCGCCGCGGAATAGGGGGTCCCGCCCTCGACCAGCCTGGCCTCGCCCACCAGGGTGCCGGAGTCCAGCGTCTTCAAGACGGCCCGCACCCGGCCATGGCGGTCGATGATCTGCGAGTACCCGGAAGACGCGGCGCGCACGATCCACAAGCCGGACTCCACGGCCCGGGCGCAGGACATGGTCGAGTGCTGGGCGTGCTCCCAATGCCCCCATTCGCGGGGGTCGAGGTTCGGGACGACTAATATCCTCGCGCCCTGCCGGACGATCTTGCGCGTGCCGTCCTCGAAGTCCAGGTCGTAGCAAATCTGCACGCCCAGCTTGCCCAAGGGGGTGTCCACCGGGCGAGGGTCCTTGTTGGCGGGGAGATGCCTCTCCACGTACGGGATGGGATGGTGCTTGTCGTAGCGGCCGAGGAGCTCCCCTTCGGGGGAGAACACCCAGGCGAAGTTCTGCATCTTTTCCTTCTTGGGGTCCTCCGGGAACACGGCCGCGCCCACGACCTTCACCGCCGCGAGGTCCTTGAGCTTGCCGCGCAGGAACTTCGTGTACTGCGCCTGCTGGTCCGGCTGCACCGTGAAGCCGTACTCGGGCCACACGATGAGCTTGGCCCCCCGCGCCTCCGGCGCCAGGCTCAGGCGGATGAGGCCGTCCAAATCGTAGTTCTCGTCCTGCACCGCGGCCACGGCCAAGGGTTCCCCTTGGTCCGGGCCCCTCATGCGCCAGGCTCCGAACGCGGTCCCCAGGAGGACGAGCCCGACTGCGGCGCAGGCCGGGGCCCAGCGCTTCCTGAGAGCGAGCACGAGCCCCAGGTTCACGGCCGCGATGAGCCCGGAGAGCCCGTAGAGCCCGATGACGCCGCAGACCTGCAGCAGCGGCAGGTTGGGGACCTGGCTGTAGCCCAGGGCGAGCCAGGAGTTGTTCAGGAACCAGACCTCGCAGCGGAAGTACTCGATCCCGACCCAGAGCACCGCTCCCGCAAAGACCCAGGCCATCGGCGAGAGCCTGTCCTTCAGCCTCCAAAGCACCGCGGCATGGGCCGCCGGACCCAGGGCGAACACGCACCAGAACGCCACCACCATGGGCCCGAACACCTTCATGAGCCAATGGAGGGACACGCTGTAGAACACGAGCCCGGCGACTCCGGCCAGGTTCGCGGCGGAGCGCATGTCCGGAGCCTTGAGCATCGCGTGCCAGAGCGGGACCCAGGCGATGAATGCCAGGGGCCAGAGCCTGAAGGGCTCGAACGAGAGCGTCAGCAACACGCCTGAAACGACCGCCAGAAGATAGTGGGTCATCCGCGCTTCCTCGCCGAGATGAGATTGAGCTTGCCGGAAAGCTTGAAGCTGAGGCCGAAGCTCGCGCTCCACTTGAGCCCGTCGATGTTGACCCGGAAGGGCCTCGGCGGGTCCATGAGAGGGACGACGCGGAGCTCCCTTTTCACCACCCGAGTCTCCATCCCCCAGCGCGCCGGCTCCTTGAGTACGTCGCCGTTGAAGCTCCCGACCGCCTGACCGGGGATCTTCCCCAAACCCAGGTCGCGCAGGGCCAGGAGGTAGAACTCCCCGGCGCCGAGGCTGCAGCCCCGGTAGAACGGCATGTCCGGCCCCAGATCGCCGTTGATGAGCAGGATCGAGATATAGCGGTCTCCCGGAAGGTCCTTGCCGTCCACGCTCAAGCGGAAGCGATGCTGCCGGAAGGCGAACTTGCGCGTCATCCACGTGGCCACAGCCAGCGTGGTCCCCACGCGGAACGGGCCGAGGTCGCCGAAGAAGTATCCGAGTATGCCCTTGTAGTACTTGATGAGAAAGCTCTCCGTGAAATAGGGGATGTCGCCCACGGTCTCGAGCCCGCCGAAGCCCACGAAATTGCGGGTCTCGGGGTTCCCGTCCTCGGACACGCGGATGACGTCGCACGGCAGGAGGTTCTCCGACCGGATGCCCTCGCTGATCTGCCGGACCGATTCCTCCACGACGTCCGAGACGCCGAGGGCCTTGCCGATGAGGTCCGCGGAGCCCTTGCGCAGGAAGCCCAGGCGCATGGAGCCGAGGTCCTTGGCCCCCTCCAGCACGCCCTGGACCACCCGGTTGAAGGTGCCTGCCCCGCCGGCCGAAACCACGACGCGGGAGCCTTCCGCGCAGGCCTGGCGAGCGGCCTTCCTCGCCTCCTCATGGCTGTCCACCACGTGCATGCGGACCTTGCCCGGGAATTCCTTCTCGAAGAGCGGCCCCATCCGCTCGATCTTGCCCCAATCCTTGATGGAGCCGGACATGGTCGTGGCCACGATGTCGAGCCTATCGATGTTCGTCATGGTCCGGCTATCATACCAAGAAACCGGCCCTAGGCCCTTCAGCCCCAGTCCGCATGGGTCCTTGGTTCATCGACAAACATGGGCCTTTCGTCTTATCCTTAAGAACGGAGGCCCCTCATGAACGCGATCCTGACAGCGATCCTTCTCTCCTGCTTCGCCGCCGCGCAGGAAACCGGAGTGCGCGAGGCGATCCGCGACAAGGAAGTCCCCAAGGTCAGCGGCAAGGAAGTCCCTCTCACGACCGAGCAGAAGGCCCTGCTCATCGAGGCTTCCATGAAGCTCGAGGAGGACATGGTCCAGGAACTGCGCAAGCTTCTGGCCGAGTGGCAGCGCACCAAGACCCCGGAAGAGGCGGCGCGCCTGCTGCGCGAGGCCATCGAGCTCATGGGGCGGAGCGAGAAGTACAAGGAACTCTTCGGAGACCCCTCGGTCCCGGACCCGGAGCAGCCGGACGTGTGGGAGGAGACGACGCGCGCCATGGAGCGCCGTTGCCAGCCGGGCGCCCCCGGGGTCCAAAACCCGGACCGCAGGCAGATCACCGAAGCCCTGGGCCGTCAAGGACAGGATTCGGCTTCCGTCCAATCGGCCGGCTCGGCCCAAGAGGTCTATGAGAAGCACAAGGCCCTCTTCGCCCAGGTCTGCGAGAAGTACGCGGGCGTGGACGGCCAGGGCGCCGGCTTCCCGCGCGCCATCCTGGGCATCCTGTACGCGGAGACGAATTTCGGGGCCGGCTGCGACCGCGCGAGCTCGCCCAGCTGCGGCAGCCCCTCCCCGGTATCGAAGGCCATGAACGGAGCCCAGAGGAACGCGGCCTTCCGCGTCGGGGCCAAGGGAGTGTTCGGCCCGTGGTCCGCCACGACGGGCCCCGCCTCCTCGGCCGGGGCCGCGGGATTCTGCCAGTTCCTCCCCGGCACCGCGGAGATGCACCTGCCGGCCTACCAGCGGGACTTCGGCGGCGGCGCGCCCAATCTATTCAGCTTCGAGGGCTGCATCCCCATGATCGCCATCTACCTGAAGGACTATCTCGACAGCCACTCCTCCCGCCGGCCCGGGATCGAGAACGCCGTCCGGGCGTACAACGGCGGCGCCGGGTTCAAGGAAGGCAACAGCGAGACCAGCAACTACCACCGGAAGGTGACGGGCTCCATGCGGGCACAGACCGGCGTGCCGGAGACCTGCCGCGAGGTGCTGGCGCAGAAGGGGCGCTAGGCCGAAGGCAGGACCAGGGTCCGGTCGAAGTCGCACGCGAGGCCGTCGTCCCCGTGCATGATGGCGACCAGGGTCTTCCCACGCGTCCGCGCCAGGATCCGCGCCAGCACCTTCCTCTTGCTCTCCGCGTCGAGGTTGGCCAGGGGCTCGTCGAAGACGTAGAGGTCCGCGTCCTTCATCAGGCCCATGAGCACCGCGACCTTCTTGCGCTGTCCCATGGACAGGGAGTCGACCTCGCGGTCGAGGAGGCCCTCCAACTCGAACTCCCCGAGCAGCGAGAGGAGCCGGAGCCGCTCAGGTCCCCGCAGCGCCTGCCAGCCGAGGTTGCTCGCGACGCTCCCGGGGATGAACGGATGCGGCGTGAGCGCCGCGCTCACCCGCTCGATGGGAGGCGTCCGCGCCCGCCCCGCGTCCGGCGGCAGGAACGTCGCCAGCATGTCCGCCAGGGTCGACTTCCCGGAGCCGTTGCGCCCCCGCAGAAGGACCCTCTCCCCCGCGGCGACTGTGAAGTCCAGGCCCTTGAGGACCGGCGTCCCATCGTAGCCGAAGCAGACCCCTTCGAACGCGAGGCAGGCGTCCGGCGCCGCGGCCGGAGCGACGGCCTCCGGCGCCGAGAGGAAGCCCTCGATCCGTCCGACAAGGACCTCGTTCTTGGCGAGTTCGGGCCACCGCTGGGCCAGCGCGCGAAGGGCGTTGACGGCCGTCCAGAAGGCGCTCATGAAAGCCATGAAGGCGCCGAACGTCATCTCGCCGCGCATCATCCGGTAGCCGCACGCCGTGATGATGAGCGCCTCCGCATAGGACATCGCGACGCTCCCTGCCGTGTTGTGCCGGCAGGAGGACCGGCGCCGGGAGAACGAGGCGGCCGTGTACGCCTCCAGCCTTCCCTGGAGCCCCAGAAAGACCGGCGAGTCCAAGGCGAAGAGCCTGACGCTCTTGTAGGCCCGGACCGCCTGGGTGATGAAGCCCCGCAGCCTCCCCTCCTCCTCCGCTTCGGCGCCGCTGTGGCGCTTGACGTCCGCTCCGTGGCCCGCCGCGATGAACAGCAAGACCGGCATGCATAGGGCCAGAAGCAGCGTCGAAGGCAGCGAGAGCCTGGCCAGGATCAGCACGGACACTCCCAGCGTCACCGCCGCGGTCGCGACGGCGATGGCGAGGTCGACCGAGCCTGTCGCGGCGGCCAGGGCTTCGTCGTAGATCCGCGTCGCGTAATAGCCGGGATCGCGCCGGGCCGCGTCCCGGTACGGCAGGCGGTAGTACTTCCCGAGCAAGCTCACCGTGAGGTCGCGCAGGAGCTCATGCTTGAGCCTCTGCGTCCTCAGGTCGAGATGGAGGCCCAGGAGCCGCCAGAGCGTCGCCGCGGCGATGAAGCCCGCGATGAGGCCCGCGAACCGGCCGATGTCCCGCGACGCGATGCAGGAATCGAAGACGTACTTGAGGAAGAACGGGGTCAGGAGCGTCAAGCCGGCGCTGGTGACGAGACAGAGCGCCAGTATCCACGCGAAGCTTACCCGGCGCCGCCGCAGGACCGAGAGGATGGCCCTCACGACAGAACCTCGTCGACCCAGAGGCCGGCCGGCCGGGGCCGCGCCAGACGGTCGAGGAAGAGCATGATCCCGGCCGAACCCGTGGCCAGATCGCAGCTCAGCCGGACCAAGCCGTTGCCCGGGTAGGCCGAGCCCTCTTCATACTCGAGGCGGAAGAGCTCGAGTCCGCTCGCGACCCGGTGCGCGCCGTCCAGGAAGCGGGCGTCCCCGGTCTGAAGGTGGGCGTCGAGCAGGAACTCCCCGATGCCCGCCAGGCCGTCGTCGCGCCCTGGGAACAGCGTGTACTTCCGGCAGCAGTCCGCGCGCAGGCGTTCGACGAGCTCGAGGTATCGGGCATCCCCCAAGGCCTTGTGGAAACGGAGGGCCGCGATGCCGATCCCCGCGCTGCCCTGGCTCCAATAGGGAGAGACGATGTCCAGACGCTTGTCGCTGCGCGGGAAGGACAAGCGTCCGTCCCTCTCGATCCCGGCGCGGATGTCGTTGTCCAGGGATCGGACGGCCGCGTCCTCGAAGCGGCCGCCTCCGAGGGCGCGGTCGAGGTAAAGGAGGAACAGGCCGATGCCGCTGGAGCCGTAAGCCAGGCCGCAGCGGACCGCGCCGTCCTTGGCCGGCCAGCACAACCGCCCGTCGCGCTCTTGGGAAGCCGCAAGAAGGGCGTCCCCGGCCTTGGCGGCCGCGTCGAGATACCTGCGCTCCGCGGTCCGCAGCCAGAAGCGCAGGCAAGCCATGCCCCACCCGGCCAGCCCGTGGTGGAGGTCGTGGGCGGAGCCCAAGAGCCGGTGACCGAAGCTCTTCGAGAATGTCCTCTCGGCCTCTTCGGTCCGGCCGAGCTCGAGCAGGACCCAGCCGATCCCGGCGAGCCCGCTGTAGAGCCCCGGGGGATACGCTTCAGCGGAGACCTCCGTCCGCAGGATCCAGGACAGGATCTCGTCCGCGAGCCGCCCCTCGACCCGGTGCAGGGCGTAGGAGACGCCGGCGGCTCCGTGCGCGAGGCTCAGCGGGTTCGTCTCATAGACCGCCGGATCGGCCGGGAAGAGGCGGTCCTTCCGGCGCGGGTCTGCGCTCGCCTTGATGAACCGCGCGCAGTCCCGGACTGCGGCGTCGAGCCTGTCGGCTGGGATCCGCCGGTGGTCGTCCTCCTGCGCCAAGCGGACGCGTCCCACGCGCTCGAGCTCCGGGCCGGCCTCGGCCAGGGCGGCGCTGGGCCTCGGCCGCGATGAGGCGTCCTCCTGCAGGAGGTTCTCGATGAGCCCCGTGAAGGCCTGGGAGAGGCCGAAGTCGTCCTGGAACTCGGACAAGGACTGCCGCCAGGCTCCGGGCTTGAGCCCGAGCCGGTCCTTGGTATGGGTGATGAGGTCGGCCAGGACCGCTCCCACCGCGTAGTAGTCATCCGCGATGGAAGGGAGGGTGCCCGGCCGGGTCCAGGGCGGAGCGTAGCCCGGGGTGACGATGCGCGCGGGGGAGGGGAGCCCGGCCGAGTGGGCTCCCTCGAGGTCGATGATGCGCACATCCAGGGTCTCGTGATGCACAAGGATGTTGTTGTCCGAGACGTCGCCCCAGGCCACGCCGCGCGCGTGCAGGGCGTCCACGATCCCCGCGATCCGGCGCACGATGTCGAGGTCCCGGCGCAGCTGACGCGCGACGCTCTCCCGGGTCGGCCGCGTGTCCAGGAACAGCGATCCGCGGGCGCTGTGCTTCCTGAGGGTGATGTAGCCCTCGAGATGCTCCTCTGCCAGGAACAGATGCTCCCAATCGGTGAAGAGCTCGATGGGACGCGGAGCGGCGCCGCAGTCCTCGATCCGCTTCAGGATGGCGAACTCGTGGCGGAGCAGTGCGGCGGCGTCCGCGCGGTCGGACAGGTTGTGGACATGCGCGCGGGCTTCCTTCAGGACCACGCGGCCGCCGGTGCGGCGGTCGCGGGCGAGGTAGACCCCCCCCGAGTTCGAGAAGCTCACGGCCTTTTCGACCGCGTAGCGTCCGCCGTTGAGGACCGCGCCCGCGCCCCGGGAGCCGGCCCCGGGGAAGGGGTCCCGCGCCCAGACCGGCGGCCTGAACACCGGCGAGCGGACGTCCGGGACCTCGGTCCCGTCCGGAGCCACGAGCACAGGCTGCCGGCGCCCATCCGCCTGGAGGCGGGAGTTCGGCCGGATCCCGCCGTAGCGGTAGTGGAGGACCTTGCCGTCTTCATAGCGCCTGTCGGAGAGGATGTAAGGGCCGCGGAAGGCGCGCGTGAGCGCGTAGAGCGTCCGCAGCAGGGATTTGAAGTGCGCCAGGCCCCTCGGATAGATCGTGAGGAACTTGCCCGAGCCGCCGCGGTCCCAGGCATTCGAGCTCGTCATGCGCAGGGTCCGCGCGTCCGCCAGGAACTTGAAGGAGATCCCGCGCTCGATGAGGGCCGGGGCGACCTTCTCGAACAGGGGCCGCGCGTCCTCGGGCACTGCCGAGATATGGATCTTCCATCCCTGCAGGGGCAGGGAGGCGGGGCGATAGTGGAAATTGACCCATATGCCTTGGCGGACGACCTGCCACTCCGGGGTCAGAAGCGCCCGGCCGAAGTCCAGGAAGTCCCCGTCCGAGACCGGTGCGCGCTCGATCGTCTCGTAGTAGCGCTTGTCCGCGGCGAGATAGAGTTCCGGGGTCATCGCTCTCCGCTCCTTGGCCTCCCCCTGGAGCCGATGTCCGGCTCCAGGGGGGAGAGGTCCCTCACGCGTTCAGCACCCGCAGCTGAGACCGCTGCCGCACTGGATGCTCTGCCCGCTGCTGCCGGCGATCGGGCCGTCTTCGGCCTGGTCGAGGGAAAGCCCCTGCATCTCAAGTATATCGGTCATTCGATTTTCTCCTTGGTTCTTGCGCTTGCATCGTCAGTCGATGGTGATCGTCCCGGTGCCGTTGCGCAGCTTGGCTCCCACGGACGCGCAATCCGAGTCCCGCGTGTTCCTGGTAACGCCCGTCTTCACCAAGGCGTCCACGCAGGCTCCCCGCGGCAGACCCGCCCCGTCATAGGACATCGTCCCCGCCAGCAACTCGGCGTCGACGCGTCCGGAACGGGCTTCGATCCTGACCTTGCCGGCCCCGAGCTTCAGGTCCAGCGCGGCCGTCGCCGGCACGCCCACCTTGATAAGGGCATTGACGCCTTTCGCGGCATGGACCCGCAGGGTCCCCGTGCCCGCGTCGAAGGAGGCCCAAGAGTCCTTGGACTGCTCTTCGGAGAGGCCACGCCCTCCCAGCGGCCAGAACGACTTCCTGTCCGTCACGAACTCGACTTCATACGACAACGACTGCTTCTTGGAGACGGCGATGGCCACTTCCCCCCTGTCGGCGTCGATGCGGATCTTCTGATCCGCGGCCACGCTGACCTCTTGGGAGACGGTCTTCGCAAGGGCAGCGCACGCCAACAGCGGGATCGCGACCAAGACCGCACTGGATCGCTTGATCATGAGCGGCGTTCTCCTGTCCGGATTCTTTTGGCTGATCGCACTCCGCATACACCCCCTCCGGAGCAATTCCGATGCCATGGGATTCGGCGCGCGGGATGCGCGCCCCAGTCGTCTCAGGCGAGCAGATCCTTTTCGTCTGAAAATAAACGGCTGAGGCTACTTGAAGCGGATGATGGGCAGGTCTTCCTTCAAGCCCTGGAAGGTCGGCGTCTGCTCCCGGTGCTGCCGGCGCGCCTCGTCCTGGACCTTGGGCCTGAGGTAGTCGTAAAGCCCTTTCGCGGTCACAATGCCGGAAGCGTCCTGGGCGTCCCCGCCGAGCCCCTTGAGGAAGTAGTAGGTGAACGTGCCGTGTCCTTCATCCTCCAGGGCGCTTGTGATCTGGCCCGCCGAGGCGGCGGAGAAGACCGCTAGATTCGCCGGGGGAGCGGACCCGACATCCAGCTTGAGGACCAGGGGGCGGGCCCCCCTGGCCAGCACGGACCGCTCCCCGGCGCCCGAGAAGCACGCGTCGATGGCGACGATGACCTCCTTGGCGGGGAGCGCGGCCAGGTGTTTGTAGAGCCGCTTGAGCGGGTACGCCGTATCCTTGAGGAAAACCGGGTCTCCATCCCAGGGCACGAGATAGGCCTCGCGGGCCTCGGCGTCCGGGGCTCCGTGGCCGGCGAAATAGAAGAAGACGCGGCCGTCCCGCGGGACATTCATGGGCAGCCAGGATTCCAGGTATTTCCTGAGGGAGGAATAGCTCGCATCCGGGCCGCTCAGGAAGACGATGTTCCGCTGAGGGAAGCCCAGGGCGAGCAGGTGGCTCTGCACCGCTTCAGCGTCCGCGTCCGCGAAACGCGCTTCCGGCAAGGCGGAGTACTTGCCGATGCCGATCACCACGGCGAAGCGGTCCTCGTTCTGGGGGAGGCGATACCTCGGCCTGTCCACGTCCGAGGCGGTGCGCGGCAGCACGCGGCCGGGAAGGGGCTGCTGCCTGGCCACGGAGATGCCCGCGCTCACCTGGGCCGCGTTCTCGGAGAGCCTCAGGTTGGCGCGAAGCTCAGGCGAGAGCCATAGGCCCAAGCCGTTGAGCGCGTCCGCGGCGGCCTCCGCCGCCTCCTTCCGCGTCCATGCGGGGCTCACGGCCTTGGCCTCCACCACGGTCTCCTTGGGTGAAGCACCGGGAAGGAACGTGAAATCGAAGCGGATGCCCGTGAGGTCGTTGGTCGCGCTCAGGGACCGTTCTCCCCGGTTCACCAGGTAGCCGGGCGTGTCAGCCACGAGCTTCTGCAGGAACGCCGCGTACACTTCCTCGCGGGAGCCGGCGAAGACGCGGCGGGGATGCTGGATCGTCCGGTCTCCCCCGCTCGCGCAGGCCGTCCAGCCGCAGGCCAGCAGGGCGAGGACGGCCGGCCTCAAGGCTCCGCGAGTCATCCAGGGATGATACAATACATGTCCTTGGAGGCTCGACCATGGCCAAAAACGACTCCGGCAAGAAGGCCGTCCTAGAGGTGCTCAACAAAGCGCGCGCGTCCGAGATCGCCGCCATCCTTCAGTACATGTCCCAGCACTACGCTTTAGACGACGCGGACTACGGACAGGTGGCGGCGAACGTCAAGCTCATCGCCATCGATGAGATGCGCCACGCCGAGATGCTCGCGGAGCGCCTCCATGAGCTCGGCGGCACGCCCACCAGCGAGCCGGACATGAAGGCCAAGAAGGGCCAGAAGATCGGCGAGGCCATGGCCCAGGACGTGGGCCTCGAGGAGACGGCCATCGCGGACTACAACGCTTTCGCCGAGGTCTGCCGGCAGAACAACGACCGCATCAGCCAGAAGCTCTGCGAGCAGATCATGGAAGAGGAGCAGATCCACCTCAACTACTTCCAGAACGTCCGGGACCACATCAAGGACCTGGGCAACGCCTACCTGGCGCAGATCACGGGAGGCCCTGCGGACGCGGGTGCCCCCGCGGCGGGCTTCGTGGCCAATCAGGCGAAGGCTGGCCCGGCTTAATCCCCCGACCAGGGGTTGAAGCCGCCGCCGCGCACCGGCGCCTCGGCGGTCAGCTTCTCGAAGAGCTCGAGCTGCTCCGGGGTCGCGCCCCGCAGCTTGAGCCCCCGGTAGGCGTAATACCAGTTCATGCTGTATTCGGTCGAGGACCAGGGGCGGCCCTTGTAGGAGGCGGTCCCGGCGGCGGCCGAGCGCACCGCCTCGTCGGAGAGCGACCCGATCTCCACGGAGCTGACGATCCCCGTCAGCGCCGCCCGGGCCTTCAGGAACCCGACCCGGTAGGTATCGTCCCCCAGCTCTTCAAGTACGCGCAGTCCGCTGCGGCGCAGGTACGCCGCGAACTCATCGGCGGGAGCGGGCTGGAACTTCACGATGGACTGCCTCGTGAACGGGATATCCTCGATCACGGGCCTGGCGTAGAGCACCGCGGACTCGCTGTTCAGGCGGGCCACGGAGGGAGAGTCCCCGCCCAGGCGCCAGAGCCCGTCCTTGCTCGATATCACGCTCAAGCCGTGACGCTTGAGCACGGAAGCCACGGCGTTCTCATCCGCGGCGCTGAAAACGACCTCGACTTGGTCCTTCTGCGCGATCTCGAGCTTCGCCGGAGTCGCGTAAAAGACGATGCCGGTGCCGGTGAGTTCCGCCGCTGCTTGCGCAGCCGTGCGGTCATCGGTCACGGCCACCTTGACCGCATCTTGGTAGCGCGACAGGACCCGCAGTCCGTTATTCTCCAGGAAGGCGGCTATTCCCTCGGGAGAAGCCTTGCGCAGGCGAAGGGTCAGCTGCTTCTCGGCCGGAGGCTCCGGCGCGGGCAGCCGGTAGAAACTCGGGTTCAAATCCTTGAGCTGGACGCGGACCCGGAACGCTCCGAGGTGGAGCTTCCCCTGGTTCCAGCCGACCTCGTAGTCCACGCGGGCCGCGGAGCGTTTGGAGGAGACGACCTCGAGCCTGGGCGCCACGGGTCCATCCAAGCGGATGCCCATGGAGGAGACGCCGCGGAACCAGCCCGCCTTCCTGCGGTGCAGGGTATCCAGGAAGAGCTCCTGGTCCTCGGAAGCGACGTCCTCGGAGAAGCTCACGTCCTGTATGGCGGGCTTGCCCCGGCGGACGGGCACCTCGACCGGGGCCGGGGCGTTGAGGTCGAAGCTGCGGCCGGCCTCGGACTTGAGCCCGGCGCCCTGGCCCTGGAGCATCTTGGGAGCGGCGGCGGCGGTCGCCGTGAGCGCGGTGAGGACGGGCTTCTCCGGCTGCTTCTTGTCGGCAGCGACGGCGAGCACCTGCCGGACCGTGGCCGCGGGCTGCACGGCGGCCACGGGCGTGAGCGCGGGCAGGGGGGGCAGCGAAGGCAGCACCGTATTCAGCGTCAGCGGGGCGAGGGCCGTCCTACCCAAGCCGGACGGGGAGATGGAGACCGGCATGTTGAGGACTCCCGGCAAGGCCGGCGTGAGGCCGATGGGAGCCACGACTCCGGGCTGCAGGACTTGTCCTGCACGGGCGCCCGTAGAAAGAAGGATGCAAAGGATGCCGAGGGTTTTTCTCATCAGGGACATTGTACCGGAGAAGGCGGGAAGCTTCTAAGGGCCAACTGGCGAAGACTCCGGCGGCAATGGTCCTACGCGAGGAAGGACCGGGATGTGGGACCTGCGCGGCTTCGCGCGAAAAAGTTATCCCCAGTACTTCCGCTCCGGAAGTGATGGGGATAAGTCCGTCAGGCGACCCTGCGCCGACGCCAGAACATGAAAGCGGCGGCCAGAAGCAGCATCACCCGCATTCCACCACCTGGCGGACGAAGTCCGCCGCCTCCTGCGATGCCTCGGACAAGGTCTTCCCATCGACGTCCAGCTCCAGCACCCTCACCCCGTAGCGCTCGCGCAGGAGCCGCCCCACGGCCTCATAGGCTTTCTGGAGCCGGCCGAGCTTCTCCGCGGTCTCGTGCATCTGTTTTTCCTCTCCGCGGGACTCGATCCTCCTCATGGCCGTCCCGGGGTCGAGCTTGAGAAGGACCATGGCGTCCGGCAGGTCGAAGCGCGCGAAAAGCCGCAGGGCCAGCACCTCCGGCATGCGCCGAAGGTAGAACAGGCTCGGCTCCCCGCGGCCGCTCATGATCCCTAAAGCCTCGGCGCACCTGCGCTCGTTGAACAGCTCCGGATACGCCAGGGTCCCCCATGCGGCCACGTTCACGAGCGGGTGGCCGTCGTAGACCACCGCGTGGGGGCGGAACTTGAGGGTGATCACGTCCTGGAGATGACGCCGCATCGCGAGTTCGGCCAGCTTGGCCAGCTTATAGCCCAAAGGGATACGGCTCGCTTTCGCAAGACGGTGCAGGGTCTGCTTGAGACACGCCCCCGGGATCCAGCCGATATCCTCGAGCCTGCCTTGCCTGCCCAGAAGGAGCACATCCCCGATCCCGGCCACGGGCCGGATCGAGGAAAGCGCCTCCACCACTCGGCGCTGGATCGAGCTCTTGCCCGAACCGTCGATCCCGACCACGGCGACGTACGCCGGCTTCCGGCTGTCGCCCGCCTCCGGGACGGCGCCGTGCCAGCGGCCCGCGCGCTCGGCCATCTCGCGGATGGCCTGCTCCAGGGCGGCCGCGGTCTCGGCCGGTCTCCCCTGGGCCCGCAGAGGGCTCCCGAACTCCACCGTGGTCCAGACCGGGACCGGCACCGACGCCCCGCGCGGCATGGACCGTCCCGCGCCCAGCACGCAGACCGGCACGATGGGGATGTCCGGGAAGCTCTTCGCCAGATGCCCCACCCCGGCCTGGAAAGGAGCCATACGGTCCGGCTCTCCGCGCGTCCCCTCCGGGAAGATGAGGATGCTGTCCCCGCGGTCCAGGACCCGCTGCATCCGCTCAAGAGGGTTGTGGCGGCGAGATACGCGGGTCCTGGAGATGGTGACCATATTGAAGAGCCAGCGCGCGAGCATTCCCCAGAGATCCCCCTGGCCGAAATAGTCCTCGGCCGCGACCGGGTGCAGGCGCATGGCCTGCCTCAGCGGCAGGCTCGAGAACACAAGGAGCCCGTCCAAGTGGCTGTTGTGGTTCGCGGCCAGCACCATCTGCTTGAGGCCGCGGACGCTCTCGCTCCCGGACACGTTGAAGCCGATGACCCACCGGGTGAAGGGACGCACCAGGAGCACGTGCACCAGGGCGCGAAGCCAGGCTCCGGGGCGCATCAGGTGCAGAAGTACCTCAGGTAGTGGAACAGGACGGGCGCCGTGTAGCACAGGGCCCGCATGCGGTCGAGCATCAGGCCCCTGCCCGGGACCAAGGCGCCGGCTCCGGCGATGCCGATGTCCGCCCGGATGCTGTACACCACCAAGCTGCCGGTCGCCGACAGCAGGGGGATGAGCGTGCCGACGGCCAGGCTGTGGAGAGGCTCCCACCCGTTGAACGGCCCAAGGGCCATGCACGCGGGGATGATGAGCGCGGCGCTCAGGAGCACGCCCCGCGCGCTCTTGTGCAGCCCGGTCTCCTCCTCGACCGGCAGGGGAGCGCCCCCGGCAAAACGGCTCAGCGGCACCTGCACCTGGTCCGCGAACTCGGTCAGGAGCAGGATCGTGAGGAACCACCTCGGGTCCAGGACATAGAGATAGCCCACGTAGCCCAGGCAGTAGACCAGGAGCATGACCCCGAAGCCGATGCGCGACAAGGAGAGCAGGATCCCGCCGCGCTCGCCGCGGACCGCCAGGACGATGGGGAGCAGCAGGAACACGTAGACCGGCACGGTCAGCACGAACATGCCGTACCACCCGCTCCAGACGTAGTAGAGCACGAACGGGATGCTCAGATACGAGAGCCAGATGGCGCCGCGGTCCGCCTGCCGGCTCGGGATGACGGTGAAATACTCCTTCAGCGCCAGGAACGAGGCCAGGCCGAGTCCCGCCAAGAGAGGGACCTTGCCGAAGAACACGGCAGCGGCCACGAACAGGGAGAGGCACCACCACCAGCCCAGGCGGACGAGCGTGGTCGGGAACAGCGTGGGCATGCGCGGCGCGACCGTGAACCGGAGCGCCGTCATGCCCGCGACCAGGATGAGCGCGGCTGTCGCGAGCTTGCCGCTGGTCAGAACCTGTCCCACAGCTTCTTGGCCAGCTTCGAGGCCTTGGCCGCGGCCTCCTCTTCGTCCACGTCGATCTTGAGCTTCTTGCCCTCCATGAGCACCTTGCCGCCGGCGATGGTGGTGTCCACGAAGGACTGCGAGAGCCCGAACACCAGGTGCCCGAGGAACGTCCCGGCGTCGAAGGGAGTGGGCGGATAGTAGTCCATGAGGATGATGTCCGCCGCGCAGCCCTCCTTCAGGACGCCGACCTTGGTCTCCCAGTAGCGGTCGGCGATCTTCGCGTTGTTGAACAGGAGCGCGGAGACCGCCTCCATGAACGCGCACGACGGGTTGTCCTGTTTGAGGTGCTGGGCCCACAAAGCGACCCGGACCTCCTCGAGCATGTTCACGGTCATGGCGTCCGTGCCCAGCCCCACGAGCACGCCGGCCTTGTTCATCCTCACGATATCCGCGATGCCCACCGCGTTGTTCAGGTTCGACTGCGGGTTGTGCGCGACGGCGGTGCCGGTCTCGCGCAGGAGCTCGATCTCCCGATCGTTCACGTGCACGCAGTGCGCCGCGATGCTCTTCGGCCCCAGGACGGCGAACTTGTGCAGGCGCTCGACCACCCGGAGGCCGAAGTGCGTCTCGTTGTAGTCCTGGTCCGACTTGGCCTCCGCGGCGTGCACGTGGAACCCGACCCCGAGGTCATGCCCCGCTCGAGCTGCCTTCTCCAGGGTCTTGTCTCCGATGGTGAAGGATGCGTGCAGACCGAACAAGGCCTGGAGCTGCTCGTCCTTCTCCTTCTTGCAGCGCCGGATGAAGTCCACGTTCTCGTCGATGCCGTCCTGAGCCGCCTTCTCGCCGTCCCGGTCCGAGAGCTCGTAGCACAAAGACGCCCTCAGCCCTACTTCCTTGACCGCGTCCGCGATGCGGTTCAGCGACCCCCTGGCCGCGAACGGGCTCGCGTGGTGGTCGATGAGCGTGGTGGTCCCGCGCTTGACCGCGTCCACGAGCGGCAGCAGCGCGCTGTAGTAGCAGTCGTCCAAGCACAGCTTCTTGTCCAGGCGCCACCACAGGTTCTTGAGCACCTCGGCGAAGTCCTTGGAGGGAGCCGCCTTGCCTAGCCCGCGCACCAGCGTGCTGTAGAAGTGCATGTGGCTGTTGATGAAGCCGGGAAGCACGACCTTGCCGTGCGCGTCGATGACCTTGGCGTAGCGGCCCTTGAAGGACGCGCTCTCGCCTATCTGTTTGATCCTGCCGCCCTCGCAGAGCACCGCATGACCGGGAAGGACCTTGTTGTCCTCCCCGAGCGTGACGACGGTCCCGTTCTTGATGAGCAGCGTGGATGCCATGGTCTAGTCCTCCCTGAGAACCGCGAGTTCCTTCTTCGTCCTCTCCCGCATATACAGCGCGCCGGAGAAGCACTTCTGCGTGCAGATGGAGCACCCGATGCAGCGCTCCGGGTCCGTCACCGGCACCTTGTCCTTGTCCAGGGTGATGGCCAGATACGGACATCGGGTGCAGTTGCCGCAGTGCTGGCAGAGCTCCGCGCGCACCGCGGAGATCTTCTTGACCGCGCTCAGTTCCATGAACCCGGTGATGGGCTTGGGCAGGGCTCGGCCGATGAGCCGGTCCATGGAGCGGATGCCCCGTTCCTCCATGAGGTGGCTCAAGCCGGACTCCAGCTCCGACACGATGCCGTAGCCGTATTTCATCGCGATGGTGCAGAACTGCACGGTCTTGGCTCCGAGGGCCAGGAAGTCCGCGGTCCCCTTGTAGTCCATAGGGCCGCCGTTCCCGGACACCGCGATATGGATGCGCGAGGCGTTGGCCAGGGATAGGTAGCTGATGGGGAGCACCCCCTCTCCGCTCATCCCGACCACGACGCCTTCGTCCCACGCGGCCTTCGAGGCCGGCCGGAACGCGAGCGTCGGGAACGTGTTCGCCAGCGTGACCCCGGCCTTCTTGCCGGGATAGCGGCCCAAGACCTCCTTTATGGCCGCCAGGATGGGGTAGATGGATGTCACCGCCCCGGTCAGCTTGAAGAGCTTCGGCACCGCCGGGTCGCCGACCCGCATGACCCAATCGATGATCTTGGCGGTGAGCTCCGCGTCCTGGGACACGATGTCTCCCTTGGTCCCGTCCCCCCCCTGCGGGCAGGAGAGGCTGTACTCGATGCCCATGGCCCCGGCGGACTCGAGCTTCTTCGTGTTGGACTGCCAGCACTTCATGTCCGACCCGTCGTTGCCCGACACCGGGCCGCCGGTGGAGGCCATGGTGAGCCGGTCCGGGAACTCCTTGCGAAGCCTTTCGACCTCTTTGCAGACCCGGTCCAGCGGGTGGCCGGACACGTTGTCGCAGTTCGCGTAGGTATCCTGGGTGAAGGCGAACATGTACTCCGCCGGGATATGGATGGGCACGTTGTCGAAGGCGGTCTTCATGATGCCTCCGGCCCAGCCGGCCTCGTAGGCCTTGCGCATCTGCTCGTAGCCGTCCGACGGAGGCGCGGCCGAGAGGAGCAAAGGCGAGAGTATCCTGCGGCCGAAGAAGTCGGTCTCCAACGGCACGGGCTTCAGACACCGTCCGGGAAGGATGAAGCGGCTCTTCACCTTCCGCTCGGGCTTGGGGTGCTTTGCGCCGCAAAGCCAGGAGTCGATCTCCATGGCCGCGTTCTTGCCGGCCGCGGCGGCCTCCACGACCGTGGTGGGTCCGTTCTCGAGGTCGCCGGCGTAGAACACGCCTTTCGCCGCTTCAGGCCGGAACGTCGGCCGCGCGCCGATGGCCAGGATGACGGCGCCCAGATCCTTGCGCTCGTGCTCGGTCCCCTTCACCGGCCGCATGAGACTCGGGTGGAACTTCTTGCCTTTGGGGAGCTCGACTTTCACGAACACGAGGCCTCCGGCCGCGAGGGCGGTGGCGCTCACCCGGCACGTGACGTTCACCCCGATGTCGAAGAGGACCTGCCGCTCCTTCGCCGTGAGCGGCATCTCGGAGAGCTTCTCCAGGCAGAACATCTCCACATGCCCGGCCCCTTGATGGACCGCGGTCTCGGCGCAGTCCACGGCCACGGCTCCGCCGCCGATGATGGCCACGCGCTTGCCTTTCATCGTGTGCCGGTCCGGGTCGCGGAGGTAGTCGGTCCAGGCGAGGGCTTTCTCTTCGCCCTTGATGCCCAGCCGGATAGGGACGCTCAAGCCCGTGGCCACCAGCACCGCGTCGAAGCCGTTTTTGAGCAGCCCGGCCGGGGATGCGACCCTCTCCTTCTTGAGGCGGATGTCTCCGAGGGATCTTACGAAGTCCAGATCGGTCTCGAGCACCTTTTTATCCAGCCTGGAGTCCGGGATGAGGGAAGCCATGCCGCCCGCCTCCTTCTCCTCGAGCAGGGTGACGGAGTACCCCATCTGCGCGAGGGTCCCGGCCGCCGCCCAGCCGGCAGGCCCGGCGCCCACCACGGCGACCTTCTTCCCTTTGGCCGCGGCCTTGCGGAACTCCGGCATCACGCCGAGCTCCTTGGCCCGCTGGACGATCGTGGCCTGCACCGCGGGGATGTCCACGGCTCTATCGAAGGTGCGGTGCACGCATGCCTTCATGCAGTGCCGGTCCGGACACACGGCCCCGCACACTCCCCCCAAGGGATTCGATCCCATGATGAGCGCCGCGGCCCTCTTGAAGTCGGACTTGCGGCCCAACCTGGCGGCCATGATGAAGTCCGCTGGAGAACAATCGGCCGGGCAGGCCTCCCGACACGGCTTCTCGGCGCAGTACTCGCAGCGCGCGATCTCCTCCCGGAGCCGCGCGTCGGTCAAAAACAGGGCCTTCTTCTCTTTCATGGGGGGATCACCTCGTTCCAATTCTCGTGTATGCAGGCGAACGGCACCTCGACGCGATGGACGGGCCCGCGCGATAGCAGGCTGTCCAGCCGCTCTCCCATGGGATCCGCGGTGAGGACGCGGCCGGCAAAGGCCGGGCTCAGCAGCACCGGATGCCCGCCCCGCCCGTCCCGGACCGGCACGACCGCCTGCGCGGACCCGGCTTCGGAGATCGCCCGGGAAAGGGACTCGAAAAGTCCCTTTTCCCAGACCGGCATGTCGACATGATACACAAAAGCCCATTCGTCCGTATGGGCCTTCCCTGGAGCCTCATATGCTCCCGGGACCGCCGGAAGCGGAAATGTGCCGGCGGCCCCTGGAGCCTCATATGCTCCCGGGACCGCCGGAAGCGGAAATGTGCCGGCGGCTTGGAGAAGCCCATGCAGGGCCCCGAACGCGGGCAGGTCTGGGTCCACCGGGACCCACCGGACGTCCCGGCTGAGCGCGAGGCAGCGCTCAAGCCATTGCTGCTGGATGGAAATGAAAACCCCCTTCGGGTCGAACAGGGCCGTCAGGAATCCGACCTGCCGTTCCAGCAAGGCCCGTCCGCCGAAGGACGCCCAGGCCTTGGGCCCTCCGGCGCGGCGTCCCTGCCCGGCCGCGAGGAGACAGACTCTCTGGGAGAGCAACGTTATTTCGGCGCCTTCTTGACCAAATTCTTCAAATTCTGCCCGCTCTGGCAGACGTCCACGTACGCCTCGGTCGCGTCACGTCCCGAGCGGACCACGGACAGGGTCGGGTTCCCCTCCACCGCGTTCAAGTCGTTGACCGCTTCGCGCGAGTTGTCCACGGCCGCGTTCATGCTGTAGCCGAGGTCGCGCCGGTCCGGGGCGTCGGGGTAGCCCTTGAAGCGCTCCCTCACCGTCTCGGAGAGCGGGAATATCTTGTCCCTGCCGGACTCCGCCGCCTTCTTCAGCTTCGCCACGCGCGCGTCGAAGGCCTTCTGCGCCTTCTTATTCCTCTTCTTGATCGTGTTCTTGAGGTCCTCGGGGATGAGCGCGCCGACCTTCTCCAAGTCCTTCTTGATCCGCATGGCTCCGGCGTGCAGCTTGTCCGCGCGCGCGGGATCGCTCTGCCGGATGGAAGCCTCGATGGGAGCGAGCTCCTCCGGCACCACGGCCCCGGTGCCCACGCACTCGGCGCGCACGTTGACCACGGTGACGAGCGCCTTCTCGAGCTGATCCTGGCCCGCCGCCGCCTTCTCGCGGAGCTTCTTCGACGCGTTGGTCATCGCGCAGCCCGGCGTGGCCCCCGCCTTGCTCAAGCCCGACTTGATGTTCTTCTCCGCTCCGGCCAGGCGCGTGATGAAGCCTCCGACCACGTTGCCGCCCGCGTCTTTCTGCGGTTCGCCGGCCAGCATGGTCTTGAACTCCGAGAGGACTGCCTTGGCCTCGGGGAAGAGCTTCTCCTGCAATTTCACGAACTTGTTGAGCGCCTTCAGGGTGGTCAAAGACGCCGTCACACCCTGCTTGATTGGCGCGACCTGAGTCTTCTCCTCGGCCGCGATCTTCATTACGACGGTCTGGCGGTAGCTGTTGGCCGTCTTCACGTGCTTGTTCTGCTGCTGCGTGATCTCTTTCCTGGTCGCCGGCGTCACAGGGGTCTCGGCCCCGCCTCCGCCGCCTCCCCCCCCCCCCCCCCCCCCCCCGCC
>Ga0265297_10004487_pt1 | contig 22788 bp, 23 predicted proteins | sample Munlanlwell13791_FD_192502 | JGI IMG/M metagenome (GOLD analysis project Ga0265297, IMG submission 192502) | Leachate microbial communities from a municipal landfill in Southern Ontario, Canada - Leachate well 137-91 | ecosystem: Engineered > Solid waste > Landfill > Unclassified | place... | reverse complement strand
AAGACGGATTAAAAGAGGGATTGAGTATTGTGATTATTTCCCTCCCCTCAATTACCAAACTGACCTATAAGGAAATAAAAGAAGATTTGGAAAATCTTTTAAGTAAAGAAGAATTGATAAAATAAACCATTGTGAATATATTTTCATTAATCTTTAACGCTGTTCTCTATCAACCGATGTTGAATTTCTTAATATTGGTATATATTTATACCAATAATTTTGGTATTGCCGTAATCGGACTTACCCTTTTAATTAAATTCCTAACCAATCCTCTGAACGAAAAGGCTTTGAAATCTCAAAAGGCCATGGCCGAGATTCAGCCAAGACTTAAAGAAATACAAACTAAATACAAAGACAGTCCGGAAAAACAAGCTCAAGAAATGATGGCTTTGTATAAAGAAAAGAAGTTCAATCCTTTTTCAGGCATCATGCTTCTTTTTATCCAGATTCCTATTATCTGGGCATTATTCTACGTTTTTAAGGGAGGAATTAATATCGACCCATCACAGATGTATTCTTTTATTAGTTTCCCCCAGACAATTAATCCTTATTTCTTAGGAATTGATTTATCCAAACCGAATCTTTATTTGGCCGTCTTAACCGCGATTGCTCAATTCTTCCAGGCAAAGACTTCAACTCCCCCGACAGTTAAAGGAGCGGCAGACGACAAGGCTTCTCAAATAACCAATATGATGCAGAAGCAGATGATTATTTTCATCCCTTTGATTACCCTATTTGTTTTATACAATCTTCCTGCTGCCCTGGGTCTTTACTGGTTGATAACCACCATCTTTACCATTATCCAGCAGAAAGCTATTTTCAACAAAAAAGAACATGATTAATCCAGAAGAAGTAGAAAACATTAAAGAAATTATTAAGGAGTTTTTCTTAAAAGCCGGTTTTATTGTAGAAGTAGAAGGCAGCTGTATCAGCCGGGACAATGAAGATGTTTTAGAAATAGAAGTTAAAACAGCGGAAGCGCAAAACCTAATTGGAAAACAAGGATTGGTTTTAGCCGATATCCAACTACTTTTAAGAAAGGTTATTAAAAAGAAAACCGATAAAGAGTTTTATTTAAGCCTTGATATCGACGGGTATAAAAAGAATAAAGAAAGCTATTTAAGAAATGTAGCGCAAAGCGTTGCTGATGAAGTTTCAAGAACTAAAAGAGAAAAAGAATTACCCTACACTTCTTCTTTTGACAGAAGAGTGGTCCATATGGAATTGGCCGATAGAAAAGACGTGGTGACCGAAAGTATCGGCGAAGGAGAAGAAAGAAGAATTGTTATTAAACCAGTAATATAAAGAAAAACCAGACTCGATTGTCTGGTTTTGTGTTACATTAATTCTTTAGCTTGTTTTATCTTTATCACCTCTTCCGGGCTAGTGGTGATAATCTGGTCTTCGGTATACGAGGCAACAATCCTGATAGCCACGTGTTTCTGTCCGGCAAAGAAGATGCCCTCCCCGACCGGAGTTTCCAGTAATAGGAATTTTTCCTGTTCGGTTAAAGTAAAGGTTTGTTGAATTAAATCAATTGTAGCCGGACTCTGTTTCAACAATAATTGGATTGAAGAGTTGGTGATAATCGGTTTGCCGTATTCCGAGCGCATAAAGTCGGAAACATCTTGAGTAATAGTTGTTACCCCCAGCCAATACTTTCTGGCTCTTTTACAGATTCCAAACAAGAAGGAGGCACCGTCTTCGGTTTTCATCATCCACCAGGCCTCATCAATAACCAGTAATCTTTTCTTCATAACGGCTCTGGTTGTATTCCAAATGTAACGCATAATGATAAACATCGCCATCGGTCTTAATTCATCTTCCATGTCTCTAATACCGAAGACAACCAAAGACTTATTCATTGAGATGTTTGATTTTTGGTTAAAGAAAGAAGCATAAGTTCCTTTAGTGAACTTTCTTAATCTTTCGACTAATGATTCGGCTCCGTCCATGGTTTCCAAAACTGATTCCAAATCAGACATAATCGGAACTTTATCTGCCCAAGTCTTAGGATCGGAATTAGGAGTAATATCTTTGGCAGCATATGTTTCGGCTAAGCCTCTATCCATAATCGCATCTTCTTCGGGGCTTAACCCGCCAAGCATAATTCTCATTAATCCGACCAAGTTAATAATGTTTGACCTTAAAACATCTTCCGAAGTTTCGTCTTCTCTCGGCTCGGGTAAATCAAAAGGATTAATATGACTATCAGAACTCAATGATATTTTAAAGAAGGAACCGTCTACCGCTTCGGCCAGTGTTTTGTACTCATTCTCAGGGTCAACAATGATACATTCGGCGCCCATCATTAGAGACCTTAATATTTCCAGCTTAACCGCATATGATTTACCGGAACCAGATTTAGCGAAGATAACCATATTGGCATTTTCCATACTAAACCTATCAAACAAAACTAAGGAATTATTATGCTTGTTAATCCCGTACAATATTCCTTCGTTAGAGCTTAAATCAAATGAGACGAACGGGAAAATACTGGATAAAGGAGTAGTGTTTAAAGTGTTGTGAATCTGTAATAAATCAGAACCGTACGGGAAGCAAGAAAGCAAACCTTCTTTTTGCTGGTATAAAGCCGGTTTGATATATATCAATCTGGCTTCAAGAATTGACCTTAAGGTTGTTTCAACTGTTTCCAGCTCTTTAGTGTTATCGGCGTAAATAGTGATGTATAGTCCGAACTTGAACATTTTCTCCTGAGCAGTCTGTAGTCTGCTTCTTAAGTCTTCCAAGTCCTGATAAGCGGTTTCCAGGGCCGGGTCTCTGATTAATCCCTTATCTTCCCTTTCGATGATTTCCGCCTGCACTTCGGTAACACTTTTTCTTAATTGTTTTAAAATAGTTCCGGTTTCAATCGGGTGAAAAAAGAAAGAAATATCCAAAGGAATATCCATATTAATAATTGGAGAAAGCCAGCCGGTAGTTAAATATCTGGGATAGGAAAAAACAAAGTAAGTTTTGGCTAACTTTTCTTCCATCTGGACATAGTTTTGGTTTACCTCAATAGAAGCCGGGGCGATTATGTCCATGGCCGTAGTCATCTCTTTTTCCAGGAATTTTTCCTGTTTTGGTTTGTTTCCGAATAAGCCCATATTTTTATATTATAACTTCCGGAGGCAAATCAGGATAATATCCCAATTCTGCCTGCTTGGGATGATGCAATCCCCATAATAATTCGATCAATTCTTCGGAGCCCAGAGAAGCAGACTTTAACCCGCACCTTCTGATTCCGAGCGAGACATATTCCATTCTTTGCCATAATTGGTATTTTCCGTTTTGGAACTTCTTTTCAGTTAAGCTGGTCTTGCTTTCTTTTCCTCCGGTAGTGATGTTCGGCAATTCGGTCATCGGGTAATAAGGAACGACGATGTAAAAGCTTTTACTCATAATACTACCGTTGGCAACTATTTCTTCAATAAAGGCCCGGTATTCGGCGGTCTGTATTTTCAACATTTCATTCTTCTGTTTGTTTTCCAGGTCTTTTATTTTATCAATATATCCAGTGATGTTCACCTTTCTTGAATTAACGATAATCTGACAGCTGAAATCAAGAGAGTTCAGGAAGTTTTGGAATTGATAAATAATCGCCATCTGTTCATCTTCCGATTTCAAAGCGAAGTTAAGCGAAGAAACCAAAAGGAGTCCTTTCAAGGATTTGTCTTTCATGATCAATACCCCTTCCCTGATTTGCTCAACCGGCATAAATTGTTGAGATGGAATTTTACTCATTTGGTTTTTCGAAATCTATTTTTTTAATCATTTCTCCGATTTTACCTTCTTGTTTTACTTTTAAAGAAGACTTGTCTATCTCTTTTACCGTTATTTCTCTTTTTATCCTTTCAGTTGATAAGAATACGGGAGATTGTTTTCTTTTCCAAAGGAAGATTTTAGGATTAACATTGAAATTAGCCCAATTTCTCATTACCGTCGGCAGGCCCTGTCCTTCTATCTTTGTAAAGGAGATAGCCAAGGCTGCTCCGACTAAAGCTCCGGCAATCAAGAGGAAAAGAAAGAAATTGGTCTGGCCGATGGAAAAATACATGAAGAAGCAGGCCGCAATCACTCCTCCAACGAGAAGACTTTGTCTTATATTTAACGGCCCTAATATTTTGGCCTCGTGTTCTATAAATTGAGGAACTCTGTATTGCATATTAGATTAAAGGTTCTTTGTATTTGTCTTTAGGATTAACCGGTTCAGTTACTTTTTTTTCTTCTATCTTTATCTCCCCTTCTTTTTCCGGCTTTATCTCTTCTTCCTTCTTAGTATTATCTACTAATTCCTTCTTCTCTGCAATGTTTGGAGAGTATAGCTTATTTAAAGATATTCTTAGATGGCTAAAGATTCGGCTGTCGATATCCCAGCTGATATTCCTTGCTACTTCTGAATCAAGGTTTAACTCTAATTCAAGGATGATGGAGAATTCTTTTATCGGCAACAATCCCATTAGGGTTTTACCGACGTATTTTACCAATTGAGATTTGGTTTCTTCAGAGGTTATGCCGTTCTTTTCGCATATTTCCGAGACAATATTAAAATTCTCTTCAGAGAAAAGAGCTTCTTTAATATTATCGGGAAGGGTTTCATAAGTCTTCCAAAAGAATTCTTCCGAATTATCTTGTTCGTTCATATCCTTATTTTAGCACATATTTAATTTTGGGCAATATTTTATGTGGTAATTTTCTTTATTTTTAAAATAAAAAAGGACCTTTGATTTTATCTTTGGTCCAACTCGTTTTTAAAAAGGACATGATGAGTCGTCTACATAGTCAGGTGAGCAGGTAAAAGCGATGATAGCATAGAAATAGCCATAATTGCTGTCGACACTTAACGAAGTTGATAAGACGTCCTTAATGGTTCCTTTTGTTATTTTTTTCTTAAGCCATTCATTTATTTCTTTTTCAAGATCACTGTCGCAATTAAATTTTCCGGAGAATATTTTTACTTGTTGCATGCAAAGCCTCCCTTTAAACTATTAAGAACAATAAACATCTCTTTCGAGATGTATATATGATAAAACAATTGTTAATTTATGTCAATAGTAAGACAGAGAATGCTTAAGATTAAAATTTTAAACATTATTTAATCCAAATGTTTTTAGATGAATTTCTTTTGCTTCTTTGTCAGATAATTCCTCGTAAGTCACTCTTAGAGTATACCTCTTCTTCCCTTTCATCTGATAGATGTCAGCAATATTAATACTCCAAATATTCTTTTTATTTATCTTTTTTTCTAAATTGTCTAAATATTCAAAGATTGAATTTTTTTCATCTAATTCAATGTTTACATCCAAGGGAATTAATTTTTGAGTTAGTTCTACTACCGGATTATTATCTATTTTAGTCAGCATTTTTGTAATCTTTTCAATATCAAATTCAGCAAAATAGATGTTCAATTTTGTTTCCGACGGAGATAGCTTGTAAATAATGCCGATATTTTGATTGTTAACAAAAATGTCCCAGCAAGATTCCGGATTAGATATGTTCGGTTTTAAATTAGATTTAAAGTATTTAACATCTTCAAATCCAATCAATCTTAATAATGATTCTGTCTTGTCTTTGAATTGAGGCAAGGTATTATTTTTTGTTGCTGATAAGATTCCTAAAGATTCATGCTCTAAGTAGTTTTTGTCTTTTTCTCCAAAGACCTTCCCTATTTCAAAGATGTCTATATACTCAACTCCTTTTTTGAAATATTCGGTCATTTGATTTAATAGCCCGGCCGCGATAGATTGTCTTAAATGAGGAAACAAATCATTAACCGAATTCTGAGTAGTTATTTCTTTTAAATCGGAATAATTGAATTTGTCATTAATCCCCTTTTGAGTTAACGGCCAGGATAAGGTTTCATCAAATCCTAAAGAAGTTAAGATGTCTCTTATCTTTTCCGCTAATACAATATTTTTAGGAGTAATGTTTTTAACTATTTCCAAGCAAGGAGTTTCATTGGTTGGAATACGATCATATCCGTATATTCTAATCACCTCTTCGGCCAAGTCTTCCGGCAAAGCTACATCCATTCTGGAAGTCGGAGGAATAATCGTTAATTTGTTATTTTTAGAAATAACCTTAAAATTAAGTCCTTTCAATATTTTTAAAGTATCTTTGGGGCTTATTTCAATTCCCGCTAATTTGCTCGGAAGTTCTTTATCAAATTGAATTTTCGGAGCAATATATTTTTTAGGATAATAACTGAATAATGAACTGGAGACCTTTCCACCGGTATATTTCAAAATCAAAGAAATCAGCATTTTCATTGCATAATCAGCTCCGTTCGGATCAAGATCTTTTTCCAATCTTCTGCTGGCTTCAGTGGTAATACTTAAGCTGCGGGAGTTTTTTCTGATAATCGAACGGTCATAGATGGCGATTTCAACCACAATTGATTTTGTATTAATATCAATACTATCGGTCTTGCCTCCGATGATTCCCGCTAAAGCTAAAACATTGTTATTATCTCTGATAATAATTTCGTTGTTGTTTAGTTTGGTAACAGAACCCAATAAAGTGGTTATTTCTTTAAAGTTGTTATTAATAGACCAGCAGATCGATCCTTCTGTCTTATCATAATCAATCAAGTGAGACGGATATCCGGTTGCCATCATTACATAATTAGAAAGATCGACTAATAGTCCGGCACTGTTCAAGCCATAGAAAGACATATAGTCCTTAAGCCACTCCGGAGATTCAATATTTTTAACATCATCAAGTTTAATTGCCAAAACTCTTCTGGTTTCTTTTTTTGCTTCAATTTTAATATCAAGCTTTTTAGTATTTTTAGCGATGGGCTTTACTGTCGGAATAGACAGTTTTAAATTGTAATAAGCGGCTACTTCTTGAGCGATGCCGATAACGGAAAGACAATCAGCACGATTTTGTCTGATTTCTAAACTTAATAAATAGTCTTTCTTTCCCTTGTAAGTAACTTCGGTAAAGCCGTCCATCATGAATCCAGTCAAAGTCAAAGCCTCCCCTACTTCCTTAGGAGCAGCTTTTAATCCGGGAACTAATTCTTTTATCTCGCTATATAATACTTTCATTTTCGTAATATTTATATCCTAAGTTTCCTCCGAGCAAAGTTCTAATATCGGTAATTTTGTATTTAGCCATCACCCAGCGGTCCAATCCCAGTCCGAAAGCAAAACCAACATATTTTTTAGTATCAATCCCGGCCATTTTCATCACATTGGGATGGATGATTCCGGCTCCTCCCATTTCAATCCAGCCAACACCTTTGCATAGTGGGCATCCTTTGCCGTGGCAATTAAAGCATTGCATATCCGGCCCTACCCCCGGTTCAACTTCAGGATAGTATTTATTTCTGTATCTGGTTACCACATCTTCTCCGTACATTTTTTTAAACAGAACTTGGAAAGTGCCGAACAGATCTTTCATATTGGCTTTTTCGGTCACAACTACGCCTTGGTATTGATGGAAGACAAAATGGTTACTTTTATTAACACTTTCGTTTCGGTATGATTTTCCAGGACAAACAATCTTGAAGGGAGGTTTGTATTTAGCTAAAACCTGGGCCTCGATTGAAGAGGTCTGGGTTCTTAATAAGAAATCAGGTTCTTTAATATAGATAGTGTCTTGCATGTCTCTGGCCGGATGATCAGCTGGAACATTCAATCTTTGGAAACAAAATTCATCGGTTTCTATTTCCGGTCCGTCCATAATACTAAAACCCATACTAACAAATAGTTCATTCATTTCTCTGATAGTTTTCGAGATGGGGTGCAGGTGTCCTATTTTGGGTGCAATCGGATTGATGTTTTCTGATTGAGATTTAATGTTTCCCGATAGTTCCCCTCCTTTGATTGACTTCTCTTTTTCGGTAAATAGGTCTTGAGCTTCTTTATATGCTTGTTGGATAATCAAAGCAGTTGTTTTCTTTTCTTCAGCTGGTAAATCTTTAATCTTTTTTATCAATAATTTAAAAGATCCAGTGTCGCTGAAATATTTATGCCATAGTTTGGTTATGGCAGCAGAAGATTCGGCTGATTGTAGGTCGGTCTTTAATTCTTCTAATAGTATTTTTACTTGTTCCTCAGTCATGATATTAATATCTTAACAAAATATGCCAAATGTTTAAATATTGACAAAAAGACATAAATATTACATAATAGTAGTGTTCTTTGGCGGAGCCAAAGGATATTACGTTTACGTAATTTGAAACCTTTACATTAAAATATTCAGATTTACAGGAGTGAAAGAAATGAAAAAAGACACAAAGAATGAAGTTCAAGAAGAAAAGAAAAAAGAAAGCAATGCTACCTCCGAAGGAGGAGTAAAGAAGGTTGACCAAACTGGACCAGCTTTTATCGGTCTATCTGTTCTTTCATTATTAATAGTTTGCTGTATCTTTGTTCTCCCCCATTTTGTTGGAATATTGGGTACTATAATTTTATCCCTAATAATTATTCCAATAGCAGCATTTCTTGTTTTGTGGTTTGGGCTGGCTCCCAGCATGGTGATTGGAACATTTATTCCAGAAGGATATTGTATTATGATAACTAGGGGGCAAGAAAAGGGAGAATTCGTTAAAGCAATGATTAAATGGAAAGGACATGCCATTAATAATAATTATGACATTGTCGAGATGAAGTCAGGAGAAGAAGAAATGGACTTTTCCGGTTTTTGGGACAGAAGCCATTTCGGAATGAATTTTTATTTCTGGCCCTTTGATAAGGTATATTCATATGATCTTGAATGGAAACAATTCTCTCACGATGAGAAAGTTATTAATAAGAGCGAGCATCTCTACTATGTTCTCTTGAAGCCCTATGTTTATTATATCGACATTAAAAACGCCGAAGACAAAACCAAGGTGCCACAGAACATGGGAATTGTTGCTGAAATGAGAGTAGTTAATCCCTACAAAGCAACATTCATGATACAAAACTGGTATCGTGCCGTTTCCAATCTTATTATCGGAGATCTCCGTGATTTTATCAGAAATAAATCTTACGAAGAGCTTATCAATCCTGAATCAGGAAAAAGTTCCCTGAATGAAATGATATGGGATCAGATAACAAAAAATGGCTTAGCGAAAAATATCGAAGACAAATACGGAGTAAGAATCATTAAGCTGACTGTTGTTGAGATAGGTCCAGCTGACGATGAATATTCCCGAGCAACATTGCGAAAAATTATTGCTGAAAAGAACCAGGAAGCAATTAAAGTTGAGGCTCAATCAGAGGCATATAAAAGATCAACAGAAACCATGGGCTTGGCCACAAGGATGTTCCTTGACCATACTAAGATGGAAGAAGAAACCATGAAGGATCTTCTTCTTGATAATCCAGAAGAGTTCAATAGAAAGTACGGCGAGATATTTAACAAATGCCTTGATCTTGTTCAGAGAGAGATGGCACTTGCTAAGGGCCGGTTCATTGATATAAGAACTGATGCTGCTGGAGTGAAGGGAGGAGATTCCCTGCTTGCGTTGATTGCAGCTAATAGTATGCTGAATAATCAATCGAGCTCTACTGGCGGAAAGTCAGTATCTAAGAAAAAAGACAATGAAGAGGATTTTCGTTTTTAAACGATAAAATATCCTCTTTTTTTATTTTTCTTTAATTATTGTTGAAAATATAGATTTTTTATTAATATCTTGATTTGTACTATTGGCGATATTTTCTCCATCATCAATTTCTTTAGAGTCTAGTTCTTTTTCAGACAGAACAGCTTTTATTTTTTCAACAATTTCAATAGAAAGATTTTCAGAAATTTGTAGCTTGTCTTTTATTATTGGTTTTAAATTAGTTAATGAGATTTTTTCATTAATTAAATTATTACAAATATCTAATAAGTATTCTAACCTTTTTTTTTCAATATCAGTATATTGTTTTTCTTCTGTGCTGAAAAAATCAGTTAATCCAAGATTATTTTTTTCTATAAAATCAACAGAAGTATTTATTAAATTAATTTTTTTTGTACTCATATATTAAATTTATCATCCAGGGCAGCATTGGATAAGTTTTTAATTCCTCGAGCCATAACTTTATCATCTTTTTTTAAGCTACTTTCCAATCCCTTGATAACATTTGTAATAGCAGTTTGATTAATTTTATCATCAACAAAGCTTTTTAAATCATTAGCATCAATAGTAGCAGCAGGAAGATGTTGTTTTATTAAATTAACATAACCTTTTTTAATGTTTTCTATATCTTTTCCTGAACCTTTACTTAATTTTCCGTCTATCGCTTTCATATTAGAGGCAGCAATAGATGATAAAGTTTCAGGATCTAAATATGCTGACGAGTTTATTATTTTCCCCACTTCAGACGGAGACATTCCTCCTATAATATCAGAAGAACTTTTATTGACTAGTTTTTGAGCATAATCTGGTCTAGCTTTTGCGACGTCTTTTAAGTTAACGCCGAAGGTTTCTGCCCATTTTGTATTTTTAGATAAATAATCTAATTGAGGAACACTTAACTCTCCTTTTTCTAAAGACTTTTTAAATGCTCCGGCTCTTTCAATTTCTCCCCCTTTTGTCATTGCGGGACTAAGAGAAATTTTTTCTCTATCTTCCTTAGAAATATTACTCATTCTTTTTTGTGCTTCTTCAACTTTTCCACTTAATTCTCCACTGTATTCTCCTCTCTTTGCCCACCCAATACCTTCTTTTACTTCTGCTATTTTTTTAGCTGCTTTTTCTCTTCCTTCTACTCCCATTCCTCCAACAGTTCCCTTCATTCCGCCTACCGTTAGTCCTTTTAATTCAGAAATAAGTCCTTTTCCTCTAGCATCTTCTGCTCCTTGAAGTGCTCCCGATAATCCGCCAACTGTAGCGCCGGCAACCGTTCTCTTTCCTCCTTCAACCATCCATTCTCCGCCCGCCACTGCAGTTTCTTTTATTCTACTTATAGCTCTACCTCCAGTTCTTCCCCAAGCACTAGAAGCAAGGCCACCAATAGTTGAACCAACTTGTCCTCCCGCAGAGATAGAGATAAAGAATCCGGCAATTAAAATAATAAATGGAGTAAGGCTTTCAAAAACCATCAATATTAGGCTATCAATTATAGAGCTAATATCTTTTATATCAATATTAATTACTATTCCTGGAATTATCATGTTTGCAAGATATATAGACATTCCGGCAGGTATTCCGATTACACACCATTGTAAAAAACTTTCCCACCAATCATCCCAATAAAGAATACTGGGAAATATTTTTTTAATATATTTTGATTGAGGGAAAACTTTTGTTGCGAAGGCTATGGGAGAGACTATTACCAATATCCATAAGATTAAAGATCTAGCAAGAAAAAGTAAGGCATAAAGAAGATAAATAAAAGAACAAACAATAGCGAATAAAAATAAAACAATTGATACGATTATCGTTTGTGATGATTTTTGGGCGCCAGAAAGTGCTTTATCAAATTCATCCATTAATTGATTTGCTAAATTACCATCTATTCCTCCCACGACAAAAGACTTTGTTAAAATATTCGATCCATCTATAATGAATCCGCAAATAATCGGAGTAAAGTTTATTAAAAGAGCGATAATTATGAAATTAACTAAAGTTTTTTTAGCTTTATTTTCTTCTCTTCCTAATATTATATTTATAGCGATAATAACTAGTCCTATTACTAAAGCAGCATTGGCGACGTTTCTTACTATCCCCCATCCGGTTGCTACAATTGAATTATAGTTTGGACTGGTTGAGACAAAGTCTGTTGGGCTCATCCATATTATTGGTGATTTCATAACAAAATCTAACGCAGCCTGTCCAATCCCTAATAATAAAGTAGATAAAGTATATACTATTAGAGAAAACGCTTTCATAATAGCGTCAACAATAAAATCATTAGAAGCTCCCAAAACAGAACCAGTTACATCGATTCCAAATAATTTAGGCAGCTCAAGAGTCGCAGCCAATGGTATGGTCGTTGGAGAAAACCATAATGGACTAATAGATTCTGCAAAAGCACTTCCTATTGGGAAAATAATAATTAAAAGAAATACAGTAATTAATAATATTTTTTTAAAATTAAACATATCTTTATTACATTATAGCAACTTATTTATATATGTAAATATTATTTATAAAAAAAGACCCCAGGATTAATTTAGGTTGGTCCTGGGGGTTGTACACCATTTTTAAGTGAGGGTGCACGAAGATCATAAGCACCAGCCACTATCATTATCAGTCCCATGAAAAGAACTATGATAGGAATGGCCAGTGGGTTTTGTGCCGGTTGTTCATATGAGTGAACTTTGCTGTCTACGACACGGAGATGTTTTAGTGTCTCCTTGCCAAAGCTGTAGCTTGAGCTTTCAGTTGAACCAGCTTCGTTGTTGTTTTCAGCTTGGATGGCGTTCAGAATCGCGATACCGCCGATGACTGCAACTGCAATCCCGACAATGATTATAATGACAGTTAATGTCTTCATTTTTAACACCTCATTCAATGTGCAATTGTAATGAACTTCATGATCTCTCTGAGACCATCTATGTTCTATATATATTATAATACCTATATATAAATTTGTCAAGATTGTATGCTTTTAGTCAATAAAGTATAATTTAATTGTATGTTTAATATTAAATTCACTCCCGAAACTTTTTTCATGCTTCCTTTTGCATTAGGACTTGATTTGATAGGAATTATTTTAGTTTGTTTCGGGTTAGATGATTTCGGAATGACAGACATGATAGGAATTGGATTTATTAATATGTGGTTAATATTAAGAGGAAGACAGGTTTTACATAAACAAGGCAGAAAGGGAGCGATAAGTAGTATCAAAAATCTTTTTACCGGAAAAACAAGTAAATTTTTTGCCGCACCATTTTTAGAGTTAATTCCCTATTTAGGATGTCTCCCCTTTTGGACAATTTCGGTATTATTAAATTTAAACGAAGAAGAATAAAATGGAATTTTCAGAATACATAATTTATCTCTTCAATTTTTCTCTAGGTATAGCCGCTGTCTTGGCCTTTATTGTTATTATTGCTGCCGGAATAAAAATGGTTGAGTCTCGCGGCAATCCATCAGAAACTCAAGACGCCAAACAAAAAATCATCAATTCTCTTATCGGTTTGACAGTTCTTTTAACTTCTTATATTCTTCTAACAACAATTAATCCTGATTTGGTAAAAATAGAAAATATTTCCTTAGGTACGACCGGAATAACGATTCCTATTATTACTCCCGGAGAAAATCCAGAAAAAATAAATAATTATCAGTTTGAAGAAATACCGATTGGAACATTAACAGAAGCAATTTTAATCGGGACATCATCGACAAAAAATGAAGTCCCCTGCTATGAGTATGAACACGAGGCCTATGACGATGATGGTCAGCTTATCATCGCTAATACCGTTGATAAGAACAAAGATGGAAAAATAGACAAGAAAGATGTTATTTTAAACAAGGACATGTTCTATTGTATTAAGCTTTTAGATGATGCAATTAAGAAAAAAATTGAAGTTCATTTGAATACTTTAATTGCTGGAGAAAAACAGTTGGACGCTTTGATGAAAAGTAATTGTACCTGCAAGAGGGCTTATTACAGCTATCTTCCTCCTAATACAGAAGAGTATAAGCTCGGCGGAACATCTTGTTCTAAGACCGGCTGTTATTTCGGTACTACCTATTGCCAGTGTTGTGGAGGAGCCGAAACAGGATGTTCAAGATTAGACCCATACAATACTTCATGCGATTCTTCGTCTAAAAATCCGTGTGAAATTGTTGGATATAATAATGGTAAAGAAGTTAAACAATATCAATACGATACTTGCGACAACAGATTAGCGATAAATTGTAAGAGGCAGGAAATTAAACAGCTGATGGACGGAACCAAGCCGGATAAGATTTGCTACGAAGAAGTTAATGGCGCTCCTCCGCTAATAGAAAAAGAACAACCATTTAATCTTTTCACTATTAAACAAGGAATCGAAAGGCTGGAAGAATTTAAAGCCTATTACGATAAACAGATCAAAGCATTAGAAGATGCAGAATTGAAAACAAAAAATCCATACGGAGAAAAGATAACTTTAGCTGAATTACAGAACAATATACAAACAAAAGAAGACGTTTCTGTGAGTGTAAAAGAATTTGATACAGATGTTTATTACAATATTGCCAGATATTGCAGAACTACTAATTGTGTAAAATCGGGATTTGATCCTAAGCTTGGATATGTTTGCCCCGAAAAAGACAAGGAATACGAGCTTAGTTTTAAAAAGAGAGTTTGCAATATGGAGGTAACCAAAAAAGATGTCGAATCTGGAGATGTTTTTGCAGCAAGTTGTGAAAAAGCGACCGGCCTTTTTGAGCTAGATGCATGTAGGGAGTATTATTCATATGCCGGAGACCCAGCAACCTTCTATTATGGTAAAAAATACAATTCTGATTATAAAGGAGAAAATGAGTTGATAGATAGTGGTGATGAAAAGTGCAACCTTGAGACTCAGGACATTGAGAACGAAATGTACGGAGGGCTAATCCGTATCGGAGAAACAGTTGATTATTCTCAAGCCTGGGGCAGAGAGGTTTCAAGAAGGATAAGTAAGCTGATAGAAGAAGTTCAGGGAATGTATAGTACAGGAATGGCAGTATCCAATTTCCCTAATAGTTGCAGTGCCGGCAATTGCACTAATAGTAGTCCTAATAAGTTAAATATTTGTACGGATCAAAAAAGTGTATGTAATTGTAAGGGTGACTGTTGTTGTGCTCCCGTGAGCGGAACTTCTTGTCAATCATGTGAGCCGGCTGAAACTATTTGTAAGGATCCAGAAGAAGAAAAGATGGATCAAATGGGTCACGTGAGTTCTTGTTTTGAAAAATTAAAACAGGGATATCAAGGGTGCAGTACTTGTTGCGGCGATGTGTGTCCGGAAGTAGAAACTCCCCAATCAGACTATTGGACTTGTCCCTACAGAAGTTTTTGTAATCTTATGAAGGATTTATATCAAAGGAGAAGCATTCAAAGATCTTGCCTCGAAGAGACGGAAGACACTAATGAAGAAAAATCAAGGACGATTATGAAAAGCAAGGTTGGATACGTCCAAAAGATGGAAATGAGAGAGGTAATATTATTCGAAATGGCTCAGGTTAAAGAAATAAAAGACGATGTAGAATATGACGTTGTTCCGACGACAAATCTAATCAGCCTTATTTGTCCCGATTATCTACGTTGGGAACTTACCGAACTTACCTGTAACGCAGGTCTGAATAAGAAAATTAGTGTTGAGAAGAGGTTCGATTTATTCGACATGCTTAAAGATTCAAGAGAAAGGTTAAATGGTTGTGTTAAAGGGTATGATATACCATACAAGGATTCAGCCGATAATGTAAGGATTTTAAGTTGTTTCGAAGCTTCTAATGCTTCTGACACAGGTCTTAACGTTATCCCCGAGTTCCCTTTCCTTAAATTAGGAGAACCGGTAGACAAGGATATCGCAGCAGGAACAAAATATATTAATTGTTATCCTTATAATAGTAATAATTTAACCGACAAAGAAAAAGAAATTTGTTTTTATAATATTAATCGCACAGGAACCGATAAGGATCAGGGATGTTTAATGATTACAAAGAATTATATGGATAATTACTATTGTTGCCAGTAATATTAATAATATGAATATCAAAACAATAACTACTACATTATTTTTGCTCTTTATTGCCTCCCCTGCTTTTGCGGCAATACAGTATCCAGAATTTGGCGGAATAACAATTTCTAAAACAACGACCGCCGCTGAATATGTCGTTTACTTTTTTAATTTAGTTATAGCGCTGGGCGCTTTTGCTGCAGTTATTATGATGGTTATGGCTGGTATAGAGTGGGTAACCTCCAGCGGTAATCCCAGTAAAATAGAATCAGCCAAAGGAAAGATTGCCAATACTCTTTTTGGGGTAGCGGTTCTTATCGGTTGTTATTTAATTCTTAACACGATAAATAATCAATTACTTAGTGTTAAAATAGAAGATTTGAGTTGTAGCTATGGCATAGTCGTTTCAGCTAAACAAGCTTCTGATGGAAAGATAGAAAGAGAATGCATTGATTCCAGTCAGACAAACATCGAAAATGAGATAATAAGTACATTAGAATGGAGAATCCCAGAAAATTATTTATTAAGAGTCTATGCTTATTCTGAGCCTGATTATAAAGGAACGATAACTCAAATTAACTGTAAGTCCGGAACCTGTAGTGGGAGCATAAATGGAGCAAAATCAATTTATTTTTTATCAAACACTCCAGGTATTTATCTTTACGACGACAATAGTTATACACCGAGGGTTAAAGGTTATCCATTTTTTGTCGCAAACAGTATTCCTGACTTATCAAAAAATGATTTTGATAATTTTACCAGATCACTAGAAATAATTAATCCTGATCAAGAAAAACAGCAAATTCAATATACGGCTATTGTTTTTAAGGATCAGAATTATCAAGGAAGATGTGCTTTTGTTGCTCAATCAATTTCAGACATGGACGACTATGTTGAGGGATATTATACTGACAGCGTAGGAGATGATGAGATTTCTTCAATCATAGTTGCCAAATCTAATCTTGATGAAGACGCTATTAATGAAAATAGAGGAAAAATTATTTTATATACCAAGACTAATTGTGGAAAATCAGACGAAGACCCAACTGATCAAATTAAGGCTTGTCCTATAAAAATAGATAGCGTTGCTTCTGGACAAAAAGATATTTTCAAAGAATGTGCAGCCTATAAGTTTGATGAAAATAAGGATGAGGTCATGTCTTTTGAAATTACCGGTGCAGCCGGATTAGTTTTAAGCACGTCTAAGGTTGGCGAGGGAAATGAAGAAACTTATTGTATGTATTTTAATAAAGCATCTTTAAAAGAAGGAACTTGTTACGGGACCGTAAGAGACACACATATATTTACAGTTGGAGGAGAAACTCCCAAGTCTTTTATAATCATACCTGAAAACTAAAATGAAAAACGTAAAAACAATAATATATTTTTCTTTGTTGGGAATATTATTTATCTCCCCTGCTTTTGCGGCAATGCAATATCCGGAAATCGGCGGCATTAATATTAATGAAGACACTTCTGCTGCCACATATGTTGTTTACTTTTTTAATTTAGCTATTGCGGTCGGAGCTTTTATTGCCGGAGCAGTTTTATTTATGGCCGGGGTTGATTATGTTTCTGCCCGCGGAGAACCGGCAAAACTTGATAGTGCGAAGAATAAGATTAAAAATGCGTTTTTAGGGCTAACAATTCTTTTGGCCGCTTTCATGATTTTGAGCATTATTAATCCTCAATTAACAAATATTACAATTGATCAGTTAGAAAAGAATCCTGAAAAAGAAGTAGTTATCCCTGAGTGGGCTGGAATTTATTTATATGATTCTGTTAATTATGCTTCCAGTGAAAACGAAGAGCCGGTAAGAGTCACTAAGACGATGGGAGGCTTTGTAGAGAGTAATTTTGCCAACAAAGCCGAATCAATCAAGTTCAATAATCCGACCGAAGAGTTAAAATTTGGAGCCGTTCTTTATGCCTCTAAAGAAGACAGTACAGAGGGATCTGGTTCTGATTTGAGAGGAAATTGTTCGTATACGCTTAGCAATGTTCCCGATTTGAGCGTTGCAGTTAATGAAAAGGAAAATAATCCTCCGGTTGGTAAGGATAATCTTGCTTCAATGTTGGTTTTTAAAACTGACGGTGGGTCAGGAAGTATCAAGATTTATAATACCATTAACTGTAAAGACAGGACCGACGAGTACGGGGTAACTTGTAAAAAGAAGAAATACGATGATTGTGAAATTACCGGTGGCAGCGGATTCGAAGACCTTAAAAAGGCTTGTCCTGATTTCAAGGGAGATATTATGTCGATTGAAGCCGGTGACGGCCTGGGAATATTATTCAAAGCAACAGGCAAAAATGAAGCCGGAAGATGCCAGTTTATCGAAACCAATGATACCGGCTGCGTTAATGTTGTAAAATATAGTTATGTTTATACTATTAACGACAAGAAATACCAATCTACCTTCACTCCTAAATCTTTTGTAATTTTTTCTTTAGTAAAGTAAACAGAGAATCCCATTGGGATAAAGACAATACTTCCGCCCTCTCCCCTGGCTTGAGATTAGCATCTTTCAGCCAGTTTTTTATTATCTCTTTATCTATTTTTAATTGGCTGTATAGATTGCCGATTAATTGTTTTCTCGGATGAGAAAATCCGGCTTTGATTAATTTAAAAAATTCATCATTCTTCTCAACCCCTTTCGGAGTGATACGGATAAAAACACTGTCTATTTTAGGAGATGGTAAAAAACAGCCCCTGGGGACGGTAAACAATATTTTGGGATTGGCATAGTGCTGAACGGCAATAGCTAAGATAGACATATCGCCCGGCTTGGCACAGATTCTCTCCCCCACCTCTTTTTGGATCATTAAAAAGATGTCTTCGGGCGGGTTTTTGATTTCCAATAAGTTTCTAATTAAAACTGAAGTTAAGTAATAAGGGATGTTGGCGACAATCTTGTATTTTTTAACCTTAACATTTAGCTTATCATTATTAAACAGTCTAAGGATGTCTTCATTGATAATCTCCACGTTTTTAATGTTTTCTTCTTTAAGTTTTTGGGTTAAGGCTGTAACCATTTCTTGGTCTTTTTCTATACAAACAACCGTCTTGGCAGTTTTAGCCATTTCTAGGGTGATTGCTCCCAGTCCTGGTCCTATTTCCAAGACCGTGTCATCGGGAGAAAGGTTAATCGAAGCCATAATTTTCCTAATCTGGTTCTGGTCTTTTAAGAGGTTTTGACCTAATCCTTTTTTGAGTCTGACAGTGTTCATAAGTGCATTATACCTGACCAAATTGATTAATAAAAGGGTGTTGATTTCATGTGGAAAGATTTCTTGACATATGGGTGGATAGGTCTAAAATATATGGTATCCAGATAGATTGTCTGGAATTATGAATTATTAACCTTTGTAGGATTTTTAATAGAAACCCTGCAACTCTGGATTATTCTTATTCAAGAAAAAATTAAGAAAACTATCAGTAGAATAGGTAAAAAAAGGCTCTTTTTAGCCTTTTTCGTCCTCTTTTGCGTCTGGGGTAATATTTTCCTTAACCAGGATACAAACACCTCTAAAACGAGCATTTCTAAGCTTCAAAACAACTTTTTAAGCCTTGAATCAGCCTTCCAACCGATTACCAACAACTTAATTTTTGAACAGGGAAAAATCCTATCAGCTTTGCCCTCTCCCCTGTTTGTTTCATCAGAGACCTTGGGGTCTTTGTTTGATGAAGAGACGGAAAGTAAAGATATTATTAAACACATCGTGGAAAAAGGAGAAACTTTATCTTCAATCGCTGAATTGTATAATATTTCAACTGAAACCATTCTCTTGGCTAACGAATTGGACACCACTAAAATCCAACCCGGCCAAGAGCTTTTAATTTTACCGGTTAACGGCATTATTCACATGGTGGAAAAAGGAGAAACTATTGCCGCCATTGCTAAGACATACAGTGCCGATAAAGAAGAGATTATCAGTTATAACAGCCTATCTTCTTCGGGAGAAGTATATGTCGGAGATGTTTTGATTATTCCTAACGGCAAAATGCCTAAACAGTCTACCCCGACAACCAATACCACAACTCAAAGCTATGCCCAGGTTGTTTTACCGAATTCCTATCTTATTGTTCCGACAGTAGGAACGATTACTCAGGGAGCTCATTATTCATACAGTTCCGGCGGAAAGGCTTATTATACAGCCGTAGATATTTCTAATGCGATTGGAACGCCGGTTGTCGCTGCGGCCGGAGGACAAATACAGATTGCCAAGAATAAATGGCCTTACGGAAACTATATTACTATTATTCACCCGAACGGAGTGGTGACCCTTTACGCCCACTTAAGCTTTATTGCCAGAGGAATAGAATCAGGAGTGACTGTTTCTCAGGGACAAGTTATCGGATATATGGGTAATACCGGCCGAACCGTCAGAGGAGTGGGTGGAACCGGATCTCATTTACACTTTGAAACCAGAGGTGCAGTTAATCCGCTAACCGCTTATGGCCGAGGCAGCAAGATTTCTTACTAATTAATTAAGCCGAATAAGAGTTCGGTTTTTTGATATATAAATTATGTCAAATGCTATATTGACACAATAATTAATATATATTATAATAGTAATCAAATAATCATTAAAGATTATTCAAGTTCATTACAATTTAAGGTGTTTAGAATGAAGAACTCAACTATTCTAATTGTTGCCGGAATCATAATCATGATTATCGGCGGTATCGTACTCCTGAATACTATTCAGGCTGAAGAGAACAAAGAAAACAGTGCGGTTGAAAAATCAGGCAATTACAACATAATGAAACGCGTCGAGGTTGTAGGAAACAAACTCAGGCCATATGAACAACCACCGCAAAACCCACTCGTCGCTCCCATAACAATCATTATCTTCGGAATGGTAGTGTTTGCGGCAGGAGCATATGATGCTCATCGTTCATTAGGTGGTTAAAAATGAAGAACTCAACTATTCTAATTGTTGCCGGAATTATAATCATGATTATCGGCGGTATCGTATTTATGAGCAATGAACCAGCTAAGAGCAGTATTTTACACAAAAAAGAAGGCGCAAAATACGCTTTAAATGCCATAGGATTCTACGATTCACCGTCGGACAGCCAGAGGCATCTATTAAGTATTTCTGTGCTGATGTTTATTTTTGGGGCAGCAACACTAATAGAGGGTACTATTCGCCATCAACCAAAAAAGAAAAACAGCCGAGATTTAAAAAATAATCCCGGTTTTTATTTATCTGTATAATAAAAAAGAAAGGGTTATTTCCCTTCTTTTTTGCAGTTACATTCGTTGTTTTTGCAGTTGCAAGTATTGCAGGTTTTAGCTTCGGGTAAGGCAATCAATCTTTCTTCTGGTATTTCGCATTCACAACCAGCACATCCGCAGTCGCATTTGCCGTATGTCCCCTGCTCTATCTTCTCTAAGGCCAGGTTCACATCTCTTAAACTTTCTTCTAAGGAATGTTCAATCGGCAAAAGATTTTCATATTCCTCTATCTCATCAACTTTATCTTCCGGAGTGTCGGTAAGTTGAGGGAATTCTGTTTGCCAATTATCTTTACTGGTTTTCTTGGCAAAAGTCTTTAACTGTTCTTCGATGCTTACTTTCTTTTTCTCTAAATCTTCTTTTCTTTGAGCGATAAATTCTGGTGTCATATTATATTTAATAATTTAAGAATGGCTGCAACTACCACGAAAAATATTATTGCTATTACCAGCCTCACTAATATTTTAGAAGTCGGGGTTTGTTTCTTGGCCATGTTTATTATTTTATCTTCTGTTCAATGCTTATTAACTCGTCCTTGATTTGTCTAATCTGGGCTGAAACTTCCTGGTACTTTTCTTTAATGATTTTTCTGGTTGTTTCAAAGTCCCTTACCTTATCCTCTATTTCCCAGCGATCTTTCTCCAAGGCCCTTCTTTTTTCTTCGTTAGTTCTTCTTCTTAATTCGATATCTCTTAAAATAACCTCATCGGTTGTTTCACCTTGTCTTCTTTCGAGAATCTTGATCTCGTCTTCGGTGGCTTTTTCCTTTAAGGCAATATCGGCCAGCATTTTGTCTGACTTGTCTCTCTGCTTGGTATTCTCAAACATTTCTTTTTTAATGTCTTCAACCGACTGATTTAATGGTTTCAATCTTTCTTCCAAATCTTTTTTTGTTCTTCCGAGAACAATTCTGTTTTTGTCTCTCTTTAATACTTCTAGCTGTTGAAGAGTATCCTTTTCTTTTGCCATTACTTTTTCTGCATTCAAGTCACACTCCCTTATCTGAAGTCTTAATGATTTGATTTCATCTTCTTTCTCGTATTTTTCTTTTTCAATGTTATTTCTTTCGTCTTCCACTCTCCATCTTTCCTTCTCGACAGCTCTTTTTTCTTCTGGTGTCTTGGCCAGACCTTCTTTTTCTTCCAGGTCTTTCTTTATCTCATCGGCTCTTAACTTTTTTTCAAGAACCAATTCCAATTTCTTTTTAATATTTTCTATTTCTTCTTCAATTTCTTTTTTTCTTTGTTCGAAAGGAGCCTTTTCTTCATTTACATCCTTTAAAGCTTCTTCTAATTCAAGAGTTTGTTCATCGATTCTGGCTAGTTTTTCTTCATTTTCATCGATCGCCACCAGTTCTTCTTCTTTTTGTTTCGCTTCTTCTAGGCCCAACTCTTCGGCACTGGGAATTCTTTCTGCTTCTTCTAATCCCAATTCTTTTGCGCTGGGTATTTTTTCCGGTATTTCCAATTCAAGCTCTTTCTCGATCGGAGTAGGTTCTTCTTCAATAGGCAAAGCCTCGGGAATCTGTTCTTCCAATGGTTTTTCCGGTTCGGGTTCTGGCTCCGGTTCGGGTTCCGGAGGATTCATAAAGGCGACCGGAGTTTCTTCGGTTGGAACAACCGGTCCCTTCTCTTCAATTACCTGTTTTACATTATCCTCGCTTTTGTTTGTCGAGAGAGCTAGTTCGTAAGCAAAATCCTCGGCTTTTTTAGTTTCTTCTTCCACAGAAAGAGGGCCTTGTTCGGGCGCGGTTTCTATTTTTTCTGGTTCTATAAAACTAGGTTCTGAAGGAATTGTTTCATCTCTCTTTTCTGCAACAAAGCTTTGGGTCACCTCTTCAATTTCGTTGCCTTTAGGATAAACGGATACACCCTCAGCTTCTTTGATGTCCCTCAGCATCGTCCTAATTTTTTCTTTGTCTAAAAAAATTACCGGCATGTAGGATTTACTGATTTAAAAT
>Ga0265297_10004486_pt1 | contig 22789 bp, 28 predicted proteins | sample Munlanlwell13791_FD_192502 | JGI IMG/M metagenome (GOLD analysis project Ga0265297, IMG submission 192502) | Leachate microbial communities from a municipal landfill in Southern Ontario, Canada - Leachate well 137-91 | ecosystem: Engineered > Solid waste > Landfill > Unclassified | place... | reverse complement strand
AGAAACCGCTTCCCCCAAGGGCCGAGCTTATTTTCATAAGGAGAGGCTGGTAGATATCGTAGAAGACCGGGTCGAAAACATTTGCGATAAGCCACTCGGCAAGAAAACGCACGAACTTAAAGGAGGTGTAAATCGCCAGCGACGCAATGAGCGTGCCGCTGAACGGCCTAAGAGACGCATCCTCCAGGAGCTCTCTTAAATTATGGTGGCGGTGGCTAAGATGCTGGGTCTGTTCTATTATCCTGCCTATCTCCTGCCAACGCTCCAGGTGCGTACGTGCCTTTTGAAGAGACGGCCTTATGTTGCTGATACTCTCCATCAAAGGCCTAACCCCTGAGCCGGTAAGACCGCAGGTCGGTATAACCGCTACCCCCAGGATTTGCGCCAATCTTGCCACATCGATGTTAATGCCGCGGTGCGCGGTATCATCGCACATATTAAGGCACACCGCCACGGGATAGCCCTCCTCAACCAACTGCAGGGTCAAAAACAGGTTCCTCTCAAGGTTAGTGGCATCAATAACATTGACTACTGCAATATCCTGACGCTGGCTTTCCTTTAATAGAGATACGGCGACCTCTTCGGCCTTGGAGCTCGGCTGGAGGGAGTATGTCCCCGGCAGGTCTATTACCTCGACCCTGTCATCGCCGATTTTAAGGTAACCGCGCGAGATCTCTACGGTTGTCCCGGGGTAATTGGAAGATACGACGTGGACCCCGGTGAGACGGGAGAATACCACGCTCTTTCCGACATTGGGATTGCCTATCAGGAAGATTTTTTTTATCATTCCAATAAAACCATGACCTTGGAGGCCATGCCGTCCCCGAGGGCCAATACGGTACGGCCGACCTTTACGGTAACCGGCCCCCTCAGCGCAAAATGGCTGAGTTTGGTGATATTGCTCCCGGGGTAAACACCGAGGCTCATCATGCGGTGCTGCAGGGAGCCGCCCCCAAGTATCTCGGCAACCTTGCCTTTCTGATGCTCTTTCATCTGGACCAAAGAAACCTTTTTCATGGCTTTCCTATTCCTGCGGTATGCCTAATGGACGTGCAGAAGCCCGGTGAGCAGAATGAATAATATCCCGCAGCAAAACGCCACTATCGAAATGGTGGCGCGTTTTAATTCCGGCTCTTTATGCAGCTCGGGTATCAGATCACAGGCAGCGATATAGATGAATCCCCCGGCGGTGACGGGAAGAAGAAAAGAAGAGAAGTCCCCGATGACAGAAGTAAGATAATAGCCGACTACCGTGCCCAGGACACAGGTAAGCGCAGATATAAAATTGTAGGCAAGGGCCTTGAATCTGCTGAACCCGCCATAGACTAAAATCCCGAAATCGCCGATCTCCTGCGGTATCTCGTGGAATACAAGCACCAGCGTAGTGATTATCCCGAAGTTGATGCTGACGACGAAACTGGCGCCGATAACCAAGCCATCGGTAAAATTATGTATGCCGTCCCCGATGAGATTGAGATAGGTAAAAGCGTGGATACTGCAGTGCTCCTTATGGCAATGACGCCAGTGCAGGTAGCGTTCCAGTATGAAAAAAAATAAAAAACCTAAAATGGTATACAGAAAAACGCTGCCGGAGTTGCTCTGCTCCAGGGCCTCAGGTAGAAGATGCAAGAATGCACCTCCGATCAGTCCGCCGGCCGAGAATCCCACCAGGAGCAGGAGAATCCGCTCCAAGAGTTTCTCTTTAAGCAGGATGCTAAAGATACCTATTAAAGAAATCAGGCTCAAGATAACGCTTGCAGCCACTGCCCAGATAAAATTCATAGTTTGCCTCCGTTATTTAAATTGAGGTCGGCTTGGGAATAGAGCCCTATTATCTTAACATAGGCGCAGGAGCGGAACAATAGATTTTCTTTAATGATGCTCCAGATGCTGGTGGGGATGCATATGGGTCCTGTCCCCGTGCCGGTGGGCGTGGATATGCGTAAGATTATTGCTCTCCAGAAGCACGGAATCCTTCAGTATTTCCTCGGGCCTGCCGGAACGCACTATCTTTCTATCCTGGCTGAAAACATGAACTACATCCGATATCTCCTCTACGATATGCAGGTCATGGGTAGCCGTGATAACCGTCTTGCCTGAGGCATTCGCCTTGATAAGGAAGTCTATAATGTTCCTGGTGGTGAGCGGATCCAGCCCCGCGGTCGGTTCATCCAGTATCAGGACATCCGGGTCAATCAAAAGCACGGAGGCAATCGCAACCTTACGCTTCTCTCCGACGCTGAGTTGATGAGGAGACCTTTGCAATAAATCGCCGATCTTTAAAGTATTGACTGTGTCCGCGAGGTTCTTCTCAATAACACTCTTATCCATTGCCAGTTGCAACGGTCCGAAAAGGATATCTTCTTTAACGGTAGGGCAGAATAACTGGACGTCGGGATTCTGAAAGACCAGCCCCACCCTCCTCCTGAAATTCCTCGAGAAGCTCTCGTCATCAAATGCAGATTCTTTCAAGGCCTCCCCAAATGCCCTCACCACGCCCGTCTCGGGAAAGATAAGCCCGCCGAGCATATGCAGGAGGGTAGACTTACCCGAGCCGTTGGCTCCGATAACCGTAGTCTTCTCTGCTGTCTTGATGTCAATATTCACTCCCGAGAGAGCCGGGAACTTCCCGAGATAAGAGAAACGGACATCCCTTAACTCAAAGATTATGTCTGCCATACAGCTCTCCCCTTTTCTATTAGCGGCGCAGGATAAACAGCAAAACAGAAATTACCGTTATGCCAAAAAGCCACAACCAATCCCTGGGCCGGATTCTAAATTCCTCCAAGATAACCGGCTCTCCGCTATATCCCCTGGAGAGCATCGCTTTATAGACGTCATCGTTGAGCTTATAAGACCGCTGCCAGAGAGAACCTATGTTCCAGGCTACGATGTGTTGTCCTTTTTTGTAACGGACCCTCGTGCCGACGCGGCTTTTGATAGCCAGGTATGTATTCTCGATTATGCCGATAAAAAGATAGATGTAGCGGTAGGAAATGCCGAGTGTCATCACGAAGACCTGCGGTATTTTAAAGATGCGCAGAACCTTCAAGAGTTCAAAATGCCTGGTAGTGATGCTCAAAAGAACGACGTAGGAAACGCAGGTAACAACGCGCGTTACGAATAGGGCTACTGTCGAGGCGCCCTGGCGGGTAACGGTCAGCTTAAGTCCTGCTACGCCAAACGCAACCAGCGGATCGCCGGGGGTGAAAAAACTAAATAAGGCAGGCAGCGCGATAAAAAGAGAAAATAGGGGCATGAATATCCAGGTTCTTTTTATGAAAAAACCCAGGCGTATATTTGATATGCCGGCTAAAACCAGCGAAAAGGCGTAAAGCGGCAATAAGACAACCATCTTCCTGGCAAGGATTACCTGAAGAATTATGAATATAAAAGTTGCTGCCTTAACCCTGGCGTCAAGGGACTGCAGGAACCCTTTTTTCAAGGCGTATTCATCCGCAAGAAGCGAATCCTTCATAAAAGACAGGGCATCCATGGCCGAATGTTCGATGAACCCTTTATTCCTGCCCAATCTTGCCATCCTTAAGATATTCGCCGGCCAGATAAGAACTACGTACGTAAGGGCCGCTTTCGACGTGCAAGAACCCTACCCCTAACGCCATCCTCTTGTATTCCGCGAACTGCTCGATTGTAACGTATTCCTTGACCGGGTAATGCTGCCTGCTGGGGGCAAGATACTGGCCCAGGCTTAAAAAATCGCACCCTGCCAGGCGCAGATCCTGCATTGCTGTGACAACCTCCCGGCGGGTTTCCCCTAATCCAAGCATTAAGCCGGACTTGGTCTTTAGATGAGGCGATATCTTTTTTATTGCCTCCAGCACTCCCAGCGAACGCAGGTAATCCGAACCCTGGCGCACCAACCGGTAAAGAGCGGAAACGGTTTCGATATTATGCGCGACGATATCCACCGGGACACCGGCTACAGCCGCAATCGCATCCGGCTCAAGCTTAAAATCCGGGATTAACGTCTCGATGATTGCGTGCGCGCACCGCTTGCGGATAGATAAAACAGTATCAACAAATACTCCTGCCCCGCCGTCCGGAAGGTCATCGCGGGTAACGCTGGTAATAACCACGTGCCTCAGCGAAAGGCGCGCCACCGCATCCGCAACCCTGGCCGGCTCATCCGGCTCAGGTGCCGAAGGCAGACCCTTGGCGATATTGCAGAAACTGCACCCGCGCGTGCAATGCCTGCCGAGTATCAGGAACGTTGCCTGGCGCCGCGAAAAGCACTCTCCGATATTCGGGCACATCGCCTGCTCGCATACCGTCTCAAGACGCGCATGCCGCAGGAAACCTTTCATCTCCAGGCATGCCTTAAGGTTTACTTTTTTATTAAGCCACGCCGGCTTCAAAGACAGGCTCATCTTCCAATATAAAGTTTACTCCGAAGGTCTCTGAGAACGCCCTGATAAGTTTTTCCTCCAAGGCATCTTCCCCGGGCACAAAGGCTAATTCCGCCGAGAGCGCAGTCACCCCTGAGTCCATGCCTTCGGGTACGCTCCTTAAGCAACGGCGCATAAGCCCCCAGTCAATACTGCGCGGAATGGAGCCGTGTTGGAATATAACTTGCCTTTTCCTCTTCTGGGCGTTTCCCCCGATTTTTTTCCCGTTAATAACAATATCGTATTTCTCATGCGATACGCTACAGAGCGCATGCGGGGCGCACCGGTCTTTAAAACCGCGGGATTCCAGCGCAAAACCCGCCTCCAGGCCAAGGGACCTGTAAAACCTAATGAGAAAAGCGCAAATCTCGCGGTAAGACACAAAAACACCCTCTGGCTCTCCGACATCCTCTTTATTGCAGACGAAGCTGTAGGTTAGTTCGTCGTGATGCATGAAGATGCCTCCTCCCGTCATTCTTTTTACGGCTTCAACGCCGCAAGAAGCGCAACTCTTGAGGTCTAATTCGCTATCCAGAGACTGGGAAAATCCGTAGGTAAAAGAGGGGGACTGCCAACGGTAAAGCCTAAACACCGGTACGCCGTCTTTGAGGTAACGGTTAAAAATAGCCTCATCCATCGACATGTTGTAAGAGGCAGATGCCGCTGGGGAACGAATAAGCCTGAAGTTTTTCATATACTATCCTGGCGTTACGGCTGCCAGCGGAGGTTCGGCTCGCGCGCGGCCTTAGTTTCGTCAAGACGCTTAACCGGCATCCGAAGAGGCGCCTCCTTGAGGCGAGCGGGATCTTCCTCTGCGAGGCGGGCAATCTCAATCATGGTACCGATGAAGGAGTCGAGCGTCTCCTTGGATTCTGTTTCCGTCGGCTCAATCATCAGCGCTTCTTTGACGATAAGGGGAAAATAAACGGTAGGAGGATGATAACCCTGGTCAATTAGATATTTGGCTATATCTATGGCGTGGACTCCGTTTTTAACCTGACGTGAGGCGGAAAAAACGCATTCATGCATGCAGGTCTTATCAAAAACAAGGTCGTAGTGACCTTTAAGCTTCACCCGGCAATAATTAGCGTTCAAGACAGCTGCCTCGGCAGCCTCAATCAACCCTTCTTTGCCTAAACGCAGCATATAAGCATAGGCCTTCAGGATTACCCCGAAGTTCCCGTAAAACGGCGCGATGTAGCCGACCGTCTTATGGCGGTGATAATCCAGGGCGTACGTCCCGTCGGTCCTCTGGGTGACGCGGGGGATCGGCAAAAAATCAACCAGCCTGTCGCTGACTCCGACAGGGCCGGAGCCCGGACCGCCTCCGCCGTGCGGGGTCGCGAATGTCTTATGGAGGTTGATGTGCACCACATCGAAACCTATATCCCCCGGCCGGGCCTTGCCGAGAAGGGCATTCAGGTTTGCGCCGTCGTAATACATCAATGCCCCTGCCTCATGGGCCATATCGGCAATTTCTTTTATGCGCGGGTTAAAGATCCCCAGCGTATCCGGACAGGTCAACATCACTGCCGCCGTATCCTTATCCAGGGATTTTTTGTATTCCTGCATATCCATATAGCCTTCGGGGGAGGTCTTAATCACCTTCACCTCATAACCTGCGATAGCGGCGCTGGCAGGGTTAGTGCCGTGGGAGGAATCCGGTATGATAACGTACTTGCGCCGTGCCCCCCTATCCTTATGGTACGCGGCGATGAGCATTGCGCCTGTCAACTCGCCGTGGGCGCCTGCCAAAGGCTGCATCGTAAAAGCGCACATGCCGGTAATCTCAGCCAACAGCCGCTCCGTTGCGTGCAGTACCTCCAACGACCCCTGCGCCAGCATCCCCCCTCCTGAAAGCTGCGGCAGAAGCGGGTGCACCCCTGAAAACCCCTCAAGGCCGGCGATGCGCTCGGTGAACTTAGGGTTGTATTTCATAGTGCATGAGCCGAGCGGATAAAAATTAGTGTCTACAGAAAAGTTTAATCTCGAAAGGTTAGTATAATGGCGCACTACGTCCAGTTCGCTCAATGATGCAAGATGCGGGTTGTCTTTACGCCGGTACCTTGCATCCAGCGGCCTGGCTGCGGGGACACCGGGCTTGGCATAAGAAAAACCCCGCCTCCCCTCTTTATGTTTCTCAAAGATAAGCCTCATAATACCGCCTCCAGGCTGTCGGCCAGTTTGCGGATCTCCTCCACCGTCCTTTTCTCGGTAACGGCTACCAGGAGGTAGTTCTCCATGCCTTTATAAAACCTCCCCAGCGGGAAGCCGCAGGCAAAACCCTTATTTACCATGCGATAGACCACCTCATCGGCAGGTCGCGGCAAGAGGACCGTAAACTCGTTAAAGGTCGGCGAACTGCGTTTTACCTCCACGCCCGCGACGCGGGAAAGGGCATCCTTGGCAAACTCCGATTTTTGATAATTAAGCTCTGCCAATTCGCGCAAGCCCTCCCTGCCTAAAAGCGCAACAAACACTACCGCCCGAAGCGCGCAGAGCGCCTCATTGGAACAGATATTGGAGGTGGCTTTTTCGCGGCGGATATGCTGCTCGCGCGTCTGCAGGGTCAGGACGAATCCTCTCTTGCCGTCGATGTCAACGGTAGCGCCGACTATCCTGCCGGGCATCTGCCGGAGGAGCTCCTTCCTGGCAGACATAAACCCCAGGTAAGGTCCTCCGAAAGAAAGGGGAATGCCCAGGCTCTGCCCCTCGCCGGTGGCAATATCGAATCCTGCCTCGCCCGGAGATTTGAGCATTCCAAGCGAAACCGGATAAACCGAGGCAATGGCAAGCGCACCGAATTTATGCACCTCTTTTACGATATCGCTGTGGTCGTCAACCGCCCCGAAAAAATTCGGGTTTTGCAAGATTACCGCTGCAGTCTTATCGTCAAGGTGCTTAAGTAATTCCTGGCGCGAACTCTGCCCGTGCGCTACGGGGACCTCCATGAATTCAACGGAAAGGTTGGAGGTATAAGTATAAAGCATGGTGCGGTAAATCAGGTTGACGCCGCTGTCCATGATAATCTTATTCCTGCCGGTAAGCCGTACCGCCATCATTGCCGCTTCGTAAAGGGCCGTCCCGCCGTCATAGAGAGAGGCGTTTGCCACGTCAAGGCCTGTCAACTCGCAGATAACGGTCTGGTATTCGTAGATCGCCTGCAGCCACCCCTGGGAGCATTCCGGCTGATACGGCGTATAGGCGGTGTAAAATTCCGGGCGGGAAACTACAGCATCGACTGCTGCCGGGATAAAATGATCGTAAAATCCGGCTCCGACAAAATTCGTCAGATGCGTGGCGTTCTTTGCGGCAAGATTCTTTAAAGCCTGCGTGACCTCAAACTCCGACCTGCCTGGCGCTATATCGAATGACTTCGGCCCTAGCGCAACCGGGATATCATTAAATAAATCCTCGACGCTCGATACCCCGATCGCCGCCAGCATCTCCTTTATGTCCTTGTCTGTGTGGGGGATATAATTCACTTAAGAAAGGCCTTCCAGGTACTTCTTATAAGCTGCCGCGTCCATCAATGCCGCCTTTTCGGCCTCCTCGGAAATCTCCATCGCAAAAAAATACCCCTTATCGTAAGGGGATTGGTTTACGAGTTCAGGATGAGCAGCAAGCTCCTGGTTAACCTGCGTGACCTTGCCCGAAAAAGGCGCGTATACGTCAGAAGCGGCCTTGACCGATTCAACCGTAGCAGAAAAACCGGATTGTTTAAGGGTCTCACCGACCTTGGGCAGCTCCACAAAGGTAATGTCTCCCAGTGATGTCTTAGCGTAATCGGTTATGCCGACATAGGCGGTATTGCCTTCTAAACGCGCCCACTCGTGGTCCTTGGTATAAAAAAGTCCTGCGGGTATCTCCATGTTGTCTTTCCTTTGGTTATAACGTTGTTTTGCGATAAAAAGGCTTCTTGGTGACTCTCACGGGGATTTCGACAGCGGTTTCCCTGACAAAGAGCCTCTCGCCTGTCCGATAATTGCCGGAGACGTATCCCATTGCAATCCCCACCGACAGGCTTGGGGAAAAAGAACCGCTGGTCACCGTGCCGACACGCCTGTCCCCGTCAAAAATACCGAAACCGTGGCGGGGGGCACGCCTAGCATCAGACACCAAGCATACTAGGCGCTCTTTTGGCCCGGCTTCGCGTTCCTTAAGCAGGGCGCGCTTGCCGATAAAATCCTTCGAGAAATCAACGAACCTTTCCAGGCCGGCAGCAAGGGGCGTATGTTGCGCATCGATATCCTGCCCGTAAAGAGGATAGCCCATCTCAAGACGCAGGGTATCGCGGCTGCCTAAACCAGCCGGCTTGACGCGATGGTCTTTAAGGAGCGTGTCCCATAACCGCTGTGTTTTCTCAAGCGGGATATATACTTCGTATCCGAGCTCTCCGGTATAACCGGTGCGGCTTACGATACAGCGTTCGCCCCATAAGAAAAACTCGCCACAACTATAATAACCTAATCGCGCGATGCTGTCACCAAAAATTTTTGCCAGGACATCTCTTGATAGCGGCCCCTGCACATCGAGCTTTCCGAGCTGGGAAGAGACATTCTTAAGGCAGCAGCCTCCTGAAAGATTCCTGTAAAGCTGGCTTTCATCGCCAGCGGTAGTCGCAGCATTAACCACCAGCATCCAGTTTTTATCATAGAGGCGGTATACAATGAGGTCATCAATTATCCCGCCTTCCTCGTCGAGCATGAATCCGTAACGGCATGACCCTAACGGCATGGAAACGACATCCTGGGTGATGATGCGGTCAAAACTGCTTGTGGCCGGGTCAGCCCCAAGCATAAACTCTCCCATATGGCAGATATCGAATACGGAAACCTCCTGGCGGGTATGCGCGTGTTCTGCCAAGATCCCCCGATACTGGATCGGCATCAGCCATCCTCCGAAAGGAGCCATTTTAGCCTGAAGTAAAAGGTGGGACTCGTAAAGAGGGGTTTTTCTTAAATCGCCTGATGTTTCCATTTTATTACATTTATTTCATCTCCAGGGATTCTATGACGAATTCCTCGACGTTGCCTATCTCGAGATTACCGCAGCCGCATTTGGGGCATGCGGTAACCGGCTTGGCGACCTCCGAGGTAACGCCGCATTTACCGCATTTAACGGAAACGCCGGCGGCAGTTATATTCAAATCGACATTTTTAAAATTTTCTTTTGAATTCAGCATCTTAAACGCCTCGGCAAGGCTCTCCCTGGTAACGTGGCTGAAAGGGCTTAAGATGATATTGACGGTAATGTGCCTGCAACGGTCTCCTTCGGCAATCTTATCTTTCAACAAAAGGATTATCTTGCTGGCAAACCATATATCGTGCATGCTTATCCTGCCTTCAAGTTTTATAGATACCCGTTATTCTCCAGATATGAACTGTAATCTTTAACCGCTTCCTCCAACGACGTGAATTTATGCCGGCAGCCGCTCCCTCTTAACTTATCTAAGCTGGCCTGCGTGAAATACTGGTAATTCCGGCGGATATCAGGAGGCATCTCGACATACTTGATATCGGCCATCCTGCCTAAAGCCGAAAACATCGCTTCCGCCACCTCATTCCAGGAATGCGCCTCGCCGGTGCCGACGTTGAATATCCCGGTCTTATCGGAATTTGTAAAAAAATAATACAGCAACTCCACCGCATCCTTGACGTAAATAAAATCCCTACTGGGCTCGCCGTTGCGATACTCGGGGTGATAGGATTTAAAAAGAGCGAGGGGCTCACCTGACCTTACGTCTTCGAAACGCTTGCAGATGATACTCATCATCTCGCCTTTATGGTATTCGTTGGGCCCGAAGACGTTAAAAAACTTTAAGCCTGTTGACTTTCTAAGCAACCCCTTCCTTAGCATCCAGAGGTCAAAGATATGCTTGGAATAACCGTAGATATTAAGCGGGCGCAACTTATCCAGATTTTCTTCGGAATCGTCATATCCGTTGCTGCCGTTACCGTAGGTAGCCGCAGAAGAAGCGTAGATAAAACCTGCGCCATGGGCGTCTGCCCAAAGCGCAAGGCGCTTGGAATACTCGTAATTGTTCTTAAGGAAATAGGCGGCGTCGCTTAAAACAGTGGAACTGCAGGCCCCAAGATGAACTATGGTTTTAACGCCGCAGATATCGCCAGTTTCCAGTATATCAAGAAAATCGTCTTTTTGGAAGTAATTAATGAACTGCTTGCCGAGAAGATTTTTCCACTTCAGGTCATCCCGAATGTCATCTACGACGACTACATTATTAAACCCTTCGCGGTTGAGCCTCCACAGGAAACAGCTTCCGATGAAACCGGCGCCTCCGGTCAAAATAACGGTTTTCTTTGCCACCTGCCGCCTTTCTCCGCATTAAGGGTTACTCTTTTTTACTCAACAGTCTGCCGATTAACAACACCGCGCCGGCAGTAACGCAGATTCCGATAAATGCGGAAACGATGTAAGCGAAACTCAATTGCGCCAACCCCTTCTCCCCCCATCCTTTAAAGGCGTAATCGGGTATGAGAGCGCTCCAAGCACTTGAGAGTTTTTCCAGCCCTAACGGGATATACCCTACCAGTTCCCTGATTGAATCCGTTCCCCACTCACCCCAGGCATCCCCGGCTTGAAAACGCTCAGGCAGCAAAAGCCCTAAAGGAGAAATGAGCATCAAAACCCCGAGCCCAATCCATAGTTTTGTAATGGTCCTCATGCCTTCACCCCCTCTGCGGATTTCAAAAGAGACGGATCCTGCTTTTGCAGGTATTTTACGACTAACGCCGTTACAACCGCTTCAACCCATCCGAATATCAGCATATGTTCTCCCAGCATCGCTGGTATGGCGACATTCAAACCGTAAGGGCAATAGAGTGCCTGGCCGCTTGCGGTCTTATGCAGCAGCGGTTGAATACCGAACATAATCGCAGCGGATAACGCGGCAATATTCAAAGCCACGTACCCGCCGATACCTGCGGCAATCACCCTCCTGCCCGAGGTTAACGGGGAAGAACCGCTTATAAATCTATACAGGTAATATCCCGCAAAGACCTCGATAAACGCCATATTGAAACAATTAGCTCCTATTGCGGTGACTCCTCCGTCCCCGAAAAGCAAGGCCTGGACGATAAGGGCGATGCTGACGGCAATACAGGCTGCCCAGGGCCCCACTAAAATCGCAACCAATACCGCTCCCACCGCATGCCCTGTCGTGCCGCCGGGTATAGGAACATTAAACATCATAATCACAAAACTGAAAGCTGCTCCTATGGCCAAGAGAGGGACCTGCCTGGCCTTAAGCGTCTTTTTGACAATCCGCGAAGCGGCTGTCCATACCGGCAGCATCACGGCGTAAAAAATACCGCATGTTGCCGGCCCTAAATAACCGTCGGGTATGTGCATATGCTCCTCCCTTTTTATCCCCCTCCTCTTTCGCCAAGAGGGGGATTAATTCGCGCTCATTAAAAATCCACCTGCGCCCTCATGCCTCCCACGAATATACCGCTGGTGTCATCTGCGACATCCTTGCCGAAAGGATTCCAGATATACTGGAAGTCCGGGCTGATGGAAAGATAGTCGTTGACATGGATTCTATAATAGGTCTCAAAGTGGCCTTCGGTTTTGGCAATGCGCCCCCTCGCTTTCTTGTAATCATCGGACGGCACGACCTGGCCTACCGTAAAGGCAAATACGTCTTTCTCTCTTCCCCAGGGTCTCCCTTCAAACTCTAGACCCGCACTCCAGGACTGCTCAAGAGAGTAATAGAGGTCACCTGTGGCTGTAATCTCAGGATTATATACCTTGGGGTCCTGCCAGCCGTAACGCAGGAAGGCAGTCGCGATATCGCTTACCTTCTGGTCAAAGCTTAAGCCGAAGCCGTAAGAGGCCTCCTTGGTCCTAGAGGCATCCGTCCACTTGGTGTGGTAGGCGTTATTGCTCCAGCCGTAAAACCGGTAATTACCGGCAAGGTTAAATAGATTGGTCTTAAATGTAACCTGGGCGATATTAAAGAGGTCATCCCCGATTTTCTCCCAATCGCTGTTGGCGTCAAATACGCCGTAGCCCAACTCCAGCCACTCCAGCGGCATATAAGCCAACCTGATGCCTGCGGTATTATCCGGGAATTCCAAGGTAGGCGAATTGCGGAATATCCTACCCAGGAACTGGGTAGTTTCGTCATTGGCAACCTCGTTATTGTCAAAATAGGCGGTAGGGTCGAGCTTTCCGAAAGTGATAAGCGCCCGATCCTTAAACAACCCCTGTTCATACCAAAGCTCGGTTAGGTGCACATTCTCCTCGTTATCGGCGTCGCGGTTGACATTGGAATAAAGCGTCAGGTCATCCTCCAAGCCGTTGCCTTTACCTGCCTCAAGATGCAGGAAGGCCTTGCCGCCCACCTCTTTAAATTCTTTGCCCAGGGTGATATCGGCAGAATACGAGGCATCGGTGCGGGAGACCTTTTTATCCACGTCGGAAGAGGCGTTATTGACGTTGTTTGCGCCCTGGATAATCATGGTGCCGCCGACTCCGATCTCAAGGCCTTCGGTAAGAGCAATCGGCGTGCCCGTCTCTCGGTGCAGGTCAATGTCGAATTGAGAAAGCTTTTCTTCGTAATCTGCGATTTTCTTGTCCTGCTGCAATATGCACTGTTTCTGGTCGCTTATGCATTTGTCCTGGAAGCTCAATCTCTGCTCCAGGGCCTTGATGCGCGATTTTAAAAGCTCAATCTCTTCCCTGATGGACGGCTCTTCCGCAAAACAGGCGCTGCATCCCAGGAAGAAAAATACTGCCGTCAGTAATACCCCTTTCCTTAACATCTCATGCCCCTCCTTCCGTTTTCTATTATTACGAATATTATAATCGTGTTACGAAGGCGTAAAAAAATAATAACTGCTTTCTATGCCAGGCCCCTGCCGGTCGTAGCCATGCTAAGGGTGCCGTGTTTGACGCCTTTTACGGACCTGAGCGCATCGGCAAGCCTCCCGGCCTCTTTTGCCGCCCCCTTCACCGCGATAATCTCCAGGCAATTGCGATGGTCAAGGTGTATGTGCTGGCTGGAGATAATGATATTGCCGAAATCATGCTGAATCTCCAACAGTTTATCTACCAGTTCCCTTCTATGGTGCTCGTATATCAGCGTTATTGCGCCCGCGATCTCTTTACCCTCTTGCCATTGGACCTTCACGAGGTCCCCGCGTATCAAATCCCTGATGGCCTCCGAGCGGTTGGTATAATTCTTTCTCCTGATGCACCTGTCGAATCCCAGGAGCAGTTCCCTATCCAAAGAAACGCCGAATCTCACCAATGACGCCATAATGCCTTTCGTGTTACTATTTTAGTTAGTGTAACACAATAAACGACCCTGTCAAGATATATCTAGCTTCCTTTATCTATTACCGGCTCTCGTCTTCTTCGCTAGACATAAAAGAAAGGTTTCTCTCTACGAATTCGAAGATGCGCTCCTGGTTGGCCTTGGAGATATTGCAGAACTCGACCCCCATCCCGGGGTGGATACGCGACTGCACCTGTTTATCGGAAAGCCAGACAACCTTGCCTTCCAGCTCCAGCTCCTCGGGCTTAGGCGGCAGCTTGAATTTAAGGGTTACGGCGTCCCCTAACCTGAAATTAGAACAGCCGTAGATATACGCCCCTAAAGCGCTTAAATCGAGGATGTCCAGCTTTAAACAGGTAGCGGTCTTATCATACCGGTCTCTAAGCTCTACCTTAATATCGATGGGGAGCCTTTTGAAGCGGCGGCGCAGCTTAAGTTTCCTGATATTCTCGATGACCTTGTCTTCCTTGAAACTCGAAAGAGCAAGCTCCTCTGTGGGATAAAGCTCTATCACGCGGTCAAGCCCGGAGATGGAAAATATGTTCCTCAGGTGCGCCGGCACGCAGGAAAATCTCATCCTCCCCTGGTGATTCATTACCTCTTTATACGCTATTACGATTACCGAAACCCCCATATAATCTACGGATTCGGTCTCTTCGAAATTACAGAGGATCTCGGTATAGCCGTCGCGCAGGCACTGCCCTACTACTTCAATCAAAGTGGCGGCATTAACGTCGATTGCTCCGGAAATATCCAGGACAATAACGCTCTGCTGTTGCCTTACCCTTATCTCCATTTTCCCTTCCGCATAACCAAAGATGGACCCTTAGCCCAAACAGGGCTTTCTTCCTTTGTTGGCTCTCTTGGAGCGCCAGTTAAGCTTTCCCCTGCGTTTACGTTTTCCCATTTTTATCACCTCTTTGTTTTAATATTTGTAATAATTGGCCGGTATTGCTCCGACGACATAACGGACGGTCTCAATGATGCATATCCGCATAGCCTTCTCCATGGGGGTATTGGCGTAAGCGGACAATCCCTTGCCAAGGCCCCAATTACCGAAAAACCCAGAGGCGAGATTACCTGAGACATTAGAAGCTTCCCCCTGCAGCCGTACAGTGCCTATCTCTTTAGAGGTAGAGGCATCGCTGATGCGTATCTCCAAAGCCATGTGCGCCTTATTAAAAGAAGAACTCAACAACCCCCCCATTGCGCCGCTGGCTGCCCCTCCTCCGCCCCCCAAACCCGCTCTTCCTCCGGAAGCCTCTGGCTCGAACTCTGTTATTGCTGCGGTAAGGATTAAATCCGCAGCCTTGGCCTTAATCCGTTCGGCAGTTCCGGCCTGCTGGGCCACAGCAGAAGAACCCGGCTCCTGCTCAGGGGCAACTATCGGCAACGACTGATACTCTACTACCGAAAAGCGGTTGCTGTTGGTCAACGCGGCTATTAACATCTCGCGCAGCCCGGAGCTAATCTCGCTGGTAACCTTGACAGCCTTAATCTCGAAATCGCCTACCGCAATGCGGGACTTGGGTCCGGAATAAGAAGGAAGCGGCGTTATGCCGGCGTTGTTATCCTGCCTGGAGCCGTAATGGATTACACCCTGCCATACAGCGCAACCGCTCAATAAAAAAACCGAAAAAACTGCCAAGATTATTTTTTTCATGCCATTTATTCTTAATTCGTAACTCATTCTACATTATAAAGATTTGGGGGTCAAGGGAAAACTCCTGCTGGAGGGTTAAAGCATCTTCGAGAGCTGCCTGATGTCGGTTACCACGGCCGAAGGCCTTTCTTCCAGGATATCCTCTTTGCTGCTGGAGCCCGTGGTAACTATAACGGTATTGACGCCTGCGCGCCTGCCGGCCTGGGCATCAATTACCATATCTCCGACATAAAGCGTCTGGAGCGGGATAATACTGAATCTCTTCATAATGCGCCTCAGTATCTGGGGGGAGGGCTTGCCGCGTTTGAGCCTGTCCGCGCAAAGCACATAATCAAAATAGCTATCCAACCCCAGGTGCCGTATCAGGATAAGAGAAAAACGGCTCGGCCGGTTACTTGCCACTGCCAGTTTATATCCTCTGTCCTTGAGATAAACTAGAAGCTTAAGCGCTCCTTTGAACAAAGCGGAATCATTAAGAAGCGCCCTGCGGTGGTGGCGACGGTACAGGAGAAGCGCCTTTCGTAAATCCTTTTTAGCCAGAAACGGCCGCAGGAGGTTCTCATCACCCCAGCCCACTGCACGGCGTATCACGGCAGGCGCTTCTGCCTTGTAACCCAAAGACCGCATCGCGTGGTTAAAACTCTGCGTTATCGCCGGATAGGCATCCACCAGCGTACCGTCAAGGTCAAAAATAACAAGCCTGATTCCCCGGTATCTCTTCACGAAGCCAAAAGCTTAACCTTATTCCTGAGGAGGCGCTGTTTCCGACTTCTCCGCCCCGATATTCTTGGCGATATACCTTCCATTGCTGTCAACGGTATAATCGATACTCAGCATATCATGGGGGTTGATTTCAGAAAGCCCTTTGCCGTTGGCAAAAACAGTGCTATCCGTGATTACGACGGTGGCCTCTTTTTCCATATCGGTATCATAATCCGTGTATTTCACCACCAATTCCTGCTTCGAAGGATTCACGGAGACCGCTTCCCCCCAAACCCACTGCACATCAGAAGCTGCGGAAGACGACCCAGACGCTTCCACTGCCGGGCCTTCCCCTATAATCTGGGAATCGGTATTATTAACCGTCTCAGCCTGGTTAGCCGCCCCATCTTCTCCCTCCTGGCTAAATCCTGCTACCGAACCCAGAAACAACAACGAAACTACTCCCAGAAATACAAAAACTGTCTTTAAACGCATAACTGCCTCCTTGCTATAATTGTTTTATTTATCTCCATACCAGCCAAACGAACAACGCGCCGAGCGTAACGGCGATAAAGGTAAACGGCAGACCCATCCTTACGAAATCGCTGAATTTTATTTTATACCCCTCCTTTCGCAATATACCCACCGTAACCACATTGCAGGATGCGCCTACCGGGGTAATATTCCCTCCCAGGCAGGTCCCGATTAAGAGCCCGAACAGGAAAGGATACATCGACATCCCGAAACCGGCGGCTACCATCTTAGCCACGGGAATCATCGCAATGGTATAGGGTATATTGTCCACAAATGCCGAAAACAACACCGATATCATCACAATGAACGCATATGCGAAGACAGCGTTTCCGCGGGAAAACGAGGATATCCAACCCGCTATATCTTCAATTACGCCGTTGTAGGTAAGACTGCTGACCAGAATAAATATCGCGATCAGGAAGAAAAAGGTCTGCCAATCCAGGTTTCTTAAAAGCGAGATTGCCTCGCGGTGCCTTAATTCATGCCAGATGACCCCGGCTGTTGCCCAGAATAAACATATAAAAGCTACCGAGTAAACCGGCTTCGTTTTGATAAAAGAAGAGAGGATCAGCGTCAAAACCATAAGCGCCATAAAAACTGCGGGGACCCAAGTCTTGGGCTTGGCTAATTCCAACCCTTGCGGCTTGTTGCGGTAACGGCGGAAAACGGACCAGAGGAATAAAAATGCCCCTGCCGCCCCCAATTCCACGGCAAAGAATATCCCCGGCCTTGCCTTCATCCAGAAGAAATCGTTAAAATTCATCCCGGACTGCATTGCCAGGATAATGCTGGGGGAATCGCCGATCATGGTAGCCGTCCCCTGCAGATTCGCGGATAACGCCACTCCTATCAACAACGGCACGGGATTGGTATTGATACGCCTGGCTATCTCCAGGGCAATGGGCGCAACGATAAAGACGGTAGCGACATTCTCGGTAAAACTGGAAATAAAACCAGAAAGCCCGCACACCAGCAATAACGCCATAGCTACGCTCTTGGACTTATTTACCATCAGGCATGCCAGATAGGCAGGGACCCCGGAATAAATAAAGAGGCTGGAGAGTATCATCGTGCCCAGGAATACGCCCAGGACATTGATGTTAATGGAAACGGCTGCCTCAAGAGGGCTGACGGCTCCGGACAGAAACAATGCCGCCACCCCGGCATACACCGAGAGAAGCACCATCCTGTTCTTCTGACGGTTCATGAAATAGGCGATTGCCAGGTACGTCAGTAAAAATATGATTACGGATATCTGCTTCATCGGTAAAAAGGCAATATTAAAAGCGCTGCCCACACCAGGGAGGCAGTCGCTCCCCCCACCGCCAGCCCGACCCAGAACCAGCGGAAGAATGTTACGTGGATATTCCTCTCCTTCTCTAATATGCCTAAGGCCACGATATTGGCGGTAGAGCCTACCAGGGTAATGTTTCCTCCAAAACATCCTCCGAAGAGTAACGCCCACCATAAAGGCTGGAGGCTTGAACTTAAACCATGGAGGCTCTGGATAACAGGTATAAACGCTGCAACCAACACCACGTTATCAAGCATGCTGGAGCCGATGGTGGAAACCCACAACACGATACCCGTCAGAAACGGCACGCTGTTTCCCGAAAGGAGCGCAAGCTTATTAGCCAGGACATCCGTGGCCCCGGTGTATTTAAGCGCCCCCGCCTGCACAAAAAGGAGCATAAAGAACAGGAGCGTCCACCACTCCACGTCTTTCTCGATGTATTTACGTGCCTTCCTCCATTTCCATATCATCACGCAACCGCTGGAAAAAAGCGGCATGGTCAAAAGGATGGTATTGGACTCTAATCCCCATAACAATTCGAGCCTGTGGTGCAGGGCGATGAAGACCAGCGTCATCCCGAATACCCACAAGCTGACCTTGAGTTCCTTCTCGGGGGGCACCGAGATAAGCCTTATCAAAAAATCATTGGCTCCGAACTCTTTCATCTTGCGGTCTAACTCCGCCACCTCCCGGCGATACCAAAACCTTAAAATCATAACGGCTATAAAAAGACACGCCAGCATAACCGGAAAGGCCTTTACCATAAAATCCTCAAAAGTAAAACCGGACTTCGAAGCGATGAGTATGCCGATGGGGTTTCCCAGGGCCGTGCCGCTGGAGCCGGTATTGGTAGCCAGCACTGCCGAGATAAGAAACGGCATGGGGTTTACCTCGAAGTAATCGCATATCTCAAAGATCGCCGCCACGATAAAGATAATGGCCGTAACCTCATCCACGGCACAGGCCAATAAGGCGGAGATGACGCAGATAAGCACGAAAAACTTATTGGCGGTGAGGTTCTTGATGCGCAGGATAAGGCTGACAATCCAGGCAAAAAAACCGGCGTCCTTCAGGAGCCCCACCAGGATCATCATCCCGACCAGGAACATGATGACCTCCAGCGACGCAAAGGTTATGACGCTCTTGAGGTCAATGGTCCTGGTCATCAAGAGAAGCGAGGTGCCCAGGAACACAAAGGCGAGACGGAAGTGCCAGAAAAAAAGCGTCCCCATTATCGATGCGGAGAATATGGAGATGGCGGTAGCCTGATGCATGGTAAGGCCGGCATTCCTTGCGAGAAAGCCCAACCCTAGAGAGATAGAGACGAGGATAACGAATTTCCTAAGCATGCTAAGCCTTGCGTTCTTCCTCGATAAGGCCCTTAAGGATATCGCAACGCGCTACGATACCCACTACCCTGTAATCCTTATCAACCACCGGTATACGTCTTACCTTCTGCGTAAGCATCACCCTGGCCACCTCGCATAGAGTGACGTTCTCGTTAACAGTAACTACTTCGCGGCGCATCAGTTTTGACACTGTCACCTCGCCGAGCTGGCCGAATTTTCTCTTGGCGGCCTTGGGATTTTCCTCGTATACAAAGCTGCCGACCTTCTCGATATAGCTTGGTAGGATGTGGGAAAGGATATCCTTTTCGGTAAACATCCCCAGGAGCATACCGTTATCATCCATTACCGGCAAACCGCTTACCCGGTTCTTCTGTAGTAACTCCGCTGCCTCTTTAACGGTGGTATCGGCGGAAAGATGCCTGACATTACGGCTCATAACATCCTGCACCTTCATAGGGCCTCCTTTTATGATGTCTGTTTAGAATAGTACTTGTTTGAGGCGGGACCTAAACTTTAGATAAAGCGCGGCAGCCAAGATTGCCTTGACTATATCACCGGGTAAAAACGGCAAGAAACCTAACAAGAATGCCCTGGCAAGAGGAAGGCCCAGGAGTATTTTAAGCCAGAGGGTACCGCAGCATAAAAGGATTATATCCCCTGCCATCAATGCGCCGAAGGCAAAAAACATATTTTCCTTAACCCGGGGCATGGTCCTGCCGATAAATAAACTCGCCAGTATAAAACCGACGAGATACCCTCCCGTAGGGCCGCATAAATAAAGCGTGCCGGCGGACGCCCCCGAGAATAAAGAAATGCCCCCTATGCCCAAAAGGAGATAGAGCGACTGGGAAAGCGACCCCAGGCCTGCCCCGAGCAAAGCACCGGAGAGCAAAACAAAAAATGTCTGCAGAGTAAACGGTACCGGGGTAAAAGGCAGGGGGATGCGCACGAATGCGCCCAGGCTCGTCAGTATAACAAATGCCGCCACTGCGCTAATGCGGCAGGCGATCTTGCCGGTAATAACTTCTTTCCTGAGGATGGCTGTTGGCATCTTTTCTCCTTTTATCGTATTTTTAATTATTATACCTAAAAAATAAAAATAGTAAAGCCTCTCCCGGTAAATACAAAAGGGGATTGGTAAGCCCTAGACATTCTAGACCACCAATCCCCTTGCGTCGTCGCTCCTAAAGCTAAGGGTTTATTCCTTGGCTATAGCGAGGGTAATCACGCCTGCTAAAAGCAGGAATAACCCGATGCAGCCCCTTACTACCATCAAGAGATACTGCCACCAGGCAACAATCGCCCATACGCCCAGAATCAAAAATACCAGGCCCAGAACCACCTTAAAGACAGTCCAGAACAACTTCTTTACATCAAGCTTCTTCTCTTCCTGTTTGATTTCTTCTGCCATCTTTTACACCTCCTCCTATTTTACATAAAATAGCGAATTTTCCATATTATATCATAAAAACGGCGGAGTGCCGATTATTTTTTTGAGGCCGGGCGGCTCTTCCAGCGGCGGTGTATCCATCCCCACTCTGCAGGGTATCTACGAATGTACGACTCGATGATATCGGTAAGCCGTTGGATGTTGATGGCAACCGTCTCCTGCGCAGTAGCGCCCTGCTGTAATTTCAGCTCCGGCTCAAAAATAATCTTGTTCCTGTTATCCGGTTGACGCACTATAAAACACGGCACCAACGCAGCGTTGGTGCGCTGCGCAAAAACTACCGGCCCCGTAGCGGTAGCGGCCTTGACGCCGAAGAAATCCACAAACACTCCCGCGGTGCCGAAATTCTGGTCTATCGGTATAAACACCAGCTCATTATTGCGCAGGGACCTGATGGTTTCTTCAACGCAGACCTTGCGTGGCTGGCTATAAATGGTCTTGACGCCGTAGCGCTGCCTGGTCTTGAAGAAATAATCCTCGGTGGTCTTATCGCGCATGGGCCTCATTATCCCTCCGGCGGTATAACCTTCAATGCTTAACCTGCCCAAGAGAAGCGGGAAATTCCCGAAATGCGCCGAAACCAAAATCACCCCTTTGCCTTTTACCCGCCGAAGAAGGCATACTTACGTAAAAGCTGAGGCTTATTTAATAAAAACATCAGCTCAACCCCGGACTTAGCCATCGTCATAAAACAATCCCTGGCAATCCGCCTTATCTCCTCGGGGCTCTTATCCTTGCCGAATGCGATGCTGAGACTATTTAAGGCGATCTTCCTCTGTTTGACGGCGCAGCAATAGGCTAAACCGGCCAACCCTTCGGCAAAGCTGTAGATACAGCGTTCGGGCAAGAGCGAAACTATCAAAGAGCTGATATTTAACCCCCACCACGCCGCGAGGCGCGAGAAAGTCTTTCGTATTTTTTTACGATCCATAATTAGTGGAATTATAACAAAACAGCCTTAATTTTCAAGAGAAATTACCCGGAAGCGCTCTGATCCTGCCGCGAGAGAACGAAACCAAGGATACTAAAGTTTATAGCCGATCTTGCGCAGGAGCCCGCGGCGCCAGGAGATGTCTTCCGCGGTCTCGACGCCTTTAGGGGAAGCGCCGTCTATTACTCCGAGTATGCCGCGTCCGGAATCCCCTTCGATTACCGCCACTTCAAGCGGATTAGCCGAAGCGCAATAAATGGAGCAAACCTCCGGTATCCCCTTAATGGCATTAAGGACATTTATGGGGTAACTATCCTTGAGCATGACGATAAAGCTGTGCCCTGCGGCGATTGCCGATATGTTCTCCTCGGCAAGCGCCTTAAGCCCGGGGTCGCTTCCCTCCGATCTTATCTTGCAGGCACCGGAAGATTCCGCGAAGGCCAGCCCGAACTTGATACCAGGCACACAACTCACCAATACCTCATAGATATCCTCCACCGTCTTGATAAAATGGCTCTGGCCCAGAATCACGTTGACCTCGGCTGGCTTCTTAACCTTTATAAGCTTTAGCTCTGCCATCTTACTCCCTCCTTATGACCACCTTGCGGAAACCCATGGAATTCAGCCGCGGTTTTGCGCCGTATGCCCTAAGCGAAGTAAGTATAGTATCGGGCTTTTCCAAAACCGCAAGCGGCATCTTTAATACGAATTCCTTCCTGCCAAGGCTCAATTCTATGCCGTCTGCCTTCAGGGCCTTGCGCGAATCAAAAACCTTGAATTTGCTGCCCTTGGTCACAATGCGCAACTTTGGCATCTCGGCAAAAGGAACCTTACGGCTGTAGCCAAACAAATAAATCAAGGTGCCGAACTTCCTGCTTAAGACATCGGCACTGGTAACCTTGACATAAAAATTAGTGCCGTCGCATTCATACCTGACCCGGGTCTTATCGTCTTGCTGCGTGTCGGTATCGTAGATATTCTCGCCCCTGGAATCCTCGAGGGTATGCCTTAGAAAAGGCAATACGGGCATTACCCATTCCCGGCTGGCGGGGAAGACATCCTTTCCTAAATCCAGCACCACCGTCGGATAGTTCCCGAAGATCTCGTTGCGGCGCGCAAACGCCAGAAGGTAGAACGCGCTGCTTTGGGTCTGGCTTCT
>Ga0265297_10004485_pt1 | contig 22790 bp, 15 predicted proteins | sample Munlanlwell13791_FD_192502 | JGI IMG/M metagenome (GOLD analysis project Ga0265297, IMG submission 192502) | Leachate microbial communities from a municipal landfill in Southern Ontario, Canada - Leachate well 137-91 | ecosystem: Engineered > Solid waste > Landfill > Unclassified | place... | reverse complement strand
GGAGCTGACCAAGCTCAAGATTCACGCGAAGGAGACCGGCCTGCTCATGATTGGCGGCGGCGTGCCTAAAAATTTCACCCAGGACGTGGTGGTCGCGACGGACATCCTCGGCGAGGAAATGCCCATGCACAGATATGCGATACAGCTCACTGTCGCGGACGAGAGGGACGGCGCTCTTTCCGGCTCCACCCTCAAGGAAGCCAGTTCCTGGGGCAAGGTCGAAACCACGTACGAGCAGATGGTTTGGGGTGAAGCGACAATAACATTCCCGCTCCTTGCGGCTTATGGATATCAGAAGAAGGGCGCGAGGAAGGCGAAGAACTTCGCCGCGATGTTCCAGAAAGCGGCGGTGGCTAAGGTGGACTGAGGTTTTCATCAGCTGCGCGTGTTGCGCAGCACTCTTTTAAAATAAACGCGCGGATTCACTACCATGTACGTCCAGAAAACCCTGTCCCGGACATTCGAGCTTCTGCGCGAAAACCCGATAAACATCGCAGTCTATTTCATCCCCCAGCTAGTTTTCGGGGCTGTTTTCTTCGCACTGTACCTGGTTGCCTACGCCGGGCTTATGTTCGGTTCGGCATCAATCGCACCCCTGTTCTCGGGCCAGGCCGGAACAATCGTGGCGGTGCTCGCCGGAATCCTCGCGCTCGCCGCCCTGGTGGCGCTGATTGCGCTCTCGGCGTTTTTCGCCCTCATGTTCAACAGGACCGCGTATCTTGCGTCCAAAGGCACCGCGCTCCAACTTAGCGCCGCGTGCTTCAGCGACCTTATAAGATACGCAAAATCCAACTTTTTCGCATACTTCAAGAACATGATTGCCGTGGCCGTGTTCTCTATAATCGTGATTGTAATCGCGGCGATTCCGCTCTTAGTTTTGCTGCTGGCCCCGCTGCTCACAATGGGCATGATCCCACCTATCCTTCTCTTGCCGCTCATGGCGATTTTCGGCATATTTCTTGCCATAGCCTACATTTTTGCGATAGCAGTTGCGAACACTTCCATGGGCATGTTCTTCATGGGCAAGGAAAGCACCGGCGCGCTTGAGCTCCTCAAATCCAGCATCTCCCTGCTGCGCGAGAATATCCCTGAATATGCGCTCATGATTCTCGCGTATGCCGCGCTTTCCATAGCGTTCATGGCAGCCTATTTCGCCACCTACATGACATTCTGCCTCATACCGGTCGCGCTCGGATTGGCTGTAGCATACCAGTTCGGATTGCAGGTCTCGATATTCGTGTTCCTTTCGAACCTGATTTCCAGGAAATAGCCTCTCGCTTCGCGTTTTTCGTTTTCCTTCCGGAGAGCCAGCGCTCACGCTAATTAGAGTAAAAATTTGGCTCGACCCAAACTTCAAGATTTACCAAGAATTCCTTGCAACTACCTATAACCTACCAGTTGGTAGATATTTAGAGGTGATCTATCCGCAGGTTCCCCTACGGATACCTTGTTACGACTTAGCCCTCCTCACGCATCTTCAATTCGAACCCGGCAATAACCGGGGCCTCATCGAAGACGCATTTGGATGACTTGACGGGCGGTGTGTGCAAGGAGCGGGGACGTATTCACCGCGGTATGATGAACCGCGATTACTAGGGATTCCACGTTCACGAGGGTGAGTTTCAACCCTCGATCCCAACCAAGACCGGATTTCAGAGATTAGCTCCGCCTCTCGGCGTTGCGACCCGTTGTTCCGGCCAATGTATGCCGCGTGTAGCCCACAGGATTCGGGCCATACTGACCTACCGTCGCCCACTCCTTCCTCCCATTTAACACGGGCAGTCCGTTTAGAGTGCACCCCTTCCGGAGAAAGAGTTAGCAACTAAATGTATGGGTCTCGCTCGTTGCTGGACTTAACCAGACAGTTTGTGCTCCTACTTGGCGTAGGATTCACACCACGAGCTGACGATGGCCATGCAGCACCTCTCAGCTTGTCAGGCAAGATCTTTAGTCTGGCCTTCATACTGCTGTCGCCTGTGGTGAGGTTCCTGGCGTTGTATCCAATTGAACCGTAGCATCCACCCCTTGTGGTGCTCCCCCGCCAATTCCTTTAAGTTTCAACCTTGCGGTCGTACTCCCCAGGCGGTAGACTTAACAACTACTCTACGGCACTTCCAGGGCTTACGCCATGGAAACACCAAAGTCTACATCATTTACAGCTGGGACTACTCGGGTATCTAATCCGATTTGCTCCCCCAGCTTTCGTTCCTCACCGTCGGACGCGTTTTGGGAAGACGCCTTGGCGCTTCGAAAGAAGCGACATTTTCGGTCGCAACCGAAGTTTCGCCACTGTAAGTCCTTCTGGGCTCAACGCATTTTACCGCTACCCCAGAAGTACTTCTTCCCTCCCCCGCTCCCAAACCCCACAGTATCCACTGCACGCGTTACCGTTAAGCGGCAACATTTCACAACGGACTTACAGGGTCGGCTACGAACGCTTTAGGCCCAATATTCGTGGGTATCACTCGAGGCGCTGGTGTTACCGCGGCGGCTGCCACCAGTCTTGCCCACACCCTTATTCTCCTAGCTTAATAACCGGCCGTGTGACGGCCGACGTTTACACTAGGCAAAAGGCACTAGCAAGAAGCTAATACCACTCAGAGTCCCCTCGTCACGCTTACGCGCATTGCGAAGGTTTCGCGCCTGCTGCATCCCGTAGGACTATGGCCCTTGTCTCAGTGCCATTCTGGGGGCCACCACTTCCATGGCCCCTACGGATTATCGGCTTGGTAGGCCGTTACCCTACCAACTACCATGATCCGCCGCAGTCCCATCCTGGGGCCGTTTGCTCCAATTCACAAACGGTTTGGTCGATCAAGCATTCCAGCATCGATCAACTATCGCGGGTTGTCCTCAGTTTCCCGAGGTTATCCACGTCCCAAGGTCAGGTTGACTACGTGTTACTCAGCCGTTTGCCGCCCATCCAAGTGAATGGGCTGACTTGCATGGCTTAGTCGAACTCTGATAGCAATACCCTCCAGCAGGATCAACTGGAGTTACGAATTCAGGAGTTACTTAGGAATTGACAAGAGAGTAAATACTTTGTCGTTTAAACGACAAACCCCTCTCTTTGGCTCTTGAAGTCTGAGTCGAACCATGAAGGACATAGTTCCAACCGTTTTCTGAAAGCGAACAGTTAATCTGAGCAAGAAATACCCAGCTCATGAAATTTCGCCCGAAAAAATCGGTAAACCTTATATATGCTACGGGGTATTTATAAACATTTGCAAGCCGTTAAAGCATCCGTTCGCGCCAATCTCGCCGCATAGTTAGCAAAGCTGCCCTAACCACAATGTTTTAAATCTGAGGCAGTCAGATTATACTGTTTTCTCGTGTTAGAGAAATTTATCCCACCATAGCTCAATCAGATTCGCGTGCTCGCGAATACTTTCGCTATGGTGCGTGTAAGAATGTAGGAACAATTGGTCCTATTAATCCCACCATAGCTCAACGAATCGGACTGCTGTCCGAATGTTTCGCTCCGGTGGCTGGTCTGCATTTGCAGGATTGGTTTTTACTTGGCCCACCATAGCTCAATGGTAGAGCGATCGGCTGTAGCTTGCTTAACCGCGTTGAGCGGATACCGATAGGTTGCTGGTTCAAATGCGTTTTCGAAAGATTCGAATGGCTGAAAATCCGGCTGGTGGGAATTTAATTCTTTCTTGGAATTAAATATACTCAATGCCTCGGTGGTGTAGTGGTTAGCATTATGGACTGTCACTCCATCGACTCGGGTTCGAAGAGCCCTTCAGGGGGTGCGCCCCCTAAAGTGCTTCACCCCAAGCAACCCCCCATAAATAATTTTTAGGGTTGCCTCGGATGAAGCTTGGCTAGAAAATCCCGACCGGGGCGCTTTCTACTAAGAGAAATCTCTGCTAACTGTCTCAACAACACAGGGTATAAACTTTCCACCTGAAAAGTAATTGTTTTTGGACAGTGCCTTCTAATTATTTGACTGCTAGTGTCCTAATACATATGAAAATATGAGCGGTGCCACTATTGTTGCATCCGACTCAATCATAAATCTAGGGGTATTTGGCATAAGTTTGCCCCAAGTTATTTTCTCATTTGGCACTGCCCCAGAATAAGAGCCATAGCTAGTTGTAGAGTCGCTTATCTGGCAAAAATATGCCCACGGCGAAACATCCTCCAAGCGTACGTCCTGATTTATAAGCGGTACAGTGCATATTGGGAAGTCACCAGATATGCCCCCACCTATCTGGAAGAAACCTATTTTGCTTAATTTAGACTCTTTTTGATACCATGACACTAATTTTTTCATATATTCTAAACCTTCTTTCATAGTTCGCATATCCCTGATGTTTCCTTTGATGTGTTCTGCTACGAATACATTCCCCAGAGTGGAGTCTGCCCACCCTGGAACAAATATTGGTATGTCTTTTTCACATGCCGCAATGAGCCAACTATCTATGGGGTCTATAGAAAAATTTTTGTTCAATTCCCCGGAATGAATGAGCTCGTATATGCATTCATGTGGGAAAATTCTTTCTCCAATTGCATCATATTTTTTCCATATTGGCATAATCAATTTTTCTATTTTTCTCATTGCTTCATTTTCAGGTATGCACGTGTCAGTTACCCTATTTAGTCCTTTTTTTAGTAATTCAAACTCTTGTTCAGGAGTCAAATCGCGATAATTTCCAACCATCACATACTTATCATGCGCAACTAAATTGAAGAGATCTTCCTCGAGATTTGCGCCTGTTGTGCATATTGCATGTATCTTATCTTTGCGTATCATTTCAGCTAAAATTATTCCAAGCTCTGCGGTAGACATTGCACCCGCCATAGCAAGGAACATCTTACCGCCATCATCTATGTGCTTTTTATATGCTTTTGCTGCATCAACCAACTCCCTCGCATTAAAATGCTTGTAATTCCTTTCAATAAATCTAGATATTGTGTTTTCCATTCCGCATCCTCTTTTTTTGTTTAGTAAACCTATATGGTGGCAAACAGCTATATACCTTATGAACGCGCGCGTTCTTAAAATCAGTTAAATAATTTTTTAATCATTTTTAATAAGAAATAGTTTTTCCGCTTTTTCTGCAGGTCAACTTCACGTAAATGTAAACTATTTTTGACCATTTGTTTAATTATCAATTATTGAAATATCAAGGAAAAACGAGAGCAAAACACAATCAATATGCACCTGTGGTGCGATAAACTGACTTCGAGAGTTTCTAATTGTAAGCCGCTTCCAGCCAGGGCGCTTATTTTTATTTCTAATCTCCGTCTTCTGGTAGGTGCTCGCATGGACTCAGTTTTTGCCGCCGCAGCAATCATCTCGGGTTTGCTCGCGATATTAATTCCGATTTTATTCGCGTACAAATATTCCAAATCCAAAAAGCTCCCATTGAAAATCGCGCTCCTCGGAGCATTGTTTTTCATACTCGTGCAGGTGTTTCACGCCCCGTTCGTTCTGTTCACCCAGAGCTTCATCTATTACCTGTTCGCTCCATTGGGCGACCTGGCCGCAAAATTGGCCCTCGCATTCTATTTAGGGCTGATGGCCGCACTGTTCGAGGAATTGGCGCGCTATCTTATATTCACTAAAATAATGAAGGAGCGCACTTTGGAAAGCGCGAAGCTGTTCGGCTTGGGATGGGGCGGAGTGGAATCCATAATATTCGTGGGGATTCTCGCGACCGCGACCATTTTCGTGATGGACAATTTCTTCGCAACCACTGATTTAGCGACGTACAACCAGACGCTCATTTCCCAGGGGCTCACGCAGGAGCAGGCCCAGCAGACCATAGTCCAGCTCCAGGCGCAGAAGCTCCAGTTAGAGCAGTCCAACTCGTTCCTTCCGTTCCTCAGCCTCTACGAGCGCCTGCTCGCGATTGCGTTCCACGTGTGCGCCTCCATGCTCGTGATGAAATCAGTAATTGACAAAAACTTCAAAGGGCTCATGTTCGCCCTCGGGGCGCACTTCCTCCTAGATTTCGTGGCCGTGGTTTCCCTCATCTCCGGAAGTGCAATAGTGAGCGAAGCGGCGCTCACGCTCGTGGTCGCTGGAATCGTTCTGTTCACTGTGAAAACCCTCGGAGTGAAGAATTCCGATGTGGTTTCCTGCGCGTGAACTTTTTCCGGGAAAACCATTGTTTAAAAATATTCTCGCAGAAGGGAAAGCGAAAGTTGCCTGCGCTTAAAGCTAATAGAATGATGGTGGTCCGATGTTCGAGGATATCATACAAGCAGCAAAGACTGATTCTGCCCAGGGCCCGCAAAAGACCATTTCGGATGCGATAGCACCCACTCCGGCTGAGAACGAAGCAGTGCGCATCGCCGTAATCGGCGTCGGTGGCGCGGGCTGCAACTGCGTCAACCGCATGGTGAAGAACGGGCTGAAGAGCGCGGTCGCGATAGCAGTGAACACCGATTCCAAGCACCTCAAAATCACCGAGGCGCACAGGAAAATACTCATAGGCAAGAACATCACCAAGGGCCTCGGCGCAGGCGGAAGCCCGGAACTCTCCAAAAAGTGCGCCGAAGCCGACCTGGAACTGCTCAAGAAGGAAATAGGAGAGAACGAGCTTGTTTTCATATGTGCAGGCATGGGCGGAGGGACCGGAACAGGCGCCACGCCCACCATAGCCAGGGTGGCGAAAGAGCAGGGTGCAATAGTAATAGCGATGGTCACATACCCGTTCAACATCGAACGCTCGAGGCTCAGGATTGCGCAGAGCGGCATACGGGAGCTGGTGGGCATAGCCGACACTGTGGTTGTGATAGACAACAACCGGTTGCTCGCATACGCGCCGAACCTCCCGCTCAACCAGGCGTTCGAGCTTGCGGACTCGATAACAAGCCACGCCGTGATGGGGATATCGGACACGATAATGTTCCCGAGCCTGATGAATGTGGATTTCGCCGACGTGAAGGCTGTGATGCAGAACGGCGGCATAGCGTTCATATCCATCGGGGAGGGGAACGGCCACGACAAGGTCCAGAACGTGATAAAGAACACGCTGGAGCATCCGCTCCTGGATGTGGATTACGAGGGCGCGAAAGGGGGCCTGCTGCACATCGAGGGCGGCGCGGACCTCACGCTCGGGGACGCGATATCCATAGGCAATGGAATCACATCGAGCTTCGACGAGAACGCCAGCGTGAAAGTGGGGGCGAGGATAAATCCTGAATTGAAGAACGCCGTGCGCGTCACCTCCATCGTGGTGGGCGTGAAATCGCCCATGATGCTCAAGCGGGAAGATTCCGGCGGCATAGTGCACCTCACGGACGAGGACCTCTCCGGGCTCTGATTTTCTGATGGTGTTTCTCCATGATTGAATTCAATTTCGCATACGCGCTATCAGTGATTCTCTTTTCGTCCTTCCTGCCGGGCGCGCTCCTTTCAGCGGCCGTTTTTAGGAAAAGCGATTTCTCCTGGCTGGAAAAAGCGCTCATCGGCGCAGCAATCGGATGGATACTCCAGGGCACCCTGCCTTTCCTGGAATTCATAATACTAGGGGTAAGCTTTTCGCACACCCTTGCGCTGGCCAATTCCGCAATTCTTTACGTTCTTGCGGCAGCCGCACTGGTTCTCTCTTTCGTGAAGGAGCCCTTCAGGCTTCCTGAATTCCAGCCGCAGCAAATAGCCTCGGACTACAAGAAATACATAATTCCCGCCCTTGTGCTCCTGCTTTTCTTCCTAAATTTCTGGGTGCGCGTGCAGTCCCTCAGCCCGATATTCCAGGAACTGGACCCCTACTATTATCTATACTCGACCCAGCAGGTAGTCACCCTGGGGCAGAATCCGCTGGACGACCAGACTTCATGGTACAATCCACATGGCATTACACCTAATACAGTAAACCACAGGACGGTACCGCTGCTGACATACATGGAGGCGACGTGGTATTCGCTCTATTCAGGGAGCCAGGGATACAGCAATTACATCCTTTCCCTGGTCGCCAACCTGTACCCGCCCTTCGCCGCGGCTTTCGCGTGCTTTTTCATTTACCTGGGGCTCCGCGCCTGGTGCAGGGAAGAATACGCGCTTATCGCGTCAGCCATAGCATCCTTTGTACCCATATTCATAATGAAATTGATGGCCGGCGAGGCAGAAATCCAGCCCTACGCCTTCTTCGCTCTGGCGATGACATTCGCATTCCTGCTCTGGGCGCACAAGAAGCAGAGCCTGCTTTACGCCGCGCTCGCCGGGTTGGGATATTTCGCGGTCAGCATGGGGAGCTCCTCCGAAGTCGTCGCAGTAACCGCGTTCATGCTTTTCACCGTCGCGCAATCAGCCACCATGTTCTGGCTCAAGAAGGACCTTGAAAACTTCTTGAAAATCACAGGAGTGTTCCTCGCATTCCCGCTGCTCGCAGCAGCCTCGAAATGGGCGTTCTACGGCTCCCCGCCGGTTTCCTACACTGCCGTTGCGATACTCGCGGGTCTCGTAGTTGCAGTGCTCTACGCGCTCCAGAAATACAAGTTCGAGGAGAAGAGCTTCGGCCCTGACGCGCCGTCCTATGCAATCGCGGCTATCGCGATAGCCGCGTTCATGGTGTTCGCATTCACCCCTGTCGGCGGGCTGGTGAAGAACATGGCAATAGGCAGCCTGCAGATAGCCGAGTTCAACAAGCCCCTGGACAGGACGATTGCAGAGCAGGGCGTGAGCGGGTCGGTGTTCGAACCCCAGCTGGGCTTCATCGGCAAGATATTCGACCACGGGATATACGTTTATGTGGGATACATCTTTGCAATCCCGTCCTTCATAGCCAACGCCGGCTTCATTCTTTTCTCATTGCTGCTCAACACCCTTCTCGGCACGACGATAAACTTCGGCGAGAAGGAGAACAGCGTGCTCACGGGCCTGCTCTTCTTCGCGATGCTCGCCTCGGTCTACGGGCTCTACCGCATGATTTACAAGAAAGAGGACAACATGGCGTGGTTCTTCGTAATGCTCCTCTTCCCAGTGGCGCTCATAGGGCTCCTCAAGGCAAAATACGTCATATACCTTGGTTTCATGGTCGCCTTCACACTCGGATTCATTCTCGAAGAGCTTGAGAGGTTCCTTTCCGAACTTTTCGTCAAGAGCGAGGGTGGGAGGAAGAACCTTTTCTACGCGTTGGTGCTGATAGGCGCGTTCTTCGCATTCATGCAGTTCAACGAGAGCCTCGCGCCCAACCTCCTGAAAGCCAGCACCGCGGTCCGCTTCCAGGACAACCCCGCGCTGTTCGGGGAGAAGTTCACGGACATGTGCGACCAGCTAAGGCTCCAGGGCGCGACCGAGACGCAGATTGCGGCAATATGCGCGGCAGGGAAGGATCCCGTGGGATTCGCGAACAGCAGCGTGAGCAACCAGTACAACCAGCAGCTCTGCGTATATTCCCAGCTCAAGGACCCGAGCGGAGCAGGGGAAGACGTGATAGGGCCTTCTTACAGGTGCGAGCGCATAACGGACTACTGGCTGGACAGCATGGAGTGGATACGCTACCATACCGAAAACGACTCGCGCACCACCAGCTGGTGGGACTACGGCCACTGGATCAATTTCTTCGGCCAGAAGGACGCGGTGATAAGGAACGACCACGTGAGCACTGAAATGATAGGGGAGATAGCCCATGATTACGTGAGCGGCTCGCCCCAGGAACTCGCGGCGGACATGAAGGCTTACGGCTCCAGGTACGCGCTCTTCGACGGCGAACTGATATTGAGCGGAAGCTCCTTCGGCGGAAAATACGGCGCCCTGAATTACCTCGCATGCGCCAGGAACAACCAGACCAGCGTCAACCGCTCCACGGGCTCGAGCATGTGCGAATTCGAGCACCTGTGGACCCAGGTCTACATCCCGGCCAGTCCCGGATCCTCGGACGCGTGCCAGATAAGCTACGAAACGAAAGGGGCCATCGCGTACCTGCTCAAGATAACCGAAACCCCCACAGGAATCGCATTCGAAAGGGAGCCGAGATTCTGCCTCGGGCAGGCCCTTATGGCCGACGGGAACGCCACCGCGGCGCTCTACGACATGGATTCCCGCTCCGCGGATGGGGCGCTCAAGCTCCACAAGGCGTTCCTGAAATACGATTACAGCACGGACGACAAGAAATGGAACATATTCACCCTGCTCTACACCCGCGACCCGGTGTGGCTCGAGAACGGAACGAGAACCGACGGATGGGCGGACAGGACCGGAAAGTTCTACGACTCGAACCTGTACAACGCGTTCGTGCTCGGCGAGCTGCCGGGCTTCGATTTCGTCTACGAGACTTCAGACGGCCTGGTCAAAATATTCAAAATACAGGGGTAGAGCGGATTCCGGGCATATAAAATACCTTTTTATTACTTTCCATTCCTATATGCGCAAATCAGATTCACGGTGAGTACATGGATTTTTTGAGGATTGACGAGGACGAAGACTGGGAAGACGAGGACTTCGACGATGACGAGGAGGAAGAAGAGGAGGAAGAGTCCTAGCTAATTTTTCACCTGTTCCCTATTTTGTTTTTCATTTTATTCCTGGCTGCTTTTAAAGTGTTTTTCAAAAGCATAGCAACTGTAAGCGGCCCCACGCCGCCCGGCACCGGGGAAACATTCGCCTTTTTCTGCACTGTGGCATCCACGTCCCCCACTATCCTTCCGGCCAACCTTCTCGTTCCCGCGTCCACAACCCAGGCGCCTTGCTTCACCATCCCGGGCTTTATCAGGCCCGGCTTCCCTGCCGCTACAATGAGCACGTCGGCTTTTTTCGTGAATTCCGCGAGATTCCTTGTCCGCGAATGGCACACGCTCACGCTCGCGTTCCGGTTCAGGAGCATCGCCGAGACCGGCTTTCCCACGATGCTGCTCCTTCCCACGACCACTGCGTTGGCTCCTTCCAGCCGTACTTTGTAATGCTCCAGCAGGAGGATTATGCCTGCAGGGGTGGCAGGGACAAACGCTTCATCCTCGAGGTTGAGCACCACTTTGCCTATGTTCAACGGATGAAGGCCGTCAACGTCCTTTTCCGGGCGTATCCGTTCCATAACCGCGTCGGTGTCGATGTGCCCGGGGAGCGGAACCTGGACTATGAACCCATCAACTTTTTTGTCCTGGTTGAGCTTCTCAACGAGCGCGAAAAGCTCGCGCTCCCCAGTATCATTTGGAAGATGAAAAAGCCCAGTTTCTATTCCGGCCTTTTTCGCGGCTTCGATTTTTTTCCTCACGTATACCTGCGAAGGCGGGTCATTGCCCACTAAGATTATCGCGAGCTTCGGGCGCAGACGCATCCGCCCAGCCTCGGCTTTTATGTCATCTATTACGCGTTCGGCCAGAGCCTTCCCGTTCATGAGCATGACCTGAATTCTCTTCCGCCTTTTTAAATAGTTTCCCGAAATCGAACCCTTTTAATACTATTTTTGGAATTAACTCTGGAAGGTGCTGCTATGCTAATCGTCTTCGAAGGTATTGATGGGTCTGGAAAGGATACGCAACTCGAGCTGCTGAAGCGCGGCCTCAAATTCGATCATTTCAAGTACCCCACGAAAAAGTTCGGCATACTCAACGATTACCTGGAGAAAAAAATCGCGCTCGGCTCGAAATCCCTGTTCCACCTCTTCCTGGCAGACATAGCGAACGAGCAGGAAGCGGTTGCGAAATCCGAATTAGCTGTCCTTGACCGATATGTTTTTTCCACCATCGCGTACGAATTGGACGGGATAAACTACGCGAACGCGAAAAAGATAATCGAAGCGAGCAGTTTCCTTAAACCTGATTTGGTGATTTACCTGGACTTGACTCCGGAAATTTCCCAGGCGAGGAAAAGCAGGCAGAAGGCCCTGGACAGGTACGAGGAAAGTGCAAGCTACCTGGGGGGCGTGCGTGCAAACTATTTAAAATTGTTCAAGGATAAGTTCCTTACTGACAACTGGCGCCTAGTGGATGCCAGCAAGGGCATAGAAGAAGTGCATACGCAGATTCTCGCCACCCTGCGGGGCGCAGGCGTGAAATTCTGATTCTTGTTTCGTGTTTCGCAAAACAAGAGACCGAAGACACGAGACAGGAAACGGTCAGGTAGTCATAACTTGCTCCCATAGTCTAGCTCGGTCAAGGACGGTGGACTTTCAATCCACTAACTCGGGTTCAAAAGCTTTCGCTGACGCGAAAATTTGTCAGCAAGCTGACAATCCCGATGGGAGCGAATTTTTTCAATTTTGCAACTTGAGCGTGCAAACCCTTATTTAGCTTTCCGCCGAATTCGCCTCGGTGGTATTGATGCCGAAGAGAGCCAGGAAAGAGAAGCAGAAAGAGCCGGAGTTGCCTGAATTGGTGCACGTGAAGGATCCTGATTACAGAGAAGTTTATGCCACCGGAGCGCTCGGCGGCTTCGATTCCCAAGGCGGCTTCCACATCACCTTTTATTCCCCTAACCGGAAGCTTGAAACGTTAGGCAGGGAAGGCCCGCAGATAGTGGAGGTCTCGCACAAGGTGAAAATAATAGTGACTCCGGCCACGCTCAAGCACGTGCTCCTTTGGCTCACGAAGAGCCTCGAGGAATACGAATCGAAGTTCGGGAAGCTCCAGGAGCCCATACTACCTACGAGGGCAAGGATAATAGGGGCGCATCCTCCGGAAACGATGTACGGCTAGCCCCCATGCTTTTAAATTTTTCTTTTCCAACCATAATCCTGTTCCATCAGCATTTAGAGGTGAATCCATGATTGATGCAATACTTGCGGCCATGGGCGCAGGAATATTCGTTCTGCTGTACGCAGCCTACCTGGTCTACGCGATTCTCAAGGCCCCGCAGGGCAGCGAGAAGATGCAGGAAATAGCGAAAGCCATACAGGAGGGAGCCAACGCGTTCCTCACGAGGCAGTACAAGACACTGGTCCCGCTCGCGATAATTCTCGCATTGGTCATAGGGTATTTCATCGGATGGCAGACCGGCGCGGCATTCTCCGCAGGCGTGCTCACATCTGCGCTGGCAGGCTACGTGGGCATGATGGTCTCGGTGCGCGCCAACGTGCGCGTGGCTGAAGGAGCCAAGCAGGGGCTCGCGAAAGCCCTCGGGCTCGCGTTCAGCGGCGGCGCAGTTACAGGGATGGCCCTCATAGGCCTCGGCCTGGTCTCGGTGAGCGGGCTCTACGCGGTTTTCGGCGTGATTCCGCTCATAGGGTTCGGTTTCGGGGCGTCCCTAATATCACTATTCGCAAGGGTCGGGGGGGGCATATACACCAAAGCTGCGGATGTTGGCGCGGATTTGGTCGGAAAAATAGAAAAGGGAATTCCTGAAGATGATCCCAGGAACCCAGCAGTGATAGCAGACAACGTAGGGGACAACGTAGGGGACTGCGCAGGAATGGCGGCGGACGTGTTCGAGTCCTTCGTGGTTACCATCATCGCCGCAATACTCATCGGCTCAGCGCCAGGAATGCCGCCCGAGTACGCGTCATACCCGCTCCTGATTGCAGCCATAGGCGGGGTCGCGAGCGTGTTCGGCTCGTTCCTGGTGAGCGTGGGCCCGGACAAGAAGATAATGAACGCTTTCTACAAGGGGATACTCGGCACGGCAGTGCTCATGGCGATAGGGGCATATCTTGCAATAAGCAAGATGGAGCTTTTCGCATCCGCATTAGTGGGAATAGCCGCGACCGCGCTGATTTTCCTGATAACTGAGTATTACACCGCAAAGGAGCACAAGCCTGTGCAAAGCGTTGCCAACGCGGCCAAGACCGGCGCAGGAACGAACCTCATCCAGGGGCTCGCGGTGGGGATGGAATCCACCGCGCTGCCGGTGCTCCTCATAGTGGCCGCGATAGCCATATCGTTCAAGCTCGCGGGCATATATGGAATCGCGTTTGCTGCGGCCTCGATGATTTCGCTGAGCGGAATAGTGATTGCGATAGATTCGTACGGCCCGATAACAGACAACGCGGGCGGCATAGCGGAGATGTCCGGGCTTTCTGAAAAGGTGCGCGCGATTACCGATGAATTGGACGCGGTAGGCAACACCACCAAGGCGACCACGAAAGGATTCGCGATAGCAGGCGCGGCGCTCGGCGCGCTCGCGCTCTTCTCGGCATTCGCAACCGACGCGAATATAACTAATGTGGATTTGCTCCAGCCCGCGGTCACCATAGGGCTTTTCATAGGCGCTTTGCTCCCATTCATTTTTTCCAGCATGCTCATGACCGCTGTTGGAAGGGCCGCGTTCTTCATAGTCGAGGAAGTGAGAAGGCAGTTCAGGGAGATAAAAGGATTGATGGAAGGAAAGGCAAAACCGGATTACGCGCGCGCGGTGGACATAAGCACGAAAACCGCGCTCAGCGAGCTCATGGTTCCAGGAATTCTCGCAGTGTTCACTCCCATAGTGGTCGGCCTGCTCTTGGGCCCTGAAGCGCTCGCAGGGCTTCTCGCAGGCGCGATAGCGTGCGGACTGCTCATGGCGCTGTTCATGAGCACCGCGGGAGCAGCCTGGGACAACGCCAAAAAATACATCGAGATGGGCAATTTCGGCGGAAAGGGGAGCGAAGCGCACAAAGCCGCAGTAATCGGGGATACGGTGGGGGACCCGTTCAAGGACACCGCAGGCCCTGCGCTGAACGCGCTCATAAAAGTCGTGAACACGGTTTCGCTGGTGTTCGTTGCCCTGATACTGAAATACGGGATAAAATTAATCTGAACCCATTGTTTCTATCCTTCCATTTCTATATTTTTTCATATTCCTTATTACTCCCGGCCTTTTTCTCAGACCTTTATCTTCCTCCTGTGCTTTAGGTAAATGGCGTATTCTATGTATTTCTTGTTCGCGATGTAATCCGCGAGCTTCTTCACCCTTGCCCTTTTCGCGTCAATCCCCTTCGCGACTTTTATGGAGAAAGAGTCGCTTCCAGCCCCGCTCCCGAAGGAAGTCATCAGTATCCTATCTCCGGCTTTCGCGCTGTCCAGCACGTTCGCCAGCCCGAGCATGGATGCTCCGGAGTATGTATTCCCTATTATGGGCGTGAGCAGCCCCGGAGTAATCTTCTCTGCAGGAATTCCCATCCTCTTCCCTGCTTCAAGCGGGAATTTCGCGTTCGGCTGGTGCAATACCACGTAATCGTAATCCTCCTGAGTCCTTCCCATCTTTTCCAGCAGGCCCTGCGTCGCATTAACCACGTGCTTGAAATACGCAGGCGGCCCGGTGAATCTTCCCCCGTGGCTGGGATAATCTGCGCGGTGCCTTCTCCAGAAATCCGGCGTATCAGTGGTGAATGAATACGTATCCTCTATTACCGCGATGCTCTCCCCGTCTTTTCCTATTATGAATGCGGCCCCCCCTGCCCCCGCAGAATACTCGAGCGCGTCTCCCGGGCGCCCCTGCGCAGTGTCAGAGCCGATGCCCATCCCATACTCAATCATCCCGCTCTTCACCATGCCCATGACCATCTGGATTCCAGCGGTCCCTGCCTTGCACGCGAACTCCAAGTCCGCGGCAGTGAGGTTTTTCGGGCCTGCGCCTATGGCTTCGGCAACTATGGTGGCGTTGGGCTTCACAGCATAGACCTTGCTCTCGCTTCCGACGTAAATCGCGCCGATTTTGCCCGCATCAATCCCTGCGTGCTTCACCGCGTTCCTCGCCGCCTCAACCGCAATGGTCGCGGAATCCTCGTCCACAGCAGGAACCGACTTCTCCTTTATCCCCAATCCTTTTATTATGCGGTCCGGGTCCTCGCCCCACACTCTCGCTATCTCTTCGGTCTTTATCCTGTAGTGCGGGACATACGCCCCATATCCGACTATTCCAACCATTACATCATCTCGCAATCGTTAAGCAGTAAATTCGTTGCTCGGAGCGGTTTATAATACTAACCTTGGGGGTTTCGTCCATCGCCGAACCTCTGGCACTCCCCCGTATCCTGTAGCCTTTATGGTAAAAAGTTCCTACCCTAAGGTATAAATATCTTTACTATGATAAAACTAATGTTACCTATGGTTAAAATCTTCGAGCTTTTATCCAGCAGAAGCGTTTCCAGAATCATGAGCCACATGCTCGCCCGTCCGTCAACCAGTTTTTATGCGGCCCGGCTCTCCCGAGAAGCCCGCATATCCAAGCCCGCGGTCCTTTCATCCCTTAAAAGGCTGGAGAAAGCAGGCATTCTTACCCGCGCGCAAAACGGCAAGGAGATATTCTATTCTCTGGCGCAGAATTCAGCGATGATAAAACAGCTCAAGATCCTCCTTACTCTCTCCTCCATTTCCGAGCTCGTCCAGGATGCGGCGAAAGCCGCCCCCGAAGCGGAAATTTATATCTTCGGCTCCTCGGCCAGGGGGGAAGACACGGAAAAGAGCGACATAGACCTTCTAGTGGTAACCCAGGCACAGCCCAGCGCGTTTTCCCCTGTTTTCTCAAGGGCGAAGGGTCTCGGCATCAGGCCGGTTTTCTACACTTCCATGGAGTATGCGATGCTGTCGAGAAAGGACCCTGCGTTCTATGAACGGGTGGAGAAGGACAGAATAAGGGTGCTCTGATGGACTTCTCCTTCCTAATCTCGATGGGTTATGCAGCCAGAATAAAGCCGGACCCGGAACTTTGCAGGAAGGAGCTGAGCGAAGCAGAATACGACCTTGCCCTTGCAGGCAAGAGTTTTTCAGAAGCGGATTTCAAATGGTCAATAATAAAATCCTACTATTCAATGTTCCACGCTGCGAAAGGCGTGCTTTTCCTGCTCGGGCTCAAGGAGAAATCCCACGCCGGGGTTGCCGAGGCGCTCGAGATTCTGTCCAAGGCAGGTAAGCTCGAATCCAGATTTGCCAATGATTTCCGCGCCGCGATGAGCGCGCGGGAAGGCGCGGATTATTCATACAGCCATTCCAGGGAGCGCGCGCAAAACACGCTGGCTATCGCCGGTGATTTTGTGGCGAGAATGAAGACGCTTGCGGAACCAATCAAGCCAGGAACCGAGAACAGGAAACCGGGAACCGGAAAAACTTAATATCCCCAGCCTATATACTATTATGCCGTTCGGCCTCATCACGTTCCAGGAAGAACTGCGGATTTTCACCAGGGTAAGGGATTTCTACAGGCGCCTTTACCCGAAAATAACATTTTCGGAAGAGGAGCGCATGCTCCAGCACTCCGACATCGGCGAGGTGCTGTACACGTACGCAGGAGACGAGACCCAGCCGCTCGCGGCCGACAGGCACGCCGAGCTGGAAAAGTACATAAGCAGGTCCCATGTGCCGGCGATAATCCTGAAAAAGGGCAAAACTCTCATACTGCTCGACGGCCACAGAAGGCTGCGGTTCGCGTGGCGCAACAGGATTCCGTGGAAGGCGCTCATGCTGGTGCCTGGAAAAGGGAGGAAGTTCGCGATAGAAGAAACCGTGATGGGCCGGATAGCAGATATGTACTGATTAAGGGAATTTGGGAGCGATTACGTCTCGTGTCCACATTTTTCAGGGACACTTGACGAATAGCATTCAATTGTTTATAAACAATTGTTTATAACGGATGAGAAACCTTTTTAAAACTTGCCTTTCGACATACTTTACCCTCCCAGAGGCGTGTCCTACTGAGAGGACCTTAGGGGCTTTCTCTAAGGGAATTTGGGGACCAAGGCAAGCCGCCCGGTAATCGTTTTGCGTGCGCGCATCCCGCGTGCATGCGTAGTCCCCTACAGCCGCGCAGCAACCCGCTGCGCGGGCGGCAAGGAGTTTCCTCCTGCCAAGGCAGGGCGGCTAAAAAAAGAAAAAAGGTGAAAGAATGAAAGGAATAAACCTGAAAAAAATTGGCGCGATCGTCGCTGGAGCGACAATCCTGGCCAGTTCGGTGGCTTTCGCCGGCCTTATGTATGAAAATAAGGAGCTGGTAGACGCCAACGGACAGCCGGTTGCCAAAGTTGTGCTGGGAAGCGATGCCCAAGCCTCGGACGGAGCAGTTGCAGGCGCAATAGCCGCAAAGCTCGCGAGCGCGGCATACGCGAAGAAGACCCTGACCGCGGCAGTTGCGAATGACGCAACGTGCACCACAAGCGGAGCTACGGGCAACGGCACCTGCGCGATAAGCAACGAGAAAGTCACCCTGGAAGTAACTGTTCCGGGAGCGGCCAACTCGGGCATCCACGCGTTCGTGACCGACATCGGCGACTTCATCGACAGGCAGCCGGAGAACAGGGAGAACACCCTTGCCGACGACCTCTTTGAACTCACCGAGTCCGAAACTGACGCTGACGCCAACCCGTTCAGCGACGGTCTCGGCGGCTCGATTGGGCTGGGCGACGAGGACATGTACAGGATAAGCGGCACTGACTACGCGCCGTTCGCGACCAAGACGATCAGCGACCCGAACACGGGCGACACCTATACTGAATACCAGAGGGCGTACGTGAAGGGCGTGACTGAATACGTGGACGCGGACAAGGCAATCGAGGCTACCCCGAGCCTGTTCCTCTACCAGGTGAAGTTCGACGACAGCAAGCACTTCGGTATCCCGGTGTGCACCTCTGACGAGGACAGCGACGGAAACTGGGCAGACTGCGCGAACGGAGACCCGGAGTACACGGGCAAGCACAGGGTGAAAATCCAGTTCCTCGGAAGCGAGTGGATAATCACTGAAATGGCTCCGGCAGGAACCACCACGAGCACAGATGAAGTGGTCGCAGGAGGCACAGTGAAGCTCGCGAAAGAGAGCGTTTACGGCATCGTGAACGTGGGCGAACAGCTCACGAGCAAGGACGGCCAGCTCAAAATCAGGCTGGACGATATATCCACCCAGGTAGGCACGACTAACACCCACCCGGCGATTATCACCTTCCTTGACGCGAACGGAAACGTGCTCGCGCAGGACCAGATTGACCCAGGCTCCACGGTAAAGAAGACCATCGGAGGCAAGACCTACAGAATCAGGGTTTATCAGACTGCCCCTGGTTACACCTTCGGCGCAAAGTGGGCTGAAATGGCAATGCTGGAGAGCGAACTCGAGCTCAAGGACGACGACACACTGCAATCCGACAATGATGTGAACGACGACTGGAATGTGCGCGTGTTCTGGAAAAACAAGGATGCGAGCGCGTCCGAGGACGACGTTGACCACTGGAGGGCAGTTCTGCTCTACAGAAGCTCTTTCGGCGACTCGCTCGTTGCTGGCAACAGCGTGAACATGGCTGAGGACCCGGTGGCATACAAGCTCACCTACAAGGGACTTGACCTCACGAGCAGCGACTACGACTCGTTCAAGGTCGCGACAGCAACCACCACGAGCCTAACGTTCGTGGACGGAAGCACATGCTCCCTGGCGAGCACCGAGTACCTGAAAATGACCTCGGGAGTTGACGACGGGTTCCAGTACACCGGCACCATCCAGTATGGCGACACCGGCACCGGCACAGGCAAAGGAAAGGAAGTTTTCTACCTCCTGGCCAGCTCGTGCGGTGCAAACCTTGACGCTGGAGACATAATAATGAAGAAGAGCGGCTCCAACCCGACAAGGTACCTCGGCTTCGACACTGACGGCGATGCTCCGGAAATAAAGTATAAAACCGCAGGCAGCAGGGCGACTGACACCGAGGGTGGCGTTGTTCTGTTCGTGAACAGCGGCGGACCCGGCAGCGCTCAAGGCGATGACAGCAGCCCCGAGTTATGGCTCTACGAGGACATCGGCACCGCTTACGACAGCGGACCGACCGAGTTCAGCCACGCGGTCACGTCAATGAGCTTCTACTACGATTACGTAGACAAGAAGTTCTATTCTACGACTGGCGACCCTGACGACGACAAGATTGAGTTCATTCTTGGCGACGCATACACCTTCGATGGCCAGGTAGGATACTCGGACGTGAGCACATACGAGACCGGCTTCATTTCCCCGAGGGGAACGAAGTTCAAGTCCATGTCCTCTTCGTCAGTGCAATTCGACGTTGCCAAGAGGGTAGGGAAGGCCAAGTATGAGTTCGCGACCGTAACTTCCGCAAACCAGAGCGCAACCGCGACCCAGCTAACCCTTTCAGAGGGTCAGACGGGCCAAGTCGGTGACGTAACCATAAAGGTCCTGTCAATCGACGAGACCGTTGGTGCGTGCGCAGCGACCGGAGGTTCAGCCACCTGCACAGTGCCGAAGGACCAGCTCAGCGCGGTGATAATGCCGGACAACGCAGCGAGCGTTTCCGCGATAACACCGTACACGGGCTTCACACCGAAGCTCGTCGTCCTTGATAAGGACGCGGCTGCCGTCAGCACGGGCGTGCTCATTACCGTCGGAGGCGACCAAGTGAACACGGTGACCAAAGACGCCATGTCTGGCGCGGGCATCGACTTCACGGCCACACCGGTGGTAACGAAGGTGGTCGGCAACAAGATAATCGTTGCCGGTCTCACGGCTGCAGACACTATCGCCGCGGGCGACCAGTTCCTGGCAGCAGTGACCGCACAGTAATTTGCCTGAACGGGCCGGTAAAACGGCCCCTTTCCTTTTATCAGGAAAAGGCAAATTTTTTCTTTTTCTCCATTTTTCTCTTCCGCTTAGCTGGCGCTCTGCGTCACACTGCTTTTAAATTATTGTATCCTTTATTTGTCCAAGGCCCAGGTATCGTTGGTGAGATATATGCGTAGAACCCCCCTATTGCTCGTCCTTGTTCTGGCGTTTGCGCAATGCGCGTTTGCAGAATACCATTATTCCCTGCTTAGGCTTTCAGGCCCGATAACCGAAGAGATGAAAAGCTCGGTAATTTCTGCGGGATTTGACATAGCGGGCTACGCGGGAGATTATACATACATAGTGCGGGTGCCTGTGAACCGTCTGAGCCAGGCCAGAACCGGCGCGGTAATCGGCTTCGAGGAACTCGCTCCGATGGGCCCGGAGCTCAAAATCGCTTCATCCATCTCGTCCAAATCCGAGCTCACACGCCTGGAGGTGCTTCTTTTCCAGGGCGAAGATGCAGATGCGATTCTTGACGAAATAAATGCGATAGCCCCTGCGGAAAAATACAACGACGAATTGATTACGGTAAAATCCGCGACCAACGAGCAGATGCGGCAGATTGCTGGAATACAGGGGATAATGTTCATTGACGAATACCATTCAAAAGAGATTTTCAACGATTACGCGGCTCCGACTCTGGGAGCCACCAACACCTGGTCTGTGCTGAACGTAACCGGCAACGGAGTGATTGTCGGAGTTGGGGACACAGGACTGGATACTGGAAATCTAGCTACCATCCATCGTGACATACGTGGAAGAGTAGTGAACATAAGCGCGTGGTGCGATGGACGCACCTGCTCTGATAATCCAACGGGCAGAGATACGATGGGACATGGAACACATGTAGTAGGTTCTGTATTGGGTAATGGTACTATCAATCCATTGATTAAGGGAATGGCACCCAAAGCGAGACTATTCATGCAAAGTATAGGAAATGGAGGTGATTACGTATACCCCCCCGATGATTTAAGGGAACTTTTTCAGGAAGCAAAAAACCAAGGCGCAATCATACACACGAATTCTTGGGGTAGTTCGGTTGGTGGTGCATACACCTCGGATTCATACTACGTTGACCTTTTCTCAAATTCAAGCAAAGATTTCACAATTTTCTTCAGTGCAGGAAATAGCGGTCCAAGCTCAAACACTATAGGTTCCCCCGGAACTGCAAAGAATGCGGTAACAATAGGCGCAGTAGGAACAGCGCGCCCCTCCTCGCCAGTAGATCCTAGCACAATAGCGTCCTTTTCCTCGCGTGGAGCCACGGATGACGGAAGGATAAAGCCGGACTTGGTTGCACCAGGTATGTACATACTTTCTACTCTATCCTCTCTAGCTGGTTCGAATCCATGTAGTAGCTGGGGAGGTTATGATTCTTATTATGCCTTTTGCGGTGGCACCTCTATGTCTACACCGCTTTCAGCGGGCACAGGGGCACTGGTGACCGAGTACCTGAAGACAAGGCGTTCCTGGGCGCACCCTTCATCCGCGCTAATCAAGGCGGTACTGGTCGCGGGCGCGGACCAGGTTCCTGCCTACGGCGACCTGCCGAACAACGTAGTGGGATTCGGGAGGATAAACCTAACAAAATCCCTTGCAATCAGCGCGAATTACACGATGAACTTCTCGGACAGGCAGTACAACCTCACCACGGGCCAGTCAAGGACATTCCAATTTGCTGCCAACGCCAGCGTTACTCCGAAATTCGCTTTGGTGTGGACCGACCCAGCGTGCTCAGTGAATTGCAATACGAAGGCCCTTGTGAATGATTTGGACCTCAAAGTGACTCTTCCTAACGGCTCATGGTATTACGGGAACAAGCACACGCTCAACCTCGCTGCGGCAAGCGCGGACCGCGTGAACAACGTGGAGCTTGTGATAGTGGATTCACCAATGGCAGGCACGTACACCGTAACTGTTTCAGCATACAATGTCCCGAGCGGCCCGCAGGACTTCGCCCTCGTGGCCATTTACGCGTCCGGCCAGGGCTCTTCGAACGCCCCAAACTCCACGAACCTGACCGCATGCGCTACCCTTAACCGCTCCAATACGATATACACTCTCGCTTCGAACGTGGATTCCTCGGGAACATGCTTCACCTTCGCCGCGGATAACATAACGCTGGACTGCCGCAACCGCTCCATAACCGGAACCGGAACCGCCGGGACTTCAGGAGCGCTCGTACAGAATTACGACGATGCCAGCGTGAAGAACTGCACAATCTCCGGTTACGGCTACGGCATCAGGATATCCAACTCGTCCGGAACCGAGGTTACGTACAATTCGCTCCATGAAAATGGAATCGGAATTTCGTTATCCTCTGCTTCAAGCGGCATCATCTCGGGTTGCACCGTACGCGACAATTCTGATTACGGCATATCTGCCACAG
>Ga0265297_10004484_pt1 | contig 22795 bp, 21 predicted proteins | sample Munlanlwell13791_FD_192502 | JGI IMG/M metagenome (GOLD analysis project Ga0265297, IMG submission 192502) | Leachate microbial communities from a municipal landfill in Southern Ontario, Canada - Leachate well 137-91 | ecosystem: Engineered > Solid waste > Landfill > Unclassified | place... | reverse complement strand
TTAAAGAACGCGACAAAGGCGTTAAAAGATAAGGGCAAGTTTATATTCACGACATTGAACGGGTTATTTCCGCTTTTTCATTCCGTCAAAGAATTTTATGAGTCGGCGGCCAAAGAGGGTAATTCCGCCTGTAAAAATTGCTCCTTCGATCTGATGACGTTCCGTGACCACAACACCGTCGCCTTCGAGGATGATGCAGGGAATAAAAAAGAATTAACATGTAATGAGCGTTACTATGTGCCGAGTGAAATAACCTGGCTTTTAAAATCGCTCGGATATAAAAAAATTGATATTTGCGGAGCAAAACTTGGAGCTTTTTCGAGGGAAGATAAACTTACGACAGAGAATTTTGAGATGTTAGTTATCGCTGAAAAATAGAAATGATGTATAACGCACGAATGAGCACGAAATGAGGGACGTTCCCCAAGGGGACACCCTGGTGTTGTATAGCATATTGGGATACGATGAGTAAGTATAGCATATATATAAAGACGTTCGGCTGACCCTTGGTTCGTTTTATACAAGTCTCTCAAAAACATCCTTCCGTTGCTTTTGGTATGAAATATGCACCGCCCGCTTGGGCGGGCTTGGTGGTTGGCGCATTCACCGCTCGCCCCGCCTTGGGCGGGGACTTCGCTGCCTCGCTCGCTGGGCCGCTCGCTCTCTCAAGCAGTCTTGCCTCGCGCTCCCTGCGCCGCTAGGGCGGCTCCGGGGCTTGGCAAGCCTGCGGAACCACGTTTGTCCCGCGGTCGTAGCGTTTTGATACCCTTCCTCAGGCACCCGCTTTCGTCGGGCTTTCGCGCTTCGCGCAAATTTTTTCCTTTTCAATAAATCCTTTTCGGCTGGCGGCGGGGGAAAGGGGGGTAAAGCCCTCCTCAAGCAGGCGCCATCGTCAGGGTATTGTTTTGCCTTAGTAAAGGCAAAACACCCCGCCAAACCATCCCCCGACCACCCAGCTGTCGCAGCCGGGCGGCTTCAATCGCCTTTGGCGATTTTCGCTCCACCCTTTATGCGCCAGCTTTCCCCTCAGCGGAAAAAGAAACCTGTATATTTGGTTTTTTTCAAATCCCCACCCACCCAACAGTCACAGTCGGGCGGCTCCAATCTGTCGATTTCCGCATCGCCCTTTATGTGCCTGTTTTCCCCCTAAGAAATAATACGCTATAACCTGGATTCTCCTTTCATTTCTTTTCATTCTACATCCCACCCAGCGCTTCGCGCTTCCTCATTTGTCAAGGATACTACGGCTTCCTTCCCCGAAGGGGCAGGACTTCCGTTCCTCCTTGACAAACGAGCCTCTCTGGATGTTTTAAATAAAAAAATGAAAGGAGGTGTTCAATGGAAAAGAAAATTTATAAGTTAGAAAAGAGGCCTAGTAAATACAAAGTTCCTACTGCCCATTCCTCAAAGTCCTTATATGACCTTCAGATGTATCTCAATAAAAGCCGTGTGCGAAAGGGTTTGAATGCCCGCAAGAAACTGGTTAAAAAGTACAAAAGGCCAAATGGTTTTCTTCCAATGCTCAAATTGCTCGCCTTCTATTATGCCCTTGTCGGGCTAGTTATCCTATTGGCAAAACTAGGTATTTAGATATTGCACCCTGTATTCAAAATGTGGTATAATACAATATGGCTGAGTTTGTTGTATCGGATAACTCCTATTCCAACCTGCTAAAGCAGATAAAACACGAAATAACCGACGGCCTAGTCCGCGCCCAAAAGGCTTATGAACGGGAAAAAGTTATTTCTTACTGGAAAATTGGTCAAGCCATAGATAAACACCTGTTGGAGAATAAGGACAGAGCCGATTACGGCAAGCAGTTGTATAGCCGGCTTTCGCGCGATTTAAATATCGGCGAACGCTTGCTTTACCAGATGTCGCAATTCTATTATGCCTACCCGGATTTAAAGCCTTCGCAAAACCTTAAATGGTCTCATTACCGGTTGCTGACTTCGGTTAAAGACGAAGAGCAGAGGGCTATACTCGAAACCAAAGCCGCCGACGACAACTGGTCGAAGCGCGCCTTGGAAACTTTCATTAAGGACGACAAGGAAAAAAGCGTTAAAGCCGCCAAGCCAAAATCTACAAAACTATCTTTTTTTAAGGGCCAGCTTTATACTTACGGTATATTTAAAGACGCTTGTGCTGAAAATGTTCTTATAGACTGCGGGTTTAATGTTTACTATGAATCAGATATGACAAAGTTCCCCGCTACCTCATTAAAGTCATCGGGCGGATCCGCCTTTGGCAGAAGCGGCAATCTGGTAGAAACTGTTAAAACCGGCGACACTTACAAGCTGGTCAAGTCCAACGCCACCCTTAAGCATTTATACACCTATAAAGCCTACGTTAAAAAAATCGTGGACGGCGATACCCTTTGGGTAACCATAGATTGCGGGTTTAAAATCTGGGTCAGTCAGAAGCTCCGCTTGCGCGGCATAGACACGCCTGGCATTACAACCAAAGAGGGCATGAAATCTTACAAGTTCGTTTGCAATGAACTTAAAGGCTTACCGTTTGTTATAATAAAAAGCCACGGCCGGGATAAATACGACCGTTACCTTACGGATATATTCTACTTAAAGGACGGAAAAGACCCCCTAGCGGTCTTAGAGAAAGGTGAATTCTTAAACCAAAGGCTTTTAGACGCAAGCTTAGCAGATAGAGAGTTTTAGATTATGTTAAGCTGGAATCCTTCGAAGCTTTAGAGCAGTAGGACGAAAGCCTTGCCGAGAGTTAAACTACGTAGTATACTACGTAGTAATGGGGGTGTAGATAATGGCACAACATAAGAAAAAAGGCGGCGTTACCCGAAAAATCACCAAGACTGGCGATTATACTTATTACGTAACCATTCCCGCGGAATATATCGAGGAGTTGGGCTGGCGCTGTAAACAAAAGGTATTGGTTAAACTTTTAGGGAAAAAAGTGGTTATTGAGGATTGGAGGGGATAGAATTGCCCTTCTCACTCAGGGTTGTTTGGATCATTTAAATGGTGTATAATCAACTAATATTTCCTAATTTTAAGGAGAAGATAGCTAATGTTTGAGCAAACCTTTAAGAATATTGACGATATCCTGCATAAAGATGCCGGGTGCAGTAGCGAGCTGGATTATGTGGAGCAGACCTCATGGATTCTCTTCTTGAAATATCTTGATGATCTCGAGAAAGATAAAAAAACAGCGGCAAAGCTATCAGGCAAGGCTCACGCGGGTATTATTAGCCCGGAATATCGCTGGGAAGTCTGGGCAGTCCCTAAAGATAATGACGGCAAGATTGATCATCACAAGGCGCTTACCGGAGATGATTTAAAAGATTTTGTCGACCACAAGTTATTTCCCTACCTAAAAAAGTTTAAAACCAATGCCGAGAGCGCCGATACTATCGAGTATAAAATTGGCGAGATTTTTAGCGAGCTTAAAAATAGAATCCAGAGTGGTTATAATCTGCGAGAGGTTATTAATTTAATAGATGAACTGCGTTTCCGTTCCCATGCCGAAAAACATGAGATGTCTCATCTATATGAGGACAAGATCAAGAATATGGGGAATGCGGGTAGAAACGGCGGGGAATATTACACGCCCCGTCCGCTTATCAAAACCATCGTGAAAGTTGTCGCTCCGGAAATCGGAAGCAAGATTTATGATGGCGCAGTAGGTTCGGCAGGGTTTTTGTGCGAAGCATTTGAATATCTTAAGACCAAAAAAAATCTAACCACAAAAGACGCCCAGACCCTACAGAAAAACACCTTTTACGGCAAAGAAAAGAAATCGCTCGCCTACATCATCGGTACGATGAACATGATTTTGCATGGCATCGAGGCGCCGAATATCGTGCATACCAATACGCTTGCGGAAAACCTCGCCGATATTCAAGAAAAAGATCGTTATGATATTGTTCTCGCCAATCCGCCATTTGGTGGCAAGGAACGTGCCGAGGTGCAACAGAATTTCCCTATCAAGACCGGTGAAACGGCGTTTTTATTCTTACAGCATTTCATCAAGATTCTGAAAGCTGGCGGTCAGGCTGGCGTAGTGATTAAAAACACTTTCCTCTCCAACGCGGACAATGCTTCAGTCAGTCTTCGCAAACTTCTGCTGGAAAGCTGTAATCTGCATGCAGTCCTTGATCTGCCCGGCGGTACATTTACTGGCGCAGGTGTTAAGACTGTCGTACTTTTCTTTGAGAAAGGCGTTCCGACGCGTAAGGTTTGGTTTTATCAGCTAAATCTTGACCGCAACCTTGGCAAGACTAACCCGCTGAATGAAAATGATCTCGCTGATTTCTTAATGCTTCAAAAGACCAAAGCGGACTCAGAGAATTCTTGGTCTGTTGATATTGTCGATGTAGATAAGGAAACAAGCGATCTATCGGTCAAGAATCCGCATAGAAGAAATGAAATAACTATTCGCGCCCCTCAAATAATTCTAGATGAAATGCAGACGCTGGACATGGAAAGCGCGAAGATATTGAAGGGCATAAAAGAGCTGTTATGAGTAATCGATGGGAAAATAAAACTCTTGGCGAAGTCTGTGAGATTTTGGATAACAGACGCAAGCCAATCACAAAACGAGATCGGACTGCCGGTGAGTATCCTTACTACGGAGCTACTGGTATTTTGGATTATGTGCATGATTATATTTTTGATGAAAAGTTGATTTTGATTGGTGAGGATGGGGCAAAATGGGGAGCTGGTGAGAATACGGCATTTATTGCAGAAGGAAAATATTGGGTGAATAATCACGCCCATGTTATCAGGCCTGATAGAAAAATTGTTTTAGATAATTGGTTAGTTTATTTCTTAAACTTTAGCGATTTATCCAAGTACGTTACAGGTTTAACAGTCCCCAAGCTCAATCAAGCGAAGATGCGAGAAATTTCACTGCCTCTTCCACCGATTTCCGAGCAAAAGAAAATGCTTCATGTAATTGATGAGATTTTCGAAAAGACAACTAAGGCAAAAGAAAACGCTGAAAAGAATCTGCAAAATGCTCGAGAGCTTTTTGAGTCGTACTTGCAAAGCATTTTTGCCAATCCGGGCGATGATTGGGAAGAAAAAAGTGTTGGTGAGATTGCTGATATTGAATATGGATTCACTGATAAAGCAAAATACGCGGGTGATTATCGATACATCAGGATCACGGATATTGATAAGAACGGAAATTTAGTAAAAGATGGCAAGGTTTTTGTTGATGCTTCCGAAGAGGCTAAAAAATATTTATTAAAGGATGGTGATCTGTTAATGGTAAGGACCGGCGCAACCTATGCGAAAGTATTGCTATACAAAGACATTGAAAAATCAATTTTTGCTTCTTATTTGATCCGGATCAAGTTTAGACAGGATATTGTAAACAAGCTTTACTGGTATTTCTCCAAATCCAGAATTTATTGGGAACAAGCAAACAAGCTTTCTTCTGGCTCTGCTCAGCCACAGTTTAACGGCGGAGTATTAAAAGAGCTTGTGTTTTATTTTCCGAGATCCTTTGAGAAACAAGGACAGATTGTCACCAAGCTTGATGCTCTTTCCACGGAGATTAAAAAACTCGAGATTGTATATCAGCAGAAGCTAATTGATCTTGAAGAACTTAAGAAACCGATATTACATAAGGCCTTTAACGGTGAACTCGCAGGAGTATGCTCATGAATGAAGCCGAAACCAGAGCAGAATATATTGATCCTAAGCTAAAAGCCAGCGGCTGGGGTATCGTGGAAGGCACCAAGGTTCTGCGTGAATACAAAATCACTGCCGGTAAAATCCAGACTGGTGGAGGTCGCGCCAAGCCGTTGATTGCTGACTATGTTCTGGTGTATCGCGGTCGTAAGCTTGCCATCATTGAAGCCAAGAGTGATGAGCTTGAAGTTGGCGAAGGCGTTGCTCAAGCCAAGAACTATGCCGAAATGATGCATCTTGATACGACTTATGCCAGTAACGGCAAAGAGATTTACCAAATCTGTATGAAAACCGGGAAGGAAGGCTTGGTTGCTTCTTTCCCGTCACCGGAAGAATTATGGAATAGAACTTTTGAGACGCAAAACCAATGGCGGGATAAGTTTAATCAAGTCCCGTTTGAAGATGTCGGCGGTACAAAAGAAGTGCGCTATTATCAGGAAATCGCGGTTAATAACGCTATGGCCGCCATTGCCGAAGATAAACCGCGCATATTGCTTACCTTGGCCACAGGCACCGGTAAAACCTTCATCGCTTTTCAGATAGCGTGGAAACTTTATCATACCCGCTGGAACTTGAAGCGCGATGGAAGCCGTAGACCTCGTATTTTATTTCTTGCCGATAGAAATATTCTTGCTGATCAGGCATTCAACGCCTTTTCAACATTCCCCGAGGACGCGCTCGTTCGAATTAACCCCAAAGAAATCAGCAAAAAAGGCAGTGTTCCGACTAACGGCAGTATTTTCTTTACCATCTTTCAGACCTTTATGAGCGGTAAGGATAAAGACGGTAAGCCTGCTCCATACTTTGGCGAATATCCTGTAGATTATTTTGATTTTATCATTATTGATGAATGTCATCGCGGCGGGGCGAATGACGAAAGCAATTGGCGAGGTATTCTGGAATATTTCTCTCCTGCTGTACAGCTCGGCCTTACCGCAACGCCTAAACGTAAAGATAACGTTGATACTTATCGCTATTTTGGTGATCCGGTTTATGTATATTCGCTTAAAGAAGGTATCAACGATGGATTTTTAACACCGTTTAAAATTAAGCGAATCAAGACGACTATTGATGATTATGTTTATACTTCGGACGATAAGATTATAGAAGGTGAAATTGAAGAGGGGAGAATATACACAGAGCCGGATTTCAATAGAATTATAGAGATTAAAGAGCGTGAATCTAAGCGAGCGCAGATATTCCTTTCTGAAATTAATCAAAAAGAGAAAACTATCGTTTTTTGTGCTACCCAAGATCATGCGCTCGCAGTACGCGATCTGGTTAATCAATATAAAGATAGCAAGGAACCCAATTATTGTGTGCGCGTTACCGCTAACGATGGTTTTCTTGGTGAACAGTATTTGAGAGAATTTCAGGATAACGAGAAAACCATCCCAACGATACTAACTACCTCACAAAAATTATCTACGGGCGTAGATGCGCGTAATATTAGAAATATTATACTTATGCGGCCGATTAATTCTATAATTGAGTTTAAACAAATTATTGGACGTGGGACACGGTTATTTGAAGGGAAAGATTATTTTACTATTTATGATTTCGTTGATGCGTATCACCATTTTTTAGATCCTACTTGGGATGGTGAACCAATAGACGAAACAAAGGAGAAGGAGCCAAAGAAGCCGAAAGAGCCACCTGTTCCTCCAGAACCACCTGAGCCGCCCAAGAAGAAGATTAAGATTAAGCTGCGCGATGGTAAGGAGAGAGAAATACAGCATATGATTGCGACAACTTTCTTAAGTGCTGATGGTAGGCCAATGTCTGCAGAAGAATTCTTAAAGAGCATCTTTGGGGCATTGCCTGAATTCTTCAAAAATGAAGACGAGTTGCGTAAAATTTGGTCTAACCCGATTACCCGGAGGGCGTTGCTTGAAAAACTATTTAATGCTGGCTACGGTAAAGATGAACTAGCTGCTTTGCAGAAATTAATTAATGCTGAGAAGAGCGATCTATTTGATGTCCTCGAATACATTTCTTTCGCTATAAAACCAATCACGCGAGAAGAACGTGTTGCACAGGCACAGACAAAGATTTTTCAAGGGTTGGATAATAAACAAAAGGAGTTTCTGGAGTTTGTGCTTTCTAAATATATTGAAACTGGTGTGGAGGAGCTTGATCAGGAAAAACTGCCAGACCTTCTGACTCTGAAATATCAGGCAATTCGTGACGCAGAGGAAATATTGGGCGGGGTTGATAGTATCCGTGCCACTTTTATTGATTTCCAGAAGTATTTGTATGAGAAAGTGGTAGTTTGATAATTCTAATTCGGTGGGCACGCACGTAATTATTTACAATTAGGTCTCCAGAATTTCAGAATTTTTCAGATGTTTTGGCGATAGAGATTATCGAAAACATCGAGGTTGGGTTGGAGAGCTTTAAGAGGATTATTGAGAAATTAAATAAGTAGGCACCTTAAATGAATGTTTATTTTTCTGATATTTTTGATGTTAAACCAAAGACGATAGAAAAATATGGTGCATTTAATGTTTCATTAATAAATGACCTGCCTTTGTTTATCGATCCCTTCCTATTGTTCAATAGCGACAAAAAAGAGTATCAAAAATTACACGAAGATATTTTAAAATATGTAGCCTTTCTTCGTGACCGTTCTATTTCTATTGAGGTTAGCGATGGTTTATTGCGTAGTTGGTATTGTTTTCCCGAGGTTAAGCAAACATGGCTTGGTTATAGCGAGATTGGGAATGCGGGGCGAGGTCCTGGTATTGAGTTCGCAAAATCCCTGGACAATAATTTAAGTAATATATTCGCTGATTTTGATAAAAATAAGATATCCCGTAGCGCTCATCTTGAAAAATTATGTTTAATAAGGGAAAACACAGGGCGTGATAATATCAGCGATTTTGTGACTAATTTAATTAAGGGCTATCTTTTATCATATACCCAAGATTTCGCGCGAAAATATATTGATGTTTCCAGGTTGAAAGAGTTTAATGTGTCCCGGGTTGTTTTTAACTATAAAACATCGTCTTGGGTATCTTCTAAGCATATGTTGCCTTGCTTTGATAATGATTTTGTGTTGCTCACACCGCGCGATCTTCTAACTAAAGACGATACTTGGATTAATAAGCCAGATTTAATCAATCAATTTGATAATATCGTTTTATCTGTATCGAATGACCAATTGCGTTCACAATTGAATTTTTATTTTTCACAGAATTTGCCTAAGCCAGAATACACAAAAAAAGGTAAAGAAAAAAAGCCAGCCAAGAAGGATATAGCCAAGGCGATTAATGCCGTTATGCAAAAATATCCTGTTTTGCTTGATTACTACATAAAATACAAAGAAGATCAAGGGGATAATGCAGTATCTATTAGCGCTGAACGAGTAGAAGAGGTTTATAGCCTTTTTGTTGAGAAATTATCATTATTTATTAGTTACTTATTTAGCAAAACTGATTTTTATAAAAGTTCTGGCAATACGTTACGAGAAAGTTATCAGAGGGTTATGTTCTTAAAACATGTCATAGAGGATCAGGATGGTTATAAAATATTTTACCCGACGCCTGACGGTAAGCCAATCAATCGTGAATCATACTTGCATATTATGTTTAAGTTGACTTGGTGTGCAAGCGAGTCAGCTATTACACCGGAAACGAATGCCGGTCGGGGGCCGGTAGATTTCGCGATATCGAAAGGCGCGCGCGATAAGACATTGGTTGAATTTAAATTAGCTTCGAGTTCTAAGCTTCGGCAGAATCTTTTAAACCAAGTTGAAATTTATAAAAAGGCGCATGATACGAATAAAGCGATAAAGGTTATTTTGTTTTTTTCCGCAGAAGAGGAATCACGGGCAAAAGGAATAATTGGTGATTTAGGTCTTTTAAATGAGAAGTATATTGTTCTTATTGATGCTAGGAGAGATAATAAGGTGTCAGCCTCAAAGGCTAAGTAAAGTGCCGTAAATTATGGAGGTTTTTATGCCCGACGGAGGATTTTTAGTTAAGTTTGACGGTAAAGAAGCGTTCAGGTGCTATGAGATAAGTTTTTCTTATGATTCGTTTACATACCGCATTAACAACGAAGAGCCTAAAGAATTTCCCAAGGAAGGTATTGGGAAAATAGAAATAATCCTCGAATAACCTGCAACAGTAAAAAAGCATGCCAAAAAAGAAAATATGGTCAGGAGATTTTGAAGTAAAAAATAATCTGCTTTATTACCTGCCTGCCGAAGACGATAAGCTTAACGTTGGTCATGCCTTAAAAGTAGTAGGCAAATGGGATATTACTAAAAATGGTCGCCTGCGATTTATTGTTGATAACTCGCAAAACCAGATTTTCGGTAAAACCATCTCTGTAGGCTCCGAACTTAGCCGCGTCAATACAGGAAGCTTAGAGTTTAGGGCGGCTCACCGCATAACCCCTACCGGTAAAAATGTAAAAACAATTGCGCTATCTGGTGAATTGACCGCGCTCGCCGGTAAAAAGCTTGCTTTTGAAATAGAGCGCGAAGGCGCGATTGATACTTTAAAATTAAACGGCACCTGGGATGTATTTGATGGCAACCAGATTGGATGTCTTATTAAGCGCACCTGCAGTGGCAAGCAAATAACCAATTCGGTTGCGTTAAAGGGTACTTGGGAAATTGCGGGTAATATCCTGTCGTATCAGGTGGAGAAATCCAACAAGCCGTTTTTGGCCCAGGAATTTGAAATCAAACGGGCAATCTACACCGACAAAGAAAGCGGCATTGATTTTACTTTAGGCGCGGACCTGCGGTGCGAAACCGCTCGCCGGGGCGCGAGCGATACAGTTTCTCTTAAGGGCACGTGGAAACAAGATGGGGCAAAAGCCGAATTTATTTTTACTTCCGCAAGGCGTCAGTCGTTTACCTTTATTTTAAGCCGTAAACTTTCCAACGATAAAGAGCTTGTTTTCGAACTAGATACAGGCGAGGATAGAAAACCTTCTTTTACATTGACTTTTGCCAAAAAGATTAAGGGTGACAGCAGTTTCTTTATTCGTGGTAAGATTTCTGAAAAAGAAAAACGTGCCGAGGCAGGATTCTATTTCCCATTTTGATAAATTGTGAGTTTTCTTGCCACCCTAAGCGTGAGAAGGTATAATAATACTGGTTGTAGGGGGGGGGTGAAATTTATGAGTGACAATATCAATTTTGAAGAAATCAAAAAAGAAATCAGAAAACTTATCTCTGAAATTGCTGAAATTCCAGAAGAAGAAATCAAAGATGATGCCAGATTTGCCGAAGACTTAGGTATTGACAGTATGATGGCCTTGGAAGTTGTTGCAGGTATTGAGAAAAAATACAAAGTAGTCATCCCTGAGGCAGAAATTCCCATCATAAGGTCGCTCCAAAACGTTTACGATTTACTAGGAAAACTGTTAAATAAATAATATGTCAGAGAAAAAAACCATATTTATCACTGGCACAACAGGTTTGCTCGGCTCTTATTTATTAAAAATCCTTCTGGAAAATGGACATAAAGTTTATGCGTTGGCGAGAAATAAGAATGAGAAAGCTGCTAAAGACAGAGTCAAAGAAGCTTTAAGCTTTTGGGATGATAAAGTCATTGCTAAATATTCAGATAATTTGATAGTCTTAGATGGTGACATAACTGAACAGAATTTAGGTTTAAAAAAAGAAAATATTGAATTGTTACGAAAAGAAATAGAAGAAATCTTCCATTGTGCCGCGCTTACTAAATTAAATTCACCCCTGGAGAGCTCGCGAAAAGTGAATGTAGAAGGTACAAAAAATATTTTAGAATTATGCTGTGATTGGAATAACCGCGGCAAATTAAAAAAAGTAAATCATATAAGCACTATTTTTATCTACGGAGATTATCAGAATATTTTTCAAGAAAATAACTTAGATGTAGGGCAGAAGTTTAATACTTTCTACGAGCAAACAAAATTTGAAGCAGAAAAGCTAATAGGGGAATATAGAAATAAAGGGTTATGGATAGATATTTTTCGCCCCTGCGCAATCATAGGAGAATCTTTTACTGGGAAAATCCCTTCCCTCAGCTACGCATTACATCAGTTAATTCATATTTGGAGCAAAGGCCTTTTGGATTATTTCCCTCAAGGTTATTTCCTCAAAGCTGTTTGTGTTGACGAGCTTTCTCGCAGTATTTTTTACATTTCTTCTAAAAGTTTGGAAAAGAATAAAACCTATCATCCTTTTGGTTATGATTCACTTTCACTTGTGGAGCTTTTGAATTTATCGGTAGAGCATTTTAAATTTAAGAAATTATATATTGTTAGTAAAGAAGAATTTGTAAGCAAATCCACGCCTTTGCAGGTTATGCTTTTAAAGCATAACATCTTTTTTATTAATACCAACGTTAAAGCTGCTTCCGAGGCCACTAATAAATTTTTAAAATATTATAATTTTGAATTTTCGCAATTTACAAAACCTTTACTCTTTAATATTCTTGCTTATGCAATTAAGACAGGTTTTATTATGAAATCGAAAGAGCGTCATAAAGACTAAAGGAGGATATAAATGAATACATATTCATTACCACCATTAATCATTTCCTTATTGCTTTTTTCTTTAGGAATTTTTGTTTTTTTAAAAAATAAAAGTAGTTCTTTAAATCGAGTATTCTTCTATTTGTGTTCTGTAAGCTCAATATGGTTATTTTTCTATTCGCTGGCATATAATACATCCGTTGAAGGAAAAGCGTTAACATTACTGAAAATAGGTTATTGCGGCGTAGTATTCATATCGATAACTTATTTTCATTATGCTGTATCCTTTTTAAGGATGAAAAAAATGCGTCCTGTTGTTTTCGCGTCATATTTTATTGGTATAGGTTGGATTTTGACTATATTCTTTACGCCATATTTTATGAGCGGAGTTTATAAATATTTTTGGGGATATTATCCTAAGGCTGGAATACTTCATCCTATTTTCTTAACTTTTTTTATAGGTTTGTTATCTTTCTCAATGGTTTTATATTCCTATTTCCTCTTTTTTAAAAAAGCTCTTTCTGCTATAGAAAAAATTCAGGTTAAATATATATTTTTGGCGTTTGCAATTTACAATTTAGCATGCATAGATTTTGTTCCTAATTACGGGATAAGTATTTATCCATTTGGCTGTATTCCGACATTCTTTTTTCTCCTAATTTTTAGCTTCACAATAATTAAATATCGTCTAATGGATATCCGAATCTTTATCACTCGCGCGACTATCTTTATTTTTGTCTATACCTTTGTTTTGGGGTTGCCTTTATGGTTGGGATTTGCAACGAACCAATGGTTATGGGCAGTATTATTAGTAGGTATTTTGTCGGCTATTGGCCCTTTTGGTTATAGCCACTTACGCCAACAGATTGAGAATGTTATCTTCAAGGAACGGCAGCGTTTGCAGGAATATTTAAGGCATGCGGCTAAACGTATAGCCCAAATAAGCGATTTGCCTACTTTATGGCAAGCGCTCATTCAAGAGGCACGCAAAGCAGTTGATCCGGAATTTGTTGAGCTCTATATTTTATCAAAAGAGGATAAGGCTTTTGTCTTAAATCAAAATAGTATCTTAGGCGATGCCCCTCATAACATTAAACAAATCTCTTTAGACTCTTTATTAATTAAAAACCTTATCCGGCATAAAAGAACAATACTTGTAGAAAGCTCTTTTGGATTGAATTTACCTCTGGAAACCATTGCCGTTGCCTTTTTCGCGGAAGGCGAGCTTTTTGGATTTCTGTTGTTAGGGCCAAAGCCCAAAAAAGCGCTTTATAACGAAGTTGACTTTGTTACCTTTGATATTTTCTCTTCCCAAGCTTCGCTCGCTATTGAAAATGCTAAACATTTTCAGGAGCTAAAACACTCTCAATTAGAACTGCTTCGCCAGGAAAACTTAAAATTCGTCCAGGTATTAGTTAAAGGCTTGGCGCACGAAATCCTTAATCCTTTGACTCCCCTGATGCATAGGATTGAGGATTTGGAGGGCGAGTCTTTGTTGAAATTATATGAAGTGTATGAAAATAATATCCAACAGCTTGGAGAAAAAGAAAGTCTGAAATTTAAAGAATCCCTCTTAGGGTTACGCGACTCAACCAAATCATTAAAAAATAACGCTCAGCATATCCACTTAATTGTTGATATGCTCAATAAAATGCAAAAAGGCGATGAGACAACCATAGGTCCGTTAGACTTGAAATCATTTCTTAAAGATGTTGTGCCGATGTTAGCCTTAGAAGTTGAGCCGCATATACAAGAAGGAATAACTGTTAATTGTGATATTGCGAATAATATCCATCCCATAAGAGGAAACCCCACGTTGTTTAAACAAATTTTTATCAACTTATATAAGAATTCTTGCGAAGCAATGAGAAATTTTCCTACTAAAATAATCAATATTTCCTGTAAACTAGATGCGCAAAACTCAAAAGAAGCCTTGATTGAGTTTTCAGATACCGGTCCGGGCATATCTCCCGCGATTCTTTCAAAAATATTTACCCATGGTTTTACTACTAAAGGCACAAAAGGTTCGGGTATTGGTTTAAGCCAGTGTAAAGCAATAATTGAAAAATTCGGCGGCACGATAAATATAGAATCTAAACAAAACCAGGGAACAAAATTCATTATCAAATTACCTATTTTGGGGGTGGGAAAAAATGTTAGTTAAAATCCTAATTGTTGACGATGATTTAGAAGTATTAAATTCATTAGGCAAAATATTTACCACTTTAATGAAGGGGTATCTGGTGCTTAACGCAACTTCTGCTAACGCTGGTTTAAGTATGTTAAAAGAACAAAGGCCTGATATCGTGATTGTAGATGTCCGGCTTGGGCCTGCTTCAGGAATGGATTTGATTGCAGATTATTGCCAGTGGATAAGCAGCCAAGGGGGCTATAAGCCAATTTTTATCGTGATTACTGCTTATGATGACGCAGTAGCAAAGAAAAGAGCCGAAGAATTTAAGGTTGACGCTTTTTTAATGAAACCATTTAGCAAGGAAACTATACTACATGCAGTTATTGACGGGGTATGCAAGATTTTACATCGAGAGCTAAATATTCTTGATGAAATGCGCAATCACTATAAAATGATATTAGATAAGATTAGCACATTGGATAAGAAATTAAATGGCGAAGAGGGTAACCATGAGTAAAATATTGATAGCAGACGATGAAAAAGAAATTTCTGAAATGATTGGAACGTCACTGCGCCGCTCGGGATATGAAGTTTTTTCTGCTTTAGATGGGAAAACAGCGATAGAAACTGCGAAATGCGAAAACCCCGACGTAATTTTACTTGATCTGCGTTTTCCTAAACCCGGCCTGGATGGTATAGAAATATTAACAGCAATCAGGGAATTTAATAAAGAGGTAAAAGTTATTCTTACTTCTGGATTAGGCGCCGAGGCTAAAGAAATAGAGCAGGCGCAAGGATTAGGTATCAGTAAATTTCTGCCTAAGCCGTTAGATATCGCACAATTAAAAGAAACCCTCAGGGAAATGGTCGGTAATAACACAGCTTAATAGCGGTTTTAAAATGTTATTTTTCCGCAAGAAAAAAGATGAAAAGTTAGAACAAGTAAAGCAAGAAATTTTCTCAAAAATTAAGCCCATATTATCTAAGATGCTTGAGGTAGATGAGGAAAAAATTACCCCAAAAGCCAGAATAGCCGAAGATTTAGGTGCAGACTCATTAGATTCAGTAGATATTACAATAAAATTAGAAGAAGTATTTAATATTGAAATACTTGATGAAGACGTAGAAAAAATGAAAACCGTTGACGATATTCTTACTTATTTAGCACACAATAAAGAAGGTTAACTATGTCCACCTGGCGAGATTTATTCCACACTTTAGCAAATAAGCAGAATTTGATAAGTATAGGCACAAAGGCAACCAAAGAAGCCCTTGAGGATTGCTTAAAAAAAGATGTGTCAAAAGAATTAAAAGAGAAAATACTTGATAATGCTGCAAATGGAAAATATTTTAGCCTATCTTTATCAGCGCAATATTTCCGAAAACGAAAAACGTGCTTCTGTGGTTTTCAAGCAATTCGCCTCAAACAAGGGATAACTTTAACAAGAGCTGGCAATTTCTAATTCCTTCAGTTATGGAAAGAGGCGTGATCCTGGGCGTTTTATTGCAATACGGCATGATCGAAAGTGATGATATAAATTTAAAAATAACGGCGCAGGGGTATAACTTCTTGCAATACATAGGGTTAATTCCTTACCCTTCCCAGGTATAGACGTATTAGTTTTAGATGATGGAAGATAATTTTATGGAGATAATTCTTAATATAATATCGGGCGGTCTTTCTGGTGCGTTGTTAGTATGGCTTTTGCGTAATTGGATTTCTGAGCGCATAAAGGAAAGTATAAAGCACGAGTATGCTCAAAGGCTTGAAGCATATAAGGCCGAGCTTAACTCCAATATGCAGTCAGCATTACACGAACATCAGTTGTATCAACTTCGAACATCCCTCTTTTTTGAACATCAACGCTTGGCGTTTGCTTCTATTCTTAGCCAGATTGCTGAAACTAAACAAAAGTGGTTTGATGTTGGGTATGATTCAGAGTTAGGATGGCAAGAACAAGCACCGGTACCTACTGGCGAATACGACAAACTTAAAAAGTCCTATTATGATCATCAACTTTTTTTAGATCAGGATTGCATTTTCGCTCTTGACCTAGTGCTTGAGGCCATGCGCGATTCATTCCCAGTTCAAGATGGCGATGGCACTTTGCATCATAGAGATTGTGAAGAGCCTTACGAGCGGTTGGTATTTTTGCAAGAACGAGTTGCTCTACTTTTTCAAGAAAAAATAGGGTTCAGGGTGTCGCAAGAAATGAAGATTGAACTCGCGCTTTTAGGGGCAATTAGATTGCTAAATCGTTATCATTTTAAAGATATTGATTTGCCGGTTAAAGGATCTCTGAAATTAACTGCTGATGACAAAGCTTTTGATGCTGTAATCAAGGCGGGCAACAATAAGGTGGAATTGATTTCAAAGCTAACTGAATTTAGGAATCATCTGGAGAAGGAGGGTTTCTTTCATGATGCATGGGAAAAGGCAACCCGATGTCTTAACCTCCTTTCTGCCGAAAAGAAAACGCCCGCGTGAAATTTGAAGCGGTTGGCAAAGAGGTACGAGACTCGTTTGCCCCATTTTATTTAATATAAAACATAGATGATGGTGGTTGGGTAGAAGGAGATTAGATGTCAGAAAAATCCGATTTAACTGTCCAAGAAGTCTTGGGTAATACAGCTTTGACCGATAAAATCCAAGTTTTATATCACTATACTAGCATGGATTCATTAGAGAAAATAATGAAAAATGAGTGCATGCATTTTTCTCATATCTCATGGATGAATGACTATAGCGAATATGATTGGGGTTTAAATATGTTTCAAGAAAAATTGTTAAAAATGGTCAGCGACAAAACAAAGGAAATGGAAGAGAGTTTTAAGAAATTTATTAATATTATAAAAAAGGATAAGGATAAAGATAATCCTTGTGTGGGATCGTTCACGGCTTTAAAAGAATCATTATCTCAATGGCGAGGCTATGGAGATAAGGGTGGTGGTATATGCATAGGTTTTGACGCAGGCCTTATGAAACGAATTTGCAAAGAAAATAATTTTATTATTGGAGATGTATTGTATGGTGATTCCTTTGATGGGTCTTGTTCTAATTTTCTTGCGAAAATTTCTGGTTTTATTTCAGCATATACCAATGATCCAGCAGATGCTTTAGCCAGAGTCGGTATGCTTATTTCTCTTTTAGCTTGTTTTGTTAAACATGAAGGTTTTCAAGAAGAAAAAGAAATTAGAATAGCGATACCCTTCCCAGAAAAGTTACCCAACAAGCTTAAAGGTAAATTATATGTGCCTTATTTTTTGTTTGATTTCAAAGAAAATTTTTCATCAATTTTTAAAGAAATTTGGGTTGGTCCTGCAGCTAACCAAGAACTCTTAGCTAAGTCTGTTTCGCTGCTTATAAATGAGTGTGGTTTGGATGATTCTTGTAAAATCTATAAATCCAATATACCATACAGAATAATATAATTACAAAATAATATTTAGGAATCAATAGTTCACTTTTCTCGGCAATCGCAGTCGTCCTGTTTCAATCCTTCGGATTTCCACAACGGACTTTGTGCGCTTGCCTTCACCCACATAAAGAAAGAGGAATAACACCTTAATATTTCCCCCGCCGCCAGCCGAAAAGGATTTATTGAAAAGGGAAAAAATTGCGCGAAGCGCAAAAGCCTGACGAAAGCGGGTGCCTTGAGGAAGGGTATCAAAACGCTACGACCGCGGGATAAACGTGGTTCCGCAGGCTTGCCGAGCCCCGGAGCCGCCCTAGCGGCGCAGGGAGCGCGAGGCAAGACTGCTTGAGAGAGCGAGCGGCCCAGCGAGCGAGGCAGTGAGCCGAGCGGCAGCGAAGGCGAACGGAGACTCCACCACCCACCAAGCCCGCCCCAGCGGGCGGTGCATATTTCATACCAAAAGCAACGGAAGGATGTTTTTGAGAGACTTGTATAAAACGAACCAAGGGTCAACCGAATGTGCGTATGCAGACTTTTTTTCCGGAATTTGAATTTTGCATAGATTTTTCCTGTCTAAAATATTTGCGCGCGCTTCAGAAAATATAAAATTAAATGGTTCAAAAAAGGCAAAAGAAATTCTTTTTTCCAGATGGGCCGAACCCACCGGCGGGGCGATTTTGATGTTTTTAAAAAGCAGTCCGGCCATCTGCCTTTTGTGTTCAAAACCTACCTTGGTAAGCCCTTCGTCGTAACCGTCAAGAAAGTCCTTAACCCTGTTCAGATACCCCTCGGAGCGCTCACGCTCAAGCGCCAAAAGTTCAATGCCGGCAAGGTTTTTCTTCAGCTCATCTTCGCGCAAACGAAGCTCATCCATCTTAGCATGAAAAACGTCTTCGCCAAGCAAATTATCCAGGTAAGCGTCAGTAAGCTTTCCTTGTTTTTGCTTGTTTTCAACAAGCTCTTGGCGAAGACTGGCAGGGTTTTGGTCAAAAAACGCGGAAAAACTCCCATTTGTGCCAGTCACGGTCGTCCATCGGCTGTCTTTAAACCCCTCACTTTCCACTAAACGAGCAACAACACTGTCAGTCAAGGCTTCAACTTCGGCGGCTTTGACGGCGCGGTTCTTGCACCTAATGCCGTGGGACAGCGGACCGGAACAACGATACCAGCGCTTCTTGATACCGGTATGATGATTAGATATGGAAAGGTTGCCGCAATAATTTGAATTACACTTGGCACAACTTAACAAGCCAGATAAAAGATATTCCTGATTTCTTACTCTTGGCCGCCAAGTGCGTTTTTTATTGGCAAGAAGATTTTGAGCTTTCTCAAAATCTTCCAAGGAAATAATCGGCTGGTGACGGCCTTGGGAAATAATAATTTTGGCAGGGTCATTTTTGACATATTTGAAATGCTTTTTGGTTTTCTGGTTCTTGTCGTAATGCTTTTTATTCCAAATAAGTTGGCCGGTATAAATGCGGTTCTTCAAAACATCACCGATAAACTTATCGTAAAACTTTAAACCGGCGCGGGATTTAAAACCATTGCGATTCAAATAATTAACAATATCCCGCGTGCTTCTGCCTTCAAGATACATCTGATAAATCAACCGGACAACCTTTGCCTCATCATCAACCACCTCAAGAAGCTTTTCCGGCTTGTTATAGTGATACCCAAATGGCGCATACCGAGCGCCCTGCCAATTCCCAGCCTGAACACCTTTAATCATGCCGGGGAATACACGCTCCGCTAACCTATTGCGCTCGAACTCCGCAAAGCTACCCAATTGCTGAAACATCAACTTTCCGGCTGACGTTGTAGAATCAAACGGCTCTGTGGCAGACTTAAACCCCACGCCATAGCCCAAAAGCTCATCAACCAAAATCAGTAAGTCTTTAAGATTCCGGCTAAACCTGTCTATTTTATAAACCAGCACTAACTCAAACCGCTTTGCCTTCGCGTCAGCAAGTAACCCCTGTAACGCAGGTCTGCGTGTTGAATAAGCGCTTATACCATCATCACAGTAAACTTTGAAGATTTCAAAACCTTCACGTTCAGCAAAAGATTCAAGATATTCCCTTTGGACCTCAAGCGAATAGCCTTCTTTAGCTTGATCTTCGGTTGATACGCGAGTGTAAAAAACTACTTTCATGGTTTATCGCTTTCAACTTTAACAAATTTCACTGGCACGTTTGCGCCCTTCTCAATATACTGCGGATACAAACCACAAGGTTGATCGGGTAAATGATAGACCGATGTGATAGTCTGAAGTCCTGCCCATGAAGCAATTGCGACATAATGATCGTAGGCATCTGTTTTAGAAACTTTCCATACATCGCCAGATTGGTCAGGAAATATAATATTATCATCTGCATTAAGGTGAGGTGATCCGTCATGAGTACAATAGCGAAAATTGCGCCATAACACTACCTGAGAATGTTTCGGTATAAGAAACCCTTCGCACTTGTAATCCACTGTCGCAGTAGCAATAGTTGTGGATGTAGCAAGACAAACACAGTTAAATTTATATTCATACTTATCAAATAATCCAGGCGACAAATACGATATAAAAGGGTCATCTGGATTGAAGATTTTATAACGCCCCTCACCAACTTCTTTTAAAATATCAGTATATTTTTTTTCATCCCACAGTTTCTTTTTCATCTATTTCACTCCTCAATCAATTCCTACGACTCTGCTTTAATTTTTCATAATAGATTAAATATTGTCATTGCACTTCAAGAGAATAATTCTCCTACGCTTGGTCTTCGGTTGAGACTCTAATATAAATCCCTATAAACATATTCATTGCCTGATATTAAGAATTGAGAACATCATTGAACCATCTTTTACCATCGCCTTTAAGGTCGTAAATTACAATATCTTGCGTTATCGCATGTTCTGAAGCCATTATATAGTCATTTTCCTCTAAAAACTTGAATAAAGCATATGCTACTATTGGCTTACAATTAACTTTTTGAGATATCTCCTTGCTGGACATAATATTATTTTTTAATATCTCATAGGCTATACTTTTTACTATTTCTCCAAAGTTTCTTAAATATAATTCACAATACTTAAGAAATCCGGATATCGAAATACTAAGATGATAGGTTTTTGGATCACCAAGATGTTTTAAAATTTTCAAAAAATATCTTGATTCCAACACATCTAATGATTCAAAAACATCCTCTTGAGAAATTTTATATTTTTCTGCATTTTTTATAACTTCTGCTATGGTTTCTACAATCATTCCCACATCTTCCTTTGCAATAATAATGTCCCCCAATATTTCAAGAATTTTTGAGTCAACAGGTTGCAACCCTACTTCTCTTGACGATTCAATAATGGATTTAGGTAATAGGAGTTGCAAAGGTGTATCCCCATTTTCTTTGAGTAAGCTCTCATTTTTTGAAATAAATTCTTCCACTAAAGAACGATTAATGTCATCAATATTATCTAGAATCCACCTTGAAACTGCAATCTTAAGGCTAGTTAACCCCGAGTAAGAGATATGTTCCAATCCTTCTATATCAGTAAACTTTTCACTCTCTGTACGTAACAAAAGACAAACTTTCATGCCTAATCCATGCATTAATCCATATTCATAAGCAACACTATTACTTGCAGAAGATATGTCTACAATTCCAAATCTACATATTTTTACTAATTTGCAAACCTTACAAAGGACTGCATTGCAAGTTAACCTGTCTTTAGCGACGACCGGGTTAAACCCAAATTCTTTCAATAATTCTCTTAAAGCTAATTCACAATCTTCATAGTTAGTATATGGGATATCAATAAAAATATTTTTCTTAGAAAAATCCTGATCAATTTTTGTTTTCAAATCGCATGTCTGTTTTGCTAAAGGCCCGCAAGGGATATTGACCATCTGAAATTCATCTTCTTTCCTCCCATGACCTAAATTAATATTTTCAGCATAATCATACACGCAATCTGGCATTTTTGTCTGTAGAAAAAAATCTTTTCTTAGTTCATCAACAATATCATAGATTTCTTTATTTTTAGTTTGCAAAACGCGTGGAATTTTTATTTCTTGACACTCTTTTTCTTTTTTAAGAACCACGGCAATAGCTGCCGCTTTCAGATAACCCAGACTAACGTCAGAGGCTCCTCTTTCCTCAAAACTTTTATGTTTATTGTAATAGGACAATAATCCTTCGATATGTTCCAGTTCATTTTCAATCTCTGATTGAGGACCATGTTTTTCTATAATATCTTCCAGAAACATTTTTAGGTCTTTAAGTCCGACCTCTAAAACCTTATAAAACCAATCTTCTCGAACAAAATGGACCATAACATCATTATGCCAATCTCGCTTTTCATCCAAAATTTGTTTAGCAATCGGAAATTTAGGGATAAGACCAGCTTTTCCTAATGAGATATAAATTTTAAATTTAATACTCCCCTCTAATCCACGATAATAATCAGAGTTATGATCACTTTGCAGAGCTTTATCAAAATCATCCATATCATCGCGCCCGAAAATGATATTACATGATTCTCCGTTATTTTTGACGTTAAAAGAATAGTTAAAATGGTTTTGCTGATGGATATCGATTGCCACCCCAGGAAGGATATTTTGAATTAAATCGTTAATATATCTAACTGCTTCTTTATTTTCCATTAGAAATTCTCTAACTTATCACGCCACTCTTTAATCTTTTTTAAATCAATTTCAGTGAAAACCGGATACCCCTTATAATCTCGCTTAGGCGTAGCCCAACCCTTCTTTATCCAATAATAAAGGCCCTGACGAGTTAAACCCAATTCTTTAGCCGCTTCGCTAAGATTATATCTTTTCTCCATTGTCGTTACTTTACAGCACTTTACACTATGTGTCAAGGTAAATTATTAAGGGGAGGGAATTGGCTCGTCGCGCAGGGAGCGGATGCGCCTCTGGCGCAGGAGCCCGAGCAGTGAGACAATTTTGGGTGGGTGGGGGTAATTCTCCTCCTCTGATTTTTAACGACAATTCGGGAATTGGCGTGCGGATTGCGAGCCGCGCAGGCGAGCAAGACGGAAAACATCAAAATCGCCCCGCCGGTGGGTTCGGCCCATCTGGAAAAAAGAAT
>Ga0265297_10004483_pt1 | contig 22796 bp, 19 predicted proteins | sample Munlanlwell13791_FD_192502 | JGI IMG/M metagenome (GOLD analysis project Ga0265297, IMG submission 192502) | Leachate microbial communities from a municipal landfill in Southern Ontario, Canada - Leachate well 137-91 | ecosystem: Engineered > Solid waste > Landfill > Unclassified | place... | reverse complement strand
TAGCTCATCTGGTAGAGCACCACCCTTTTAAGGTGGGTGTGCCGCGTTCGAGTCGCGGGTGGCTCACTGAATTATTTCCCAAGACGAGAACGCCAAGGGGGTGCGGGGGAAGGATTCCCGCCGCGCTTTCGGGGTAACAGCGAGGCGAAGACGAGCGCCATAGGGGCAGAGCCCCTTTGGAGAGCGAAGCGACGCGTTCGAGTCGCGGGTGGCTCACTGAATTATTTTATATTCTGCCTCTTTAAAGGGCGGATGGCGGAATTGGCATACGCGATAGCCTTAGGAGCTATTGGGGTAACCCTTGGAGGTTCAAATCCTCTTCCGCCCACTGGATAACCGAAATAGACAAACACAAAGGACGACGCCGCGGCGGACATCCATCGGGATCTCGCCGCTGCGCGCTAGATATATAATGCAGTACCCCGCGCTTAAAGGTATTGCGGGATAGACGATAGATATTGCGGGAGTAGCTCAGCTGGCTAGAGCGCAACCTTGCCAAGGTTGATGTCGCGGGTTCAAATCCCGTCTCCCGCTCCAGTGCTGTAATAACAACCAACTTACCCTAAAAAAGCCACGGGAAAAGGAGAGGCGGTTATGAAAATCACGGATTTTTTATCAATCAAGGCAATCACTACGGATTTAAAATCCACAAAGAAAGAGGATATAATGAAGGAACTCGTGGATGTCCTTATAAGCTCTGGAGAGGTTGAAAAGGACAAGCGCTCAAAGCTTATCGATGCCCTCATGACCAGAGAGTCTTTGGGCTCTACCGCTATCGGGCAGGGCGTGGCCATACCGCACGCCAAGTCCGAATATATCAAGAAACTGGTGGCGGCCTTCGGATTATCCAAGAACGGGGTGGATTTTGATTCCCTTGACGGCGAAATGGTCTACATCTTCTTTTTGTTATTGGCTCCCCAGGATTCCGCCGGCCCGCACCTTAAGGCCCTAGCGCGCATATCGCGGCTGTTGAAAGACAAATATTTCCGCGACAGCCTCAAGGCCTCGGCCGATGCCAATGTGGTAATAAGGATTATTACCCAGGAAGATGAAAAAAAGATTTGAGCTAAAGGACAACCTTTTGCGCTTTAGGGGTTTCTTCAAGTGGCTCTCCCCCGGCATGGGGATAAAACGCTGGATAGGTCTCGGCAGCTTCGGCGTCATCCTGATTGTAATCGGCTCAGGAAATCTCAATACCCAGGAATACTGGGTAGTCAGGTTCCTTTATGCGGTAGTATTAATCTGCGGGATTATTATTTTAATCCTGGGGATTAAAAACCTGATGCGCTCTTTGGTCGCAGCCTTCATGCCTTCCAGGGATGCCCAGTTGGTGGATATCCTTTATCAAAGGAGGCAGCTTGGCAGGGGGCCGAAGGTGGTAGTGGTCGGCGGAGGCACGGGGTTATCGGTGTTACTCAGCGGCATCAAGGAATATTCCTCTAATATCAGCGCAATCGTGACGGTTGCCGACGATGGCGGTTCATCGGGGAGGCTTCGTGAACAGTTTGACATCCTGCCGCCGGGAGATATACGTAATTGCCTGGTGGCCTTGGCGGATGCCCCCGCACTGATGCGCGACTTATTTCAGTTCCGTTTCGGCAAGGGGTCTGATTTATCAGGTCATAATTTCGGCAACCTCTTTATCACAGTGATGACCCAGTTGACCGGAGACTTCGAAAAGGCGATCCGAGAGACCAGCAAGGTACTGGCGCTTAAAGGGCAGGTGATACCGTCTACCTTAGATAACGTGGTTTTGGTAGCGCACCATAACGACGGCACTGTTACGGAAGGCGAAAATAAGATCCCCAAGGTGCACAAGGCTATCGAAAGGGTGGCCTTAAAGCCGGCTTATCCGGCAGCCAACCCCGAGGCAATCAGGGCCATTGAGGAAGCAGGGGTTATCATATTAGGTCCGGGCTCTCTCTATACCAGCATCCTGCCCAATCTTTTAATCAAGGATATCTCTGAGGCCGTCGTCGCTTCCGCAGCCATCAAGATCTACGTGTGCAATATAATGACGCAGCCGGGTGAGACCGAGGGTTACCGGGTATCGGACCACATCCGCACCTTTATTAACCATACGCACCAGCGTATCTTTGAATACTGCATAGTCAATAACGTCGGCATACCGCGTGATATCCTGGAGCGTTATGCCCAGGAGGGTTCCTATCCTGTGGTAAATGACATAGATAATATAAAGAAGATGGGATACCGGGTGCTTGAAGACAACCTCGTGATTTCCGAGAACGGCCTTATCAGGCATAATCCTGAAAAGCTCGCCAGTATCATTTTTGGTTTTATAGAGGAGACCTAGAAGCCGGTGGCGTTGATTAGGAAGAAATTGACCATCAATAATAAGCAGGGCTTGCATGCGCGACCGGCAGCCATCTTCGTGCAGACAGCCAACAAGTTTAATTCCGCGGTTACTATCCGCCGCGGCAAAGAAGAGGTTAACGGTAAATCCATTATGGGGATCCTGATGCTGGGCGCGGAGCGAGGCGCGAGGATTATCCTGGAGATCGAAGGCAGCGACGCTGAGCTCGCGTTGGCGGAACTGGAGAAGATCCTAAGCATAGAGGAATAAGCCAAGCCATGATAAAGCTAAAAGGAATAGCCGCAGCAAGCGGCATCAGTATCGGCAAGGCCTTCAAGATAGGCAAAGAGGAGTTTGATATCCAGAAGCAGCCTATCGCCGAGGCCGAAATACCGCTTCAGATACAGCTTTTTGAGGAGGCACTCATTCAGACGCGCAAAGAGATCCTTGACCTCCAAAGGCGGATTGCCGGAGACCTCGGCCAGGAAGAAGCCGAGATTTTCGATGCGCACCTTTTGGTTCTGGAGGACCGCGTCCTGATAGAGGAGGTTATCTCGCGGCTAAAGAAAGAACAGGTGTGCGTTGCCTATATATTCTCCCAGGTCCTTAAGAAATACATCGATGTTTTCTCCCGCATCGAAGACGAATACCTTAAAGAGCGCATCTCGGATATTGATGATGTCGGAAAGAGGATCCTGCGGAATCTCCTGGGGAAGAAAAAGGCCGTACTGGAGGATTTAAAGGAAAAGGTGGTTGTGGTATCCCATGATCTTTCCCCTTCTGATACCGCCGCAATGCACAAACGCAATGTTTCGGCATTCGTTACGGATATCGGAGGAAAAACCTCGCATACCGCCATCATGGCGAAATCCCTGGAGATCCCCGCGGTGGTCGGCACGGAAGAGGCTACCTCCAAGATCAAGAGCGGCGATACCCTTATCGTAGACGGAATCATGGGAGTAATCATTGTTGAGCCGGACGAAGCCACCCTCAATTTCTATGCCCAGGAGCTGGAGAAATTAAAAGGGATATCCGCAGGATTCTGGGCCGTAAAGGACCTTCCGGCAGTGACCAAGGACGGCAAGGAGGTTGAGATCTCCGCAAATATCGAGTTGCCGGATGAGGTCCCGGCAGTGCGGCTGCACGGAGGCCAGGGTATCGGTCTTTACCGCACCGAATATTTCTACATGAACCGTAAGGACCTGCCCACGGAAGAAGAGCATTACCAGGCCTATAAGTATGTTGCCGAAGAGATGAGGCCTTATTCCGTGATTATTCGTACCCTTGACCTTGGAGGCGACAAGTACCTGTCGCAGTTCGCTATCCCCAAAGAGATGCAGCCTTTCCTGGGATGGCGTGCCATCCGTTTTTGCCTGGCGCGTCCGGATGTCTTTAAGCTGCAGTTGCGCGCGATACTCAGGGCCTCGGTGCACGGCAAATTAAAACTGATGTATCCGATGATTTCAGGCGTTGAGGAATTAAAACAGGCCAACGCCATTCTTGAAGAGGTCAAAGATGAATTAACTGCCGCCGGCGCATCCTTCGATAAGGACATTGAGGTGGGGGCGATGATAGAGGTTCCCTCCGCTGCGATGACCGCAGACCTTTTGACCAAGGAGGTGAATTTTTTCAGCATCGGGACAAACGACCTTATCCAGTATTCTCTGGCCGTCGACCGCACCAACGAAAAGGTCGCCTACCTATATGACCCTGCTCACCCCGCGGTCTTAAGGATGATTAAGAATGTCATTGATGCCGCGCACAAGGGCGGCATCTGGGTAGGTATGTGCGGAGAGATGGCGGGGGAATCGGCGTTTGCCTTGGTTCTCCTGGGGTTGGGATTGGACGAGTTCAGCGTGCCGCCGCTGCTCATGCCGGAGATCAAATACCTTATCCGTTCCGTCAGCACGGAGGAGGCCCGGGATATCGCAACTAAGGTCCTGACCCTTTCTACCGGCAAAGAGGTCGAGGAATTCAGCCAGGAAAAACTGCGCCAGATATTAAAACATAATTTAAGAGGAGACAGATGAGAAGTTTAAGCCCAGCTACTATTAATAGACTCGACAAATCCGGAATGCGGGAGTTGCTGTTGGATTTCCCATTACAGTTCGGCATTGCCCGGGAATCGGCAGCCAAAGCCAATATCCTTTTTGACAAAAGAGATTTTAATAACATTGTTTTTGCCGGCCTGGGGGGCTCGGCAATCGGGGCCGACCTGGTGCGTTCCTATCTTTATTTTGAAAGCAGCCTCCCCATGCAGGTGGTGCGCGAATATGACCTGCCGGCTTATGTGGGGAGCTCTACGCTGGTCTTTATCTCCAGCTATTCCGGCAATACCGAAGAGACCCTTAGCGCCTATAGCCAAGCCAGAAAAAAAGGTGCCAGTATCATTGCCATCTCCTCAAACGGCGCCTTAAAGGAAAATTGCCTAAGAGACGGCGTTACCTTTATTGAGATACCCAAGGGCTTGCCTCCCCGTTGCTCCCTCGGTTATTTAAGCATCATACCGCTATGCCTGTTAACGAGATTAGGCTTGATTAAGGACGCGGCTTCTTCAATCGATAAGACTATAGCGGTGCTGGAGGGTCTAAAGCGCCATAAGCTCAATCCCCTCGTAGGGGCAAAGGATAATATCGCTAAATATGTAGCCGGCAGGCTTGTTAACAAATTTCCTATTATTTATTCCGCCTCGGTTCACTTTGATACCGTAGCCACGCGCATGCGCTGTCAGCTTAACGAGAATTCCAAATCTTTGGCCTCCAGCCACGTCTTCCCGGAGATGAACCACAATGAGATCGTGGGGTGGGAGCAGCCCGCAAAGATATTTAAGAACCTGGCGGTGATAATGCTTAGGGATAAAGGTGTGCATCCGAGGGTGAATAAAAGGATGGATATTACCAGGGAGATTATCTTGAAGGAAGACCCTAACATCATCGAGATCTATTCAGAGGGGGAAGACCTTCTTGCCCGGATTTTCTCTCTTATCTACATCGGGGATTTTGTTTCGCTCTACCTGGCAATCCTTTACGGCATAGACCCTACGCCGGTGGAGCGGGTGACTTATTTAAAAAAGAAATTAGCCGAAGATTAAAACGGATGAAGGCATTGATTCTGGCAGCTGGGTACGCTACGCGTTTATACCCTTTGACCAAAGAGTACCCCAAGCCTCTTCTTAGCGTCGCGGGCAGGCCGATCATTGATTATATTATCGATAAGCTCGCCAGGATAAGTGATATCGACGAGATTGTCGTTGTCACCAACAGCAAATTTATCTCTAAGTTCAGGAAATGGTCAAGATCGGTCGCCTGCGGCAAGCGCCTGAGCCTGGTTGATGATTTAACCAAAAGCCACAGCGACCGCCGCGGCGCAATCGGCGACCTGCATTTTGCCGTAGGCAAGAAACGCCTGAAGAGCGACCTTCTGGTTATAGGCGGGGATAATCTTTTTGACGGAGGTCTTGAGGATTTCCTTTCGTTTGCCAGGGGCAGTCATCCTTCCCCGGTTATCGGGGCCTACGACATCAGGAGCAGGTCGAAGGCCACCAGGTACGGAGTGATAAGAATTAGCGCCAGCGGCAGGGTTGTTGCTTTCCAGGAGAAACCCCGGAAACCAAAATCAAGCCTGGTTGCGATGTGCCTCTATTATTTCCCGAAGGCAAAGCTGGGCCTGGTAAAAGAGTATTTTGATTCCAAAAGAGGCAAGAACGACGCCACCGGGTTTTATATCGATTGGCTGCGCCGCCGGGAAGAGGTCTATGCCTTCGTATTCCGGGGGCGCTGGTACGATATCGGACAACATAAGTTTTATCAAGAAGCGAACAGGCAGTTTTTAAAGAAAGGGGAATCTGCATGACAGCTCGAAAGCATTTTTTTACTTCCGAATCCGTAGGTGAAGGTCATCCCGATAAGGTTTGCGACCAGATATCCGATGCCGTGCTCGATGAGGTCTTGAGGCTTGACCCTTACGGCAGGGTTGCCTGTGAAACCTATGTTACGATGGGGCTCTTAATCGTAGGAGGCGAGATTACCACTACCGCATATGTGGATGTGCATAATCTTACCCGCAACCTATTAAAGGAAATAGGTTATACCCATCCGAGATACGGGTTTGATTACCACACCTGCGCCATCATAAATACTATCCATAACCAGTCGTCCGATATCGCGCAGGGCGTGGATAAGGGGGGAGCGGGTGACCAGGGGTTTATGGTGGGTTACGCCTGTCGCGAAACCCCGGAGTTGATGCCGCTTCCGATTATGCTGTCGCATAAGCTGGTAAAGCGCATCGCCGATGTTCGCCGTCAGGGTATCTTAAAATACCTCGGGCCGGACTGCAAATCACAGGTGACGGTGGAGTATCACGATTCCCATCCGGTGAGGGTGGATTCCGTGGTCCTGGCCTGCCAGCACACCGAGGATGTCCTGGATTCCAGCAAGGAGAAGATTACCAGGAAGGCGCGACAGGAGATGATTGAGGCGATTGCCAAGCCGGTTTTAAAGGGATTCGTTGACAAGAACACCAATTATTATGTCAATGAGACGGGAAAATTCACAGTGGGCGGCCCGCAGTCTGATACCGGCATGACCGGTAGGAAGATAGTGGTAGATACTTATGGAGGGGTGGCTGCTCCCGGCGGGGGTGCGTTTTCCGGAAAGGACCCTACCAAGGTTGACCGTTCCGCTGCCTATATGGCCAGGTACATCGCCAAGAATATTGTAGCGGCGGGGCTTGCCGATAAATGCTTAATCCACCTTGCCTATGTTATCGGCAAGGCCGATCCTCTGGCGGTTATGGTTGAAACCTACGGTACCGGTAAACTTTCGGAGGCGGCGTTTGAAAAGCTCATCCGCGCCAATTTTGAACTCACCCCCCGCGGCATGATAAAGGAATTGGATCTCCTGCGTCCTATATATAGGAAGACCGCCTGTTACGGCCATTTCGGCAGGAGCGAATCGGAATTCAGCTGGGAGAATACGGATAAAACTGCGGCTTTGAAGAAGCAGGCAAGAAGATTATAGAAAGGCAAACTATGAAATATGACATCAAGGATATCAGTTTAGCGAAAAAAGGTTCATTAAGGATTGAATGGGCAAGGAATAACATGCCTGTTTTGGGGTTGGTGGCAGAGCGTTTCCGCAGGGAGCTTCCTTTAAAAGGGGTAACCATTTCATGCTGTTTGCATGTTACTACCGAAACCGCAGTGCTTTCTGAGGTGCTGAAAGCCGCGGGGGCAAAGGTTACCTTGTGCGCCTCTAACCCGCTTTCAACCCAGGACGACGTAGCATCATCACTGGTAAAAAATTTAAAAATACCGGTGTTCGCCATCAAAGGCGAAAATACCCCTACTTACTACAGCCACATCAAAGCGGCGTTGGCGATTAAGCCCGATATTACAATGGATGACGGCGCCGACCTTGTAAGCACTATCCACCGCCGCAAGCCGGGCGAGCACCCCAATATTACCGGAGGCACCGAGGAGACGACGACCGGCGTAATAAGGTTGCGCGCCCTGGCGCGGGAAGGAAGGTTGCGTTACCCCATTATCGCGGTAAACGATGCTTCTACCAAACATCTCTTTGATAACCGCTACGGGACAGGGCAATCCACGGTTGACGGTATCGTGCGCGCTACCAACAAGCTGTTGGCTGGTTCTAACTTCGTGGTTTGCGGATACGGCTGGTGCGGCAAGGGGGTGGCAATGCGCGCCAGCGGCATGGGCGCAAACGTAATTGTAACGGAGGTTTCCCCTTTGAGGGGATTAGAGGCTGTCATGGACGGTTTCCGCGTGATGCCCATTGCCAAAGCCGCTAGGCTCGGGGATGTTTTTGTTACCACTACCGGAGATACGAGCGTCATCCGCAGAGAGCATTTCAAGGCTATGAAGGACGGAGCCATTGTGGCCAATTCCGGGCATTTTAATGTTGAGCTGGACATTCCGGCCTTGGCAGGAATGTCCCGTGCCAGGAAACGCATCCGGGATTTTGTGGATGAATACGTCCTCAGGGACGGCCGCAGGATATATTGCCTGGGTGAGGGGCGCCTCATTAACCTGGCTGCTGCTGAAGGCCATCCCGCACAAGTCATGGATATGTCATTTGCCAATCAGGCATTAAGCGTAGAATACATTGCAAAGAACCATAAGAAATTGTCAAATGAGGTCTATTGTGTTCCCCGGGAGCTCGATAATAAGGTCGCATATCTGAAATTGAAATCATTGGGCATACGCATTGATACCCTTACTAAAGAGCAGAAGAGGTATCTTGCCAGTTGGGAGCTTGGCACATGAAAAGGATAGGGGTCTTGACGTCGGGGGGCGACGCTGCCGGAATGAACGCCGCCATACGCAGCGTAGTGCGCTACGCCACCTATTATAAATTAGAGGTAATGGGTATATACCGCGGGTACTCGGGATTGATTAACGAAGAAATAATGCCCCTTAACCACCGTTCGGTCTCAAACATTATCAACCGCGGTGGAACGGTCCTTAAGACCGCACGCTGCCCGGAATTTCTTACCGAAGAAGGGCAGAGGCGCGCCGTGGAGAGCATTAAGAAATATGGCATTGAAGGGTTGGTTCTGATAGGCGGCAACGGCACCTATCAGGGGGGCATTGCCCTGGCAGGAAAATGGAAAATACCCTGTATCGGGGTCCCGGGCACCATCGATAACGATATTAACGGCACGGATTATACCATAGGGGCCGACACCGCGGTTAATACCGGCTTAGAGGCGATTGATAAGATAAGAGATACCGCCACTTCCATGGAGCGCATATTCGTGGTAGAGGTAATGGGCCGGGAGTCCGGCTTTATCGCCCTGCAGGTTGGGGTGGGGGGCGGAGCCGAGGATGTCCTGCTTCCAGAGAAGGACTTTAATTTCGAGAATATGTGCCATGAGATAGTGGAAGGTAATATGCGTGGCAAGATCAGCTGGATTATCATTGTCGCCGAGGGAAAGGCCAAGGCCGAGGATGTCGCCGCCAAGATTACCGGGATGACAGACCTTGAAACCAGGGTGGTGGTTCTGGGGCACGTGCAGCGGGGCGGCTCTCCGACAGCCATTGACCGCATACTTGCCACGCGCCTGGGGGCCGAAGCGGTGGCTTTATTGATGAAGGGCGAAAGCGGCAAGGCAGTAGGGGTAGTTTCAAACCAGGTAAATGTCGTGGACCTGGAGTTCGCGGTAAGCAAGAAAGAATTCAGGTATAACGCGCTTTATGAATTAATCAAGATACTTACTTGATTATTAAGGAAGGAGAGTTGCCATGGGGAGAAGGCCTTTGGATATCGATAGGTTGGTTTCGGAATTGGTGCTTAGCGACGAACCGGCAGTCAAAGCCAGGATTGCCAAGAAGATTATCAACATAGCCTACAAAAAAGGCGTTTATCCTTCCAGCATACACGAGCTTTATGCGGCGCGCGGAAAAGGCGAGTTCAACGGATTTACCGTTCCGGCCGTCAACCTAAGGACGCTTACCTACGATCTGGCGCGGGCGATATTCCGGGTCGCCAGGAAGAACAACGCCGGGGCGTTTATTTTCGAGATTGCCAAGTCCGAAATGGTCTATACCGCCCAGGCTCCGGTAGAATTTGCGGCGGTAATCATAGGTGCTGCGGTGAAGGAGGGGTTCAGCGGCGCAGTCTTTATCCAAGGGGATCATTTCCAGTTGAGCCTCAAGAAATTCAAGGAAGCCCCCAATAAGGAGATGGAAGGTTTAAAGGCCCTGATTAGCGAAGCGATAGCCGCGGGTTTCTACAATATTGACATTGATTCCTCGACCCTGGTAGACCTTTCCAAGACGGACATCAAAAAGCAGCAGTTTAACAATTACGAGGTCTGCGCCAAGCTTACCCAGTTTATCCGCCAGAGCCAGCCGCGCGGAGTCGAGATATCGGTGGGTGGCGAGATAGGCGAGGTCGGCAGCAGGAATTCGACCCCCGAGGACCTGCGCGCATTTATGCAGGGTTACCGGGATAGATTGCGCAAGGGGCGCACCGGTTTAAGCAAGATAAGCATCCAGACCGGGACCTCGCACGGCGGTGTAGTTTTGCCGGACGGCAGTATCGCCCAGGTGAAGTTAGACTTCGAGACCCTGAAGAGCCTCTCCAAGATTGCGCGCGATGAATTTGGGATGGCAGGCGCGGTTCAGCACGGCGCCTCAACGCTTCCGCAGGAAGCATTCCATAAGTTCCCGGAGGTGGAGGCTGCCGAGGTGCACCTGGCTACCGAATTCCAGAATATGGTTTATGAATCCGGGCATTTCCCGCAGGAACTGAAGAACAGGATTTACGAATGGCTTAAGGCCAACGCCTCCGGCGAGAAAAAAGAAGGCGAGACCGAAGAGCAGTTTATCTACAAGACCCGCAAGAAGGCCCTCGGACCTTTTAAAAAGGATATCATGGGCTTACCCCAGGAGGTAAGAGACGCCATTGCCAGGGAGCTAGAGGAGAGATTCGAGTTTCTCTTTAAGCAGCTCAATGCCGTCAATAACAAAGAGTTGGTCAATAAATTCGTTACCTTGAAGCGCGTCATCATCCGTAAACACAAAGGGGCGCCCGGCAAGATAGAGCATGACGGCGAAGGGGCGGATTAGTGCGGATTACTAATCAGTCCGGGAGGAGAGCAAGACATGCGTTCAGACAAGATTAAAAAGGGCTTAGAGCGCGTTCCTCATCGCGCGCTCCTTTATGCTACAGGTTTGAGCCGCAAGGATTTCAGCAGGCCGTTTATCGGGGTAGCCACCTCTTTTACCGACCTTATCCCGGGTCATATCGGTATGCGCGACCTGGAGCGTTATATCGAGCGCGGGATTTGCTACGGAGGAGGGGTGCCTTTTTTCTTTGGGGTGCCCGGCATCTGCGACGGCATTGCAATGGGGCACTTGGGGATGTGTTATCCCCTGGCGTTGCGCGAGATAGTCGCCGATAGCATAGAGACCGTTTGCAATGCCCATAGCCTCGACGGCATTGTCTGCCTTACTAATTGCGATAAGATTACCCCCGGAATGCTCATGGGGGCGGCACGTTTAAACATACCCGCGATTATTGTTACCGCCGGTCCGATGCTCTCCGGTCGCCTGAAGGCCAAGCGCAAGCTAGCGTTTGTGCATGATACCTACGAGGCCCTGGCGCGGGCTAAAAGAGGGGATATCTCCGGAGAGGAGCTGTCTTGCCTGGAGATGGAGGCTTGCCCCGGAGCAGGGTCGTGCCAGGGGTTGTATACCGCTAATACCATGGCCTGCCTCATTGAGGCCATGGGTATGTCGCTTCCCGGATGCGGGACTGCACTGGCAGTATCTGCCAAGAAACGCCGCATTGCCCAGGCAAGCGGAGAGCGCATCGTAGAACTTGTGAAGAAGAATATCTTACCTCTAGATATCATTAACCTTAAGTCGCTGCAGAATACGATTGTGGTGGATATGGCTCTCGGCGGATCAAGCAATACCGTTTTGCACCTTATGGCCATTGCCCATGAAGCAGGCATCAATTTAACGCTTGGGGATTTCGAGCGTATCAGCAGGCGCACGCCTCACATCACTAATATAGAGCCCGCAGGGCCGTATTTTATGGAGGATCTGGAATACGCCGGGGGGATACCTGCGGTGTTAAAGCGCCTGAAGGCGAAATTGAACAATACCATGACGTTAAGCGGAAGGAAGGTGCTGGATATCGCGGGAGCATCAGAGATTATGGATGAGGAGGTTATCCGTCCGCTCACCCGTCCTTATCATAAACAGGGGGGCATCGCGGTGCTCTACGGAAACCTTGCGCCCGAGGGGGCGGTAGTCAAGCAGGCGGCAGTCAGCCCCAGGATGATGAGGTTTACCGGGAGGGCGCGCGTCTTTAACCGTGAGGAAGAGGCAATGAGGTCTATCCTCAACAGGAATATTAAAAGCGGCGAGGTAATCGTGATCCGTTACGAAGGGCCTGCAGGCGGTCCCGGGATGCGGGAGATGCTTGCCCCTACCTCCGCAATCGTAGGCATGGGTCTGGCTGAATCCGTGGCCCTGATTACTGACGGCAGGTTCTCCGGAGGCACCAAGGGGCCGTGCATCGGGCATATCTCTCCGGAGGCTTCGGCAGGAGGGCCGGTTGCTATTTTAAAAAACGGTGATATAATCGAGATAGATATACCGGGGCGGAAATTAAACGTGCGGTTGAGGCAACAGGAGATTGCGAAAAGATTGAAAGGATTTAAGCCCACGCCGCCAAAGATCAAGAAAGGATACTTGGCGCGTTATTCGAGGCTCGTTTCCTCCGCGGATAAAGGGGCGATATTAAAATAAGATGAAACTTACAGGCGCACAGATTTTAATGGAAAGTTTGAAGCGCGAGGGTGTCGAGGTCATGTTCGGCTACCCCGGGGGGCAGGTCCTGCCACTTTTCGACAAGATTTACGATAGCGACATAAGGTTTATCCTTACGCGCCACGAGCAGGCAGCTGCCCATGCCGCAGACGGTTATGCCCGTGCCACGGGTAAACCCGGGGTATGTATCGCAACCTCTGGTCCCGGCGCCACTAATTTAACCACCGGCATTGCCACCGCCTATATGGATTCCATACCGATGATAGCGATTACCGGACAGGTAAAGACATCCGTCATCGGTAACGATGCCTTTCAGGAGGCCGACGTTACCGGTATCACCCGCCCCATTACCAAATATAATTACCTGGTTAAGAATGTCAAGGATGTAGCAAGGATAGTGCGGGAGGCCTTTCACATTGCTTCCACAGGCAGGCCCGGTCCGGTATTGATAGATTTTCCGATAGACATACAGCAGCAGGAGACGGAATTCATCTGGCCCGAAGAGATAGACATACGCGGTTACAAACCCACTTATTTCGGCCATCCGGGGCAGATTAAAAAAGCCGCCAAATTAATCACTAATGCCAAGAGGCCCATCATTTATGCGGGCGGAGGGGTAATTACTTCCGGCGCCTATCGCGAAGTCAAGGAATTAGCCGAGAGGATGAATATACCGGTAACCTGGACCCTGATGGGTATCGGCGGGTTTCCAAGCGCCCACTCTTTATCTCTCGGTATGCTTGGCATGCACGGCACGGCTTTTGCCAATCACGCCATTATGCAGGCAGACCTGATCATAGCCATAGGCGCGCGTTTTGACGACCGCGTTACCGGCAGGCTCGATGTCTTTGCCGCCAACGCCAAGATTATCCATATAGACATTGACCCTTCTTCTATCAGCAAGAACGTCGGGGTGGAGATCCCGGTGGTAGGGGATGCCAGAAATACCCTTGGCCAGCTCCTGGAGGAACTCGGTAAAGCCATTGATACCTCGGATTGGCTGGCGACCATTGAGTCTTGGAAGAAGAAATACCCGATGAGATACGAGGAAGGGGGGAAATTAAAACCTCAATATGTAATCGAGCAGATTTACGAGGCGACCAAAGGCGAAGCGGTTATCGCCACCGAGGTAGGGCAGAACCAGATGTGGGCGGCGCAGTGGTATAAATACAGCCACCCGCGCACCTTTATCTCAAGCGGAGGCCTCGGCACTATGGGTTATGGTTTTCCGGCGGCAATGGGCGCCAAGGTCGGCTGTCCCGAAAGAATAGTATTTGATATCGCCGGAGACGGCTCCATCCAGATGAACATCCAGGAACTGGCTACCTGCGTCTGCAATAAGATTAACGTGAAGGTCGCGATATTGAACAACGGCTACCTCGGCATGGTGCGGCAATGGCAGGAGTTGTTTTATAAAAAGCGCTATTCCCATACCTGTCTGTCCAGCCCGGACTTTGTGAAGCTGGCAGAGAGTTACGGCGCCCTCGGGATAAAGGTAACCAAAAAGGATGAGGTGCGCCCCGCCTTAGATAAGGCAATTGAGACGGATAACGTAGTATTCATCGATTTTGAAGTCGAACCGGAGGAGAATGTCTACCCGATGGTCCCTGCCGGGGAGGCGATTAACAATATGATTGAAGGCCTGGCATAATGAAGCACACAATCTCGGCAATTGTAGAAAATAAGCCCGGTGTCCTGGCGCGCATCGCAGGGCTATTCAGCGCCCGTGGATATAATATCGCTTCCCTTGCGGTAAGCGAAACACTTGACCCCAGCATATCTTACCTTACCATGGTAGTCTCGGCTGATGACGAAAAGATACTGGAGCAGATTAAAAAACAGCTGCATAAGCTAATCGATATCATCAAGATTACCGATTTCACCAAGAAGGAGCATGCCGAGAGGGAACTGATTCTCGCCAAGGTCCATTGCCCGCCCAAGGAAAAAGCAAAGCTGGAGAAGGTCCTGGCTAAATACACTGCACGCCTGATCAAGCATAAGGAAGGCCTTGCTATTATCAGCGCAGTAGGCGAACAGGCCGAGGTCAAGGAGATTCTCGACGACCTGAGTCAGTTTAGCATCAAGGAATTGGTGCGCACCGGTAAACTTGCCATCAGCCTGGACTAAGAATGAGTCCAAAACCAAAATTAACCTCAATAGAAAAAGCCCCCTTAATTCATAAATTTACCGTTTTGTTCATTGTCATGTCGCTTCTGCCTTTCGTGGTGTTGGCCTATTTCTTTTTGGTGTGGCGCAGCTACGGCTCCCTAGATATCTCGGAAGGCCACTTTGTCCTGCTCGTCTTTTTGGTAGGCGCGGGGGCTTTGGCGGGGTTCTATGGGATGCGCCGGTCCCTCTTGAAAATCAGCGCACTTGCACGCCAGGGCAGCCAGCTTATTAATAAGGGAGCCAGGGGTACAAAGGGCGAAGGCCCGGAGAACGAGATTGCGCAGCTCTCGCGCACCTTCCGCGAGATTACCAGGAGCCTTGAGGATAATATCAGGCAGTTAAAGGAGTCCAAGCACGTCATGCAGTATGTGCTTTCCCGCCTGGCTGCCGGATTGGCCTCACCGCAGAGCATCAGCGCATTCCTGGATTTGATAGTGGAGATTACTGCCAACGCCTTAGGCGGCAAGAGGGGCGTGCTTCTGGTGCTGGATGAAGGCAGGGAGGAGCTTTATATCAGGAGTTCTTTCGGGGTGCCGGAGGATTCCAAGAATATACGTTTTGCCGTCAGCGAAGAAGGGCCGGGTTGGGTAGCCAGGCACCGCAAGCCACTCTTGGTCCCGGCGCAGGATAAGGCAGGCGATACGGCTAAGGGCATTTTTGTCCCGCCGCTTTTGGCAGCGCCGATGCTTTATCAAAACCGCCTTATCGGAGTCTTAGCCGTAGCGGGAAAATCAAACGGCGCAGATTTTGCCGAAGACGAGCTTTTGATTATTTCGAACCTGGCTTCCCAGACTGCGGTTGCCCTGGAAAACGAGCGGCTTAACAAGAGCGCCGAGGAGACTTACCTGGAGACCATCTCGGCCCTGGCGATGGCGGTAGAGGCGCGCGACCCTAACAGCCGAGGCCATTCCGACCGGGTTTCGCAGTATTCCGTCAAGATTGCCCGCAGGATGGACCTTGATGCGGAGCTCATCAAAGATATCAAGGATGCCGGCGAGCTCCACGACGTAGGAAAGATAGGCATCAGCGACAGCATCCTTAAAAAGCCCGGACCGCTTACTCCCGATGAATGGCAGGTGATGCGGCGTCATCCTATTATCGGCGAGGGGATTGTCAAGCCCGTGCATTCGCTTTTGCGGCTCTGCGGCATCATCCGTCACCACCATGAGGCGATGGACGGAAGCGGCTACCCCGACGGGCTAAAGGGGGAGGAGATACCGCTGGGTGCCAGGATCCTTGCGGTGGCGGATAGTTTTGACGCCATGACCGCAGACAGGGCCTACCGCAAGGCATTAACCACCGAAGAGGCGAAAAAGGAACTAATCAAATATAGCGGCAGCCGCTATGATAAAAAAGTGGTAGAAGCGATGCTGGACATTATTTCTGATAATCAGAAAGGAGAAGCAAATGGCTAGGATTTATTACGATAATGACGCAGACTTAAATCTCTTAAAAGACAAAACCATTGCCATTATCGGATACGGCATCCAGGGGAGGGGGCAGGCCCTCTGCCTTAAGGATTCAGGCTGCCGGGTGATTGTTTCGGAGATGGAAGGCACCGCCAATCACGAACAGGCCAAGCAGGACGGGTTTTTCCCGGTAAGCGCAGATGAGGCTGCCAAGAGGGCTGATATTATCCAAATCCTTACGCAGGACCACGTACAGGCCAAGGTTTATAAGGACAGCATCAAGCCGAATCTCAAGAAGGGGAAGGCCCTTTGTTTTTCGCACGGCTTTAACATCCGTTTTAAACAGATCAAACCCCCCAAGAACGTGGATGTTTTTATGATAGCTCCGAAAGGGCCGGGGGCATTAGTAAGGCGTATGTATGAGGAAGGTAAAGGCGTGCCTTCCCTGGTGGCGGTATTCCAGGATGCCAGCGGCCAGGCCAAGGAACTGGCACTGGCTTACGCCAAGGGCATAGGGTCCACCCGCGCCGGAGTAATTGAGACTACCTTTGCCGAAGAAACCGAGACCGACCTCTTCGGAGAGCAGGCAGTGCTCTGCGGCGGGGCAACCGAATTGATTAAAGCCGGTTTTGACACCTTGGTCGAGGCAGGTTATCAGCCGGAGATTGCATATTTCGAGGTTCTTCACGAGCTTAAACTTATTACCGACCTTATTCAGGAGGTGGGTATCAGCGGTATGCGCCGCCGCGTTTCCAATACCGCCACCTACGGCGACCTTACCCGCGGCCCGATGATTATCACCGAGAAGACCCGCAAGGTGATGAAAAAGATACTTAAAGATATCAAGTCCGGTAAGTTCGCGCGCGAGTGGATTAAGGAGAATGAATCCGGCAGGCCCAGGTTTGACAGTTTGCTCAAATCCGGGGATGAGCATCCGATAGAGAAGGTGGGGCGGCAGTTGAGAGAGATGATGCCGTGGATGAAGAAATAATAAGTGCTTCACCTGCCAGCGGCAGGTGTAAATCAGACGTAGACGCCAGTGGCATTTTTGATTTAGCACCCGCCAGAGGCGGGCGTGAATCAGGCGTAAGCACCAGAGGTACGCCTGATTCAAGGGGTTAAAGAATGGAGAAGATAATTATTTTTGATACCACGCTGCGCGACGGGGAACAGGCTCCGGGGGCGTCAATGACCAGCTTCCAGAAAATGGAAGTAGCCGGCCAGTTGGAGAAGTTGGGGGTTGATATTATCGAAGCGGGTTTTCCGATTGCATCTCCCGATGATTTCATAGCGGTAAGTGCTATTGCGAAAAACGCGAAAAGAAGCACGGTCTGCGCTCTCGCCCGCTGTATTGAAAAAGATATAGAGTACGCCGGAAGGGCTGTAAAAAGAGCCAGGCATCCGCGCATACATCTGTTTTTGGCTACCTCCAAGATACATTTGAAGTATAAATTCAAGAAAGCCGAAGAGGAGATAGCCAGGATCGCCAGGGATTCTATCAGGCAGGCTAATAAATTCTGCTCTGATATTGAGTTTTCTCCGGAGGATGCCACTCGCACAGAGAGGGATTTTCTTTTCCGCATGGTTGAGATGGCTATCGCTGAAGGCGCGCGCACCATAAACATCCCCGATACGGTCGGCTATAGCTACCCGCAGGAGATTTTTTCCCTGATAACCGATATCAGAGATAATGTCACTAATATAAACGACGCGGTTCTTGCCATACACTGTCACAATGATTTAGGCCTGGCGACAGCGAATTCCCTTTCCGGCGTCCTTGCCGGGGCGCGCCAGGTGCATTGCACTATTAACGGGATAGGCGAGCGCGCAGGGAACGCCTCATTGGAAGAAATAGTCATGGCAATGAAGACCCGCCGGGACGTCTTCGGAAATTTTTACACCGGTATACGTACGCAAGAGCTTTATCCGACCTCCCGATTAGTAAGCAAGGCCACCGGTTTTTCAGTGGCTCCCAATAAGGCAATTGTAGGCAGGAATGCCTTTGCCCATGAATCCGGCATACATCAGGACGCGATATTAAAGAAAAGGATTACTTATGAAATTATGGACCCCCGCGATGTCGGTATTTCGGAGAGTTCCTTAATCTTGGGGAAGCATTCCGGCAGGCACGCCTTAGGCCAGAGGTTGAAGGTTCTGGGGTTTCGCCTGGATGAAAAGAGGCTTAATAAAACCTTTCAGCGTTTTAAGGAGCTCGCCGATAAGAAGAAAGACATCTTCGATGACGACCTGGTCTCCATAGTAGAGGACGAGATTAAACAGATAAAACCCGTGTGGAAACTGGAAAGCTTCATTATTACATCCGGCACCGCTATCAAGCCAAAGGCCGAGGTAGTGCTGAGGCATAAGAATAAAAAACTTTCTGCCAGTTCATCCGGAGACGGCCCGGTGGACGCCTGCTTCAAGGCAATTGATAAGATCACCGGCACTAAGGGGGAGCTTCAGGATTACCGCATCGAGGCAGTGACTAAGGGCAAGGACGCCTTGGGCGAGGTCAGCCTAAAGCTCAAGGCCAAGGATAAGGTTGTGACTGCCCGCGGCTCAAGCACCGACATCATCGAATCGTCGGTACGGGCTTACATCAACGCCCTCAATAAAATAGAAATCCTTTAATCCTTATCAATAAGCGCTATGGGTAAGAAAACCAGGCTTGAGATTTACGGTGTTTTGGGTTATCCTGTAAAACACAGCTTTTCTCCCGCTATGCATAATGCGGCCCTCCGCGCCCTGGGCATCAAGGCAGCCTATAGGCTTTTTGAGATAAGGCCTTCGGCGCTGGGGAATTTTATGGCAACCCTCAGTGAAAGGGGCATCCGCGGGTTGAATGTTACTATCCCATACAAGGGGAAGATCCTAGATTACATCAACGGTTATTGGCAGCCGGCAGTAAAAATTATCGGCGCAGCCAATACCGTCAAGGTGGGCGATGACGGAAGGTTGAGCGGTTTTAACACGGACTTTTCGGGTTTTATGCAGCATCTGGCAGAATTGAAAGTCAGACCGAAGAGGGTTGCGATTATCGGCGCAGGAGGGGCAGCCAGGGCAATCTGTTTCGGTCTCGCCAAGAAGAAGGTTTCCCAGATAGCGATTTACGACATTGATAAATTCCGGAGCATCTCACTGGTTGAGCGGCTTAAGTCTGTCTTTGCTTCTACCGGTTTTCTGGTTGCCGCCGGCATCGAAGGACTGCGCATTTCGGATAAGGACTTATTAGTGAATGCCTCGCCGGTAGGGATGAGACCCGATGACCCCTGTCTGGTGAGTGCCAGGCAGTTGCACCCTAAACTTTTTGTTTACGACCTTGTTTATAATCCCGGCCGGACTAAGCTTCTGGAATTGGCGGCAAGCCGTGGTTTAGCGAATTCCAACGGCTTGGGGATGCTCTTGTATCAGGCGGTTTTATCTTTCGGCCACTGGACTGCCAAAAATGCGCCGCAGGATATAATGAGCCGGGCACTACAGAGGGAGTTGGAAAAATGCCAGCGATAATCAGCAGGATTCTGGTTTTTATTTTCGGTTCGCTTATCGGCAGCTTCCTTAACGTATGCATTCACCGTATGCCGCGCGGAGAATCGGTGCTTTGGCCGCGTTCGCGATGCCCGCATTGCCAGAAGAAGATACCCGGCTACGATAATATACCATTCTTGAGTTATCTTATCCTCGGGGGACGCTGCCGTTTTTGTAAGGTTAGGATTTCGCTGCGCTACCCATTGGTGGAATTCCTGACGGCGGCATTGCTGTTGGGGCTTTATGAGCGTTTCGGTTTCACCTATGATTTTCTGGCGTATTGCATCTTCGGCTGCGGGTTGATTGTCGCCGCCTTCGTAGACCTGAAGGAGCACATCATCCCTGATGAGATTTCCATCGGCGGAATGATCCTGGGTTTTATCCTCGTCTCAATCAAAGGCATAAGTCTAAAGCCGCTTTACCTCAATCCCCAGCCGATGTTCAATTCCTTTATGGGCATTATTACCGGCGCCGGGATTATCTATATCATCAGTTTTTTCTTTGACCTGGTATATTTTAGAATCCTGAAGAAATCCGCTATCCAGGGGGAGACTACTTCAATGGGCATGGGCGATATCAAATTCCTGGCAATGATAGGCGCTTTTCTCGGTTGGCAGAAAGCAATCCTTACTTTCTTTGTCGCTCCTTTCCTGGGGTTGGTTTTCGGCGTATTTAATCTAATGCTCAAGAGAGATCGCCTTATCCCCTACGGCCCATTCTTGGCCTTGGCTGCGCTTATCGCCTTATTTTGGGGCGATAGCTTTATCATGTTATTGCGGGGTCTATGAGCCCAGGCGCCGAACTTCTTAAAAGCCCATCTCTGGATAAATGGAATAAGATCGGCTTAAGTAAAAGGGCGGGAATTTTGGTGCCTTTGTTTTCGGTGTTTTCCAGAGAGAGCACTGGCATCGGAGACATCTACGATTTAAAAATTGTCTCGGATTGGATCAAGGCCGCGGACAGCTCTATTTTGCAGCTTTTGCCCATGAACGAAATGGGCGCGAACAATTGCCCTTACGATGCCGTTAGTTCTTTTGCGCTGGAGCCCGCCTACCTCTCACTTAACAGGCTCAAACCCAGGCCTCCGCAAGCCTTCATCCGTAAGATAAGTGATAATTTTCCCCTGCCTCGGGAGAGATTGGATTACGGCATCAAGGACGCCAAACTTCAAGTTCTCTGGCAGGTCTTCCAAGAAGAGGATATCGCTGAAAGCGGTGATTTTGGCGGGTTCATTGCCAGAAACGGCTATTGGCTGGAGGATTTCGCGTTATTTAAGGTCCTGAAGTATTATCAGCAAGGCAGGCCCTGGTACGAGTGGCAGGATAGCTACCGTAATCGCGACACCCGCGCCATGGAGGATTTTAAAAAGGCGCATCAACGCGAGATTAGTTTTCAGAAGTGGCTGCAGTGGCAGTTGTATTGTCAGTTTAAGGAAGCCAGGAATTACATTTCCGCCAAAGGCATTCTTATCGAAGGCGATTTGCCTGTTTTGGTTTCGCGGGACAGCGCTGACGTCTGGGCGCACCCGGATTTCTTCAAGCTGGGATTCGCTGCCGGGGCACCGCCCGACATGTATTGCGCCAAAGGGCAGCGTTGGGGCATGCCGCCTTACGATTGGGAAGCTATAGCAGCCGACTCTTATCTTTACCTCAAAGAGAAACTCAGGTTTGCCCAGGAATTTTACGATATCTTGAGGATTGACCATGTGGTCGGACTGTTCCGTATCTGGAGCATTCCCTATAATGAGCCTTTGGAGAATAAGGGATTGAACGGATCTTTCGATCCTTCTGACGAAAAGCTGTGGTATGGCCACGGCAAGGAGATCCTCTCAGAGATGGTCAAGGCTACGGATATGCTTTTGTGCGCAGAGGACTTAGGGTTGATCCCGCCCGTTTGCACCGATACCATCAAAGAACTGGGTATCCCAGGCAATGATGTGCAGCGCTGGGCTAAGGATTGGAAGGGGCGCCATGATTTTTTGCCTCCCGAGGAATACCGTATGCTGTCGGTGGCTTTATTGTCTACCCACGACACCACTAATTGGCCGGCATGGTGGGAGAATGAGGCAGGCACGATTGACGAGGCGCTTTTCGAAAAAAGGTGTGCTGAGCGCGGGATAGATTTCCTTTCGGCAAAACAGAGGCTATTCGACGCAGGGCGCTCCCGGCACGCAAGGCTGCGCTGGCTCCAGGAGATTGGCAGCCCTGATAAACTGGTAAGCATGCTGGGCAGAAAAAAAGAGGAGCTGGCGGATTTCATAGAGATGTATGAGAATACCTACCGCGAAAAAGAGAAACTCTGGCGGCATCTGGGGCTTGGCGGGGCGATGCGCGAGGAGTGCGATTCCGAGATAATGGGAGCGGTTTTGAGCTTTACGCTGAAGTCCAATTCCGTATTCTCGATACAGCTCATTTCGGATATGCTTCTTTTGGGGGGTATCTTAAGCGGAGACCCTTACCGCTACCGTATCAATACCCCTGGCACCAGCGGGCCGCAGAACTGGTCGTGGGTTGCGCCGGTTGCGCTGGAGGATTTAATAAGGCATCCTCTAACGGCGCGATTAAAAGAGGCAGTGGCTTCCTCGGGAAGGATTTAGCGATGCCTAAGAATGCATTGCGCCCTAGGGCGGTAATATTCGATATGGACGGGGTAATCGTGGATTCCATGCCGTATCATTTTATTGCCTGGTATGAAGCGCTTCGTCCTTACGGGGTGCGGGTTAGTTGCTTTGATGTTTTTGCAAAGGAGGGAGAACGCTGGGAGAATTCCCTGAAGGATTTCTTAAATAATGCGAGCATTCCACCGAACCCTAAGATTCTAAAAGAGATATTCCTGAGGCGCCAGAGGATATTCCGAAAATATTTCAAGCGTTTTATCTTTAAAGGAGCTCCGGAATTCCTGAGGTGCCTTAAGAAAAAAGGATACCTTCTGGGATTGGTGACAGGTACGCCAATGAGAGAGCTAAGCAGCATCATCCCATCCGGCATCAGGGGGTTATTTGACGCTATTGTCTCGGGAGACAGCGTTAAAAAAGGCAAACCCCATCCCGAACCTTATCTGGAGGCCAGCCGCA
>Ga0265297_10004482_pt1 | contig 22796 bp, 58 predicted proteins | sample Munlanlwell13791_FD_192502 | JGI IMG/M metagenome (GOLD analysis project Ga0265297, IMG submission 192502) | Leachate microbial communities from a municipal landfill in Southern Ontario, Canada - Leachate well 137-91 | ecosystem: Engineered > Solid waste > Landfill > Unclassified | place... | reverse complement strand
AGGATACCTGTTTGGGGGTAAACGCTTCGCAAGGGCCAGCCCCATTTGTCAAGCCTTGGCATTTCGGTTTGATCACCGACACATGTGTTTGTAGGGTAATCCGATAAGGTGAACGACCTGGACCGGAAAACTTTCTCGAAGGCCGCCATACCCGTGACCAAGCGGACAGCATGTGTGCAAGCCCATCAACGGCCTTTGAGATCAACTCTTGTTGCAGCACGGTAGGACGTGCTTTGAGACCTGCCCAAGATGGCAGGCGTGGTCCCCGAACTCCAGCGCACCGGCCGGCCTTGAGCAGAGATGGGTCGAGATACCGAGTGGAGAGAGGGATGCAGGCCACAACTTTACATGGCACCGAGTGGTAGGACCGAAAATATATGAACTGAGCGGTTTCTACTCACAGGATATTCCGAGCAAAATCCAGTGATCGCCACCAACAAGAGCTTGACTTTTCATAAAAAGCTGTCAGAGTAATCAACGTTGAGAGCGGGAAAGTTGATACAAACGACGAGTACGTTCTCACGAAGTTCTTTCAACTCCTCAAGTTCTGTGACCCGATGGGTAAGGGTTCTAACCTCTTAACGGAGGAAGGGCAGTGGTAAAGGTCGGTACGAGGGTGTACAACCTCGCAACGATAGACCACGAAAGGGAGCAAGTCCCTCGAATGTGGGTTCAAGTCCCACCGAACTTGTGGAGAAGATTTTTAACGGATGGCCACTACCACGCTCCGCTGGTCATGAGTGTGGCAATTCGCAAGAATGCAGGAGCTGGACCTCACAAAATCCACGTGAGGGACATTGCAAGGGGGACGCAGCCCAATTCGGAAGGCGGGGTCGGTTCTACGGAGAACCGGTATGACTTTCAGTTCTTTCACATTTTTGGCAACACGAGTCTGTGGGCGGAACAGAAGATAGTACCGCCGCCGGTGCAAGCCGGAGAAGGGGTGTGGATGCTTAATTGGTGCGATTCTCACTGTTATCGTGGGTGTTGTGAGTTGACGGTGCGTGAACGGACCTCGGACAGCTGCCGAACCGTTTGCAAGAGGGCCGGGCTCACTTCATCGCCAATCTTTTCAGCGCCACATCAAGCTCGGTGTTGGCGCACTGGACAACACGTCTCAAGGGGGTACGGCCATCGCAGGCACGACCGCCGGAGCTCGCCAACGTGGGGTAAAAGTCCCAAACCTCTTTCAGTTCTTTTCTCGACCGAGTCGCTCTCGGAGTAAGACAACGACGGTCCCATCGGCTGGCGTGGGCGCAGAGTGTCAGACACCGTCACCCGTGTAGTCGGTAGCACAGCAAACACTTTCAGTTCTTTTCAGCGTCAACGCCTCTGCTAGCTTCGGCCGTGGAAGAGACACGGGACGCAAACTTACGCCCAAGAAGCCTGTCGCTGGTTGTCAGGCGCAATCGACGACGGTCGGTTGGCTCTCGTGGTTTAGTGATCGATCAAGGCCGCGGGAAGATGGTTCGACTCCAGACCTTGGGCACTCTTTCCGTGGGTAGTGAAAGGAAATCCGAATCAATGGGGACGGTAAATGGTGCCGTTGGCGGTCCTGCTTCCCCCTATGAGCTGTTGGGGCCGGTCTCACACGGCGAGACATTTCGGAGTAGTTACCCACTTTTTTGCATGCTCGTCCATATTTACCTGATATGGAAAACCGCTTCATCACCTTTTTGACCAAGATCACCACCGGAGAAATCAAGATGCTGGTGACAGCAGAGACCGCTTCGTTTGACGAGGCTCGTGTGTCGGCAAGTGTCGTTCTCGTCGAGTCCGCATCGTTGACGTTCGACCAGATGTATTCCGTGACCTCCAACTCGTTTTGGAATGAACCGTTGTCCGAGTCGGTCAACAACTATCGCGTAAGCCCTCTCGATCAGTCCGACGCAGCTCTTCAAGCAGCCTACGTGTTGTCGGCCAGTTTCAGTTCTTGACGGCCGGTCAGTTCACGGGTACGGTGATGGAATGGCAAAAACCAACATCACGTTCTACATCCACGTCAAGGATGGTAAGAAGACCAAGTGCGTTGAGCACAAGGACTTGCAGACCTTGAACGAGGCCAAACGTGAAGCCGAGAAGGCTGGGACGTTCCTCGGTGTTGGCGCCCATGTCACCAACGGTTAGGTCTTGACTTTCTATAAAACGGTGTCATCGTAGGGCAACATGAAAGCCATCCGTTCGGTCAAGACCAAGCCCGACAAGGCCAAGAAGGTCAAGTTCCAGTTCCTCGCACACGTCAAAACTGCTCGCCTGGTAACGAAGGCGAACCCCAAGCAGTACAAGGTCAAGCGGCATCTGTCCAACTACGTTTACGAGCTCCTGCTGATGGCCGGTTACAAGCTCACGGGCCGCATCTCCTATCCGAAGGGTGGAGAGTGTTACGGCTTGAGCAACGGAACCGAGCATGTCGTCGTTACCGATGTTGGCGACTTCCCGTGGTATCTCGGTGACACGATGATCGAGGTGGTGCGGATGCCGATGACCACCTTCCGTCAGTGCCCCATCGAACTCCGATAGGGCTTGACTTTCTATAAAAGGTCATCATCCTTGGCACCATGAAAGCCAACCGATCCACCGTCACCAAGGGTCTCAATCTGAGCACACGACAGCACAAGCCGTCCAAGGGCAAGGGAAGCTACGACCGTCGCAGCTTCAAGGACAACCGTAGCTGGTAACCACCATGATCGTCACCCGAATCTGTGACCTCGACGGTCTCCCCTACACGATGGACATCCCGGCCTTGACGGTCGAGCTGTTCGACCGTGGGATGAAGATGCGCCAGCAAGGCGCACTGATCCAAACCGCTTTCTGGTTCCTCAACGCGGACGAACGTGAGTTCCTCCTCACCGGCATCACCCCCGACCGTTGGGAAAAGCTCTTCGGCCCGGCAGGAGAAGAGGACGACGGTAAGTAACCAACCCCTTCACCATCACCATGAACGCCATCACTTTCGCCCAAGCCTGGGACCTCATCATGCGGTCCAGTTTCCAAACCATCGACGGCCATGTCGCCACCATTTTCGCAGGCGGCGGCACTGGCGACGAGTGTCCTCCCTTCACCGGCGATCCCGCCAACGAGTTGCTGATGATCCACTGGTCCGACGAGAGTGGCGACGAATATGCGATGGCCGTCGTGGAAGATGGCATCGCTGAAGGACGCGTCACGTTCTTCTGGGATGAGGAAGAGGGCGTTCTGCACGTTCCCTCCGACGACAACGAGACCGAGCACATCGAAGTGACCCTCTACGTTCGGATGGGCCGCAAATACTTATGACCACAAACGACGGAATCAGATTGGCAAACATCACCCAACGGCTGTCGGAACTGACTGCCGACGAACTGAACACGATCCTCGATCATGTCATGTGGACCAGTTACGGTCTGGATGGCAAGGGGCCGGCGACCCAACGTCCCCTTCGAGCGTTGGACACCGACCACCTCGAAAACATCCTCGTGACACAGTCGCACACCGCGTTCGAGGTTCGCAAGGCGATCATCTTCCTCCTCAAGCAACGGTATCTTGGAAAGGCTTGACTTTCTATAAAAGGCCATCATCCTTGGCAGTACGATGAAGATTCCAAAAGGCTGGATACGTCTCAAGGTGGGCGACACCCTACAACCCGGCGACAGATACTTCGCTGGTGGCAGCCAATGGTTCGACACGACAACGCCATACACCAAGATTTCGGCGTTCAAGATGTCACTGGCCGGTGCCTACGTTCGGAAGGTAGAGAAGGCTTGACTTTTGACATTGTCCATCCCGATTTACTGACGGCGGACGGCTTTTGGACAAAGTGGTCGATGACACTTCTTCCAATCGAGAACTTCCTCATAAAGTCGATCCGAAGACCGATGAAAGTTTCACCGGTCTTGACATTTGTAAATGAATACAACATTGGATCAGTAGCTCCATTATCCGTTCCATACTGAACAATCTTCTTTTTGTGTTCGACTGATAGGTGTTTACCTCGATGCGTTCTTCCAACGGCTTCACGTGCCGATTTTCTATGCTTCTTTCCAAAGAACGGATTTTTTGGCCCGGTCATATCGTTCGCACGTTTTTTTCGACGGCTGTCCGTCCAGTATCGTTTTATCTTATCGATGATTGCCGGATCGGTGCATCCGCCGCCGGCTAAGAAGCTCACATTGTAGGTTATTTTTGGTTCCGTTTTTGCAATGTCCAAGTACCGTTGCTCCACGTCGAGAAGATCGGCGGCTGACAACCGTTCAATGATCTGAAAGTCAAACCGTTGTTCTCCATACTTATTCCATGCACGTTGCAACCGACGGCTGTGGTGGCGGCCGCTTGCCAATGCCCGTCGGTGCCGACGCCATCGGAACATTATATCTTTACTACTTCCAACATAGTAGTGGCCGTTACTCCGATTTACGATTTTGTAAATCCCAGTAACGACGCATTTGCCGTTCGAGGATTCTGACCTTGTTTCGTTCGTAGTATCGTTTTGACTTTGCACGGTTTCGTTCATCGATCTCAGATTTCGTTCGGTTGAGTTTTTTTCGCCCCATATCAATAAATATCGTGTAAGAGAATAAACGGTAAGAGAAATATGTAAAAACTGTGTAAAGGAAATGGCTCTTGACTTTCTATAAAAGTCCACCAAACTGACTTCGTCAAATGAACCCCATTCTTCCCGCCAAGTTCGGCACCCTCGTCGAACGTCTCGACCTCAAGACCGTGATGGCCGAGGCCCTTGAGGCCGCCAGCGAACTCCCTCGTCAGAAGCGAGTCGGTAAACGCGTTCTCTGTTCCGACGTTCGCAAGAAGACCGGTCCTGGTCTCTCCCGGATGCGTGTCTTCGCCGTCCACGGTTGCAAGTGCTACAACTGCGGTCTTGAGGGCACCGAGGTGCTCCACACCGTCGACAAGGGTGGCGGCCATCACGTCGATCTCTACGCGGTCAAGGATGGTCGATACGCCCTTATGAACAGGGACCACATCCTACCCGCGTCGTTGGGCGGCCCAAACCACCTCTGGAACCTGAGACCCGCCTGCTCGTGTTGTAACAGCAACCGTGGCAACACGTTCACCGCTGAGGACGCGAAGCTCTACCTACACCGTCTCCGTTGGACCCGATGGGGCAAACGTCTCTTCACGTGGATGCCCTTCCTCGGTGATCGGTTCATCTATCGTCTGGCCCACGTTCTGGCCCACGTCAAGGTTCTCTCTTGACTTTCTATAAAAGGCTGTCACTCTCTACATCACCATGAACAAGCCAAAGTTTTTCGCCATCTGCACCAACGCCGAGTCGGGTCGTATTGACTTCGTGGCACTGTCCTCAAGAACGGCTGACGCCGCACATATCGAGTCGCTCGGCCTCATCGAAGACGATGATGTCCTCGACATCGTCAACCGTAAATCGCTGGAACGTATCCACGCACAGATCGAAGTCCTCCTTTCCTAACCGCAACCAACACCATCAACACACCATCACCATGACCAAGCTCCGTCTCCCCTACCGTTTCACCCTCACCCTGCCGCAGGTCTTCACCCTGAAGCAGCTCCGTCGTCAGCGTCACGACATCTCCTACATCACCGCCCGCAAGCGCATCGAGAAGGCGCTTGTCGAGGGCACCATCATCGAGGTCGCCAAGTTCCGTCCGAAGAGCCACCGTCGTGGCCGTCTCCAGAGCGTCTACGCTCAGGCCGACGTCGAGAACGTTCAGCTGGTGGTCGAGAAGGCGTTCGCTGACAAGGGTGAGATCGTCGCCCTCTGATCCACATGATCATCGCCAAGATCGTCCTCTGGACCCTCCTCGTCGTTCAGATCGGCATGCTGATCTTCGTGGTCTCGTTGGGCGTTCGGATGTTTCTCGCCGAACGCCGTCGGAAGATGCAGGAATCGGTCGACCGTGCGGTTGCCCGTTGGTCGGAGAAGATCATCAACCCTCCTCCACCGTCCTACTCCACCAACTACCTGCTGCAAGAGGGGTTCCTCGTCGTCTATCGCAAGCCCAACCAACGTGTTGTGCTGACGGCTTCCAAGGGCAACGAGATGTTGCTGACCAACTTCCGCATCGACAGAGACCAAATCTTCGTGGTTCCCATCATCATCAACGAGCTCACCCACGAGACCACTCCGGTGACCGATGCGTTCATCAGCCGTTGGTCGGTGAACGAGGCTTGACCTCTCGTGAAAGACCTGTCATCCTTCCCACATGCCCAAACTCTGGCCCCCCACACCGGCCACCATCAAGGAACTGAAGCACGTCTTACGCGACGACCTCCCCATGCCGAAAGGTTGGCGAACCAAGACGTTCCACCGTGCCCACGGCGACCTCGTCATCTACGTCAACCCGAAGCTCAAGCTCGTCGCCAAGGCACCCTCTGTTCTCAGCCATCCACCTCCGCCGGACGACATCCTAGCTCCCACCGTCCAACTCGTCGACGGTTGGGTCATTCAGCCCCTCTGCACCTTCGAGGACAGATCGGGTGCGTTCCACGCCCTCCTACGCAAGATCGGTGAGAAGAACCGTTACCTCTGGGACCTCCATCTCTGGAACGTAGGTCGTTGGCAAGGTCGGCCCGTTCTCTTCGACTGGTGATCGGCACACACGTCATCCCCCACATGACACGAAACCAGATCATCGTTCGACTGGAGAGCCAAGGCTTCCGTTGGCTTGACGACGGAGATGACCACATCGTATTCGAAAAGGAAGATTGGTCTCAACGTTACGAGTGGGACGGCCTTCGTCACGAGGACGTCGTCGACGACTACATGGCGTTCGAGTGGGATCGATACCTTCAGGTTTCTCCTTGACTTTTCGTAAACCACTCTTCACCATCGCCACCATCATGATGAACGCATCCGAAGCTCGCAAACGATCCACCTCCATCGCAAACGATACCAACGCGGCATTGCTCGCTCAGATCGAGAAGCAGATCGAGACGGCCGTAAACGCCGGAGGCACCACGGTCGACGTCGCCTACCTCTCTAACTCCACCGTGATGAAGGCATTGAAGGACAACGGTTACAAGGTCACGAACTACACCGATCCCCGCCCCGGCGAGAGCTGGTGCGGCGAGAGCTGGTGCACGATCAGCTGGTGATGACCATCCTGTTCTTGGCTCTCGCAGCCATCCATCTCGTCGGCATCATCGTCCTACTGTCGGCGTGTAGCAACGCGCCGCGGGGCAGAGAGGATCGGCACGGCTTCCACTCGGAGGCTTGACTTTCTATAAAAGGGTGCCACACTCGTCTGCACCATGAACGACAACTGGACCCGAGTCATCGCCGAGCCGCCCTTCGACACGATGGGCGCTGAGTTCTCCGACATCTTCTCCGCGTGGCTCGGTGGGCGGGTCAGCATCTCAGACCATCACTTCGACGGCATGGTCTTCGACCTCTTCCGCAAGCGTCTCGATCTCGCTCGGAAGCACAACACGTGGTTCGCCACACAGATGGCCGACGGCGTCTGGAAGGACCGTTACGCGGGCATCGGGTTCGCTCCCTGTTACAGCTTCGTCATCCGTGGGCTGGAACGCACCAAGCGGTTCCATCGTTGGGCCGAGGCCACGTTCGCTGGACGTCTCCCCGACTCGTATCGCATCTGGGACACCGACTACGCTCCCTTCCCCCACCTTCCGGTCGAGGCTGCCACGCCGACTGGCAAACCGATGCCCGTCTTCGAGCACGTCTATCGTCCGGTGTTCGACGCAACCGTTGGTGGTGCCGTCAAGATGCGCACCCTCGCCTACAGCGAGAACACCTACCTCTTCGAGCACGTCCGCAACAACTGGGTTCCGCTGATGCGTGAGGAGGCCAAACGGTGGTGGGCCGCGGCCGCCAAGGGCAATCCGGTCGCGCTTGGTGCCTTCGAGTGGGTCTGGGTTCGCACCAATCCCTTCGGTCGTTCGGCCGCCTTGAGCGCCGACGCGATGTCGTTGCTGGTGCAGAAGGCCAACGGTTGGAAGATGCGGGAGTCGTTCTACCATCAGGATCAGGAGGCCCTTCTCCTTCCGTTCGAGGACTACTGCCGGAAGCGGGCCCGTGACCTCACCATCGGGTTCCAGCCGTTGTTCTCGATGTTGGCTTGACTTTCTATAAAAGGCTGTCACTCTCTCCAGCACCATGACCAACACCGTTATCGCCAAGTACACCGAAGGCGCCATCCGTACCCGAGTCGAACTCCTCATCGCTCTCATCAACAAGGCGATGCTGAAGCACTACCAAGCCACCTTCACCCACCTCGAAGCGCCTTCCGTGGGCGTCGACGGCAACGGCAAGAAGTACCTCCGAGTCAGCAACTTCAAGTTCGTCGCTGACCGTGGCAAGTGGTATCCCGAGAGCGTCTTCTTCTTCGTTGACCTCACCAACGGCAACCTCCTCAAGCCCGCCACCTACAAGGCGCCCGAACTCAAGAACCCGCGTGGCAACGTCTTCGACAAGGACATCCTGACCAAGCTGACGCCCTACGGTGTCGTCTACGTTCGTGGCCCGAAGGTTGGTAGCGACCTCCAGTCCATCCTCGGCATCGCCGGTATCTGACCATCATGGCACCCACCACCCACACCCTCATCGACTGCGACCTTGAGGGCTTCAAAAAGCTGGCCGCCGACTTCCTCAAGAAGCTTCCCACCACGACCACAATCGAACAGATCGACGCCGGCATCAAGTGCCTCGGGATCGCCTACTTCGACATGACCAACCCCTCACCGGCCGACGTCGCCATCGCTGTCAGCATCCTCGACTACGTGTCCCGTAAGGCCGGCGAACGAGCTGTTCAGATCGAACTCGGATCTTGACTTTTGATAAAACGCGGTCACACTCATCAGCACCATGACCAACGTCGACACCGATTTCTTCGTCAAGATCGCCCAAAACCTCTGCACCCTGACTGACGGCTGCTGGAAGCCCGTCGTCGATCAGCACGGCAACACCTCCGTCGACGAGACCCGAAGCGGCCTGTCCCTCTGGTTCCGAGTCGGTGGATACGGCAACGAGGGCAAGATCACCATCAGCTACAGCCGTCCCCGTGACAGCAAGGGCAACTACGTCGAGGTCTATCACCCGATGGGTGGTGGTAAGATCGCCAATCCGTCCATCCGTGTCTCCGCCTCCAAGGATGCGCTCACCGTCGCCAAGGATATCGTTCGCCGGATGCTGGACGCCGCCAAGAACGTCCACGTTCTCGTGACGAAGCAGATCAAGGACAACGCCGACTACTACAGCAAGAAGCGTCTCCTCGCGATGGACCTCGCCGACATCTGCCACGCCAAGGTCAACAACCCCGACGGCGAGATGCCCACCATCAACCCCTACGAATCCCTCAAGGGCTACCTCGGGGACGTTCGGATGGGCTACGGCACCGTCACCGTTGGTTCCGACTACGCCACCATCAAGCTCGACTCGATCCCGGCCGAGCTCGCCAAGAAGCTCCTCCTCGTCATCCACGAGACCCTCAAGAACCACTCCAACCGGACCGCCTGACATGAACGACAAGGACGTCCCCACCGACAAACTCCTTCCGCGTGAGGAGCTCCTCAAGCTCTTCTGTCCCACCGATGATCCGGACAAGTGGGCCAAAGCCGTTCAGCTCGCACTTCTCTTCAAGGCCATCGACGATCTCGGCGACAACGTGACCCGGTTGCAGGAGACGTGGTCGCAGATCAAGCTGGTGCAGGAGGAGAAGAGCCGGCTGATCGTCGACCTCTCACACGACCGCGACGCGTGGAAGCTGATCGCTCTGTCGCATGAACGGAAGCTTGACGAGTTGGGCAAACTCTGACACACTCCCTTTCTGTTCGGTTAGTTCATGGTGTGAGGCCCGAGCGCTCTCCCGGTGAGGGGCTCGGGCCTCACTATGCTCCAAGCTTGACTTTTCATAAAACGAGACCACACTTGCCAGCACCATGAGCCACTTCTCCAACTTCCTCCTCGGTGACGAGGTCATCGTTTCCCATACCGTCACCGGCCACGAGTTCTCTGCCCGTCTCATCGAGGTCTACCCCGAGGGTTCCGACAAGTTCGGCCTCGCTGTCGTGATCGACCAAGACGGTGACGCTTTCGACGTTGAGCCCGAGGACATCTGGATCGATGACACCGACGACGAGCACGACCAGTTCCGCACTGACGCGGAAGCTGATCAGGACGCCCTCGACTCCGTCTATGGGGCTGACGACGATGGTTGCACGTGTCTGGGTGACGAGGAGTGACCCATGAAGACGCCCATCCACGACCCCCTTCTCCACTTCGATGCCACCGTTGGCACCGTTCTGCCCGCCGACTACCTCAACCCTCCAGACGGTCCGCACGGCCCAGTTCTGGACGCCACCATCTTCTGCCCACTTCTGTCCAACCGGTCAACCGAAGACGCTGACAAGCTCCTCGTGCATCGGACCGCCAAGGGCGAGCAGTGGGTTGTCGTTGACGAGTTCTTCACCAACCTTCGACGCAAGTGCCTCCGAGATGTCAGCCAGACCGAGGTGCGAAAGATGGCAGGTCTGTCTTGACTTTTCATAAAAGGCTGTCACACTGATCAGCACCATGAAGCTCAAGTCCATCAAGGCCAACTGTCACGAACTCGACCTCGACAACGGTGTCCTCGTTCTCTTTTCGTATGAGACGCCGGTGGCCATTTCACTTCCCGGCGTGATCCGCGTCACCAACTTCGACGGAGTTTCGTTGGAGTATCTCGGCGTCATCAAGACGAACCAAAAGTTCAGCAAGACCACGTCGGCCCACATCAACGCCTGGACCGCCACCACCAAGACCCTTCCGCACGAGGAGTTCCTCGCCCTCGTCAACGCCGCGATCTCTTACCGATGAACGCCAACACCGAGTTCTACCGCATCAACTCCGACTTCTTCGTCTGGACGGGCAACGTCGGCATCTGCGACGTTACCGACCTGCCGCCGGAAGCACCGTTCCACAAGGCCGCCGAAGAGTCCTTCGACGTGGTCAGCTCCAAGACCGGCAAGGTTCGGCACTTCTTCTTCCAAGCTCCGATGTATGACCGTGAGAGCGAGCTTGTCGGGTGGCAATACCGTTCCGAGGGTGGTGAGTTCATCATCCAGATCATCAACGACTGATCCCATGAAGACCATCAAGACCCAATGCACCTCCTGTGGCGGCACCGGCCTCTACCAAGGCATGTGCGAGAAGCCCAACGAACCCGTCGTCTGCCTCTCCTGCAACGGCACCGGCTGTCACGAAATCAGCTACGAGCCCTACACCGGCCGCAAGGCCAAGCGTGGCGTCAAGGCCGTCCATCGTTCTCGTGGCTCCTTCATCCTCACCGGTACCGGTTCCACTGGAGAGAAGCCCATGACCTACGCCGAGTTCTGCAAGGCGTGTCCCGAACCGAAACACTGAAGGCTTGACTTTTGATAAAAGGTCGTCATCCTCATCAGCACCATGAACGACATCGCTGACCATCACATCGCCAAGAACGACGCGGCCGCAATGCTCCCCGGAGCAATCTGGGTAAGTTGTTGGGGCGTAGAGGCCTGCATCGCCGATTTTTTCATCGTCACCCGTTGCAACGGCAAGTCCATCTGGCTCGCTGAGATCGAGGTCGCCTACAAGAACGGCAACAGTTGGCTGGCCGACGAGGCCACGCCCAAGATGCCCATCGTCAAGATCGGTAGTGCGAAGATGCACCGTCTCAAGGACACCCGCTACGGTCTCCGAGTCAAGCGCAACAACTACTCGTCCATCAGCCCCTGGGGCGGCAATCCCATCCACACCTACAACCACCACTGAGTCAACAACTTCCACAACCACATCACAAACATCACATGAAAATCGGTCTCATCCTGTCCGCAATCGTCGGCTTCATCGTCCTCCTCGTTGGCCTCTCCTTCCTCTTCTCCTGGCCCATCTGGATGCTCTGGAACGGCTGTCTCGTCGGCGCCGTCGACGGCGTCCATCAGATCACGTGGCTGCAGGCGTGGGGACTGTCCATCCTCTGCTCGTTCCTGTTCAAGTCGACCAACACCAACTGGAACAAGTCCGAGTGACCCTCTTTTCATGGTGTCGAGGCCTGTCGCCGAAAGGTGGCAGGCCTCTTCGTTGCTTCAATCTGGCTTGACTTTTGATAAAAGGCCGACAGCCTCATCGACATATGAACATCTCTAAACTGACAGGTACCGAACTCAACGCATTGGCGGCGAACAACTCCGCCACTCCCGAGGATAGAATCGCGGCGGTCAACGAGCTCGGTCGTCGACTCACCGAACGAATGCGCACCGGTGAAGGTCTCACTGGTCCGGCCCGCGAGGCGATGATCGCACTGAACAGCTATGTCGAGCGTCGCTCGGGAAGGGCTTGACTTTTGATAAAAGGCGGTCATCCTTATCAGCACCATGAGCCGCACCAGTAACCAAGTCCTTCGTCCCTCCGGTCTCCGCCAGTCCGCCAACGGCCAGTATGTCTACGCCAACTGCGTCGTCACCGGCCGACCGACGTTCTTCAAGCCCGACTACTTCGCCAACGTTCTCGCCCGCGACTTCGGCGGTGACGAGAACAAGATGGCCAAGGGTTACGTTTGCAAGGACGTCAAGAAGCTCCGCAAGGCTGGCAAGACCGACGAGCAGATCATCGCCATCCTCGGCAAGTTCGACCCGAAGGCGCCGAAGGCCAAGAAGCATCCTGCGCAGGTCAAGGCCGACAAGGTCATCAAGCCCGCCAAGGTGAAGCGTAACAAGGACTCGGTGACGCCGGTCGGTGAGGTCGTCATCCTCAAGGCCACTCCGACGGCCAAGCCCGTGACCCGTCCGGTCTATCCGTGGTCGGACAACCCGAACTACTTCCGCAGCGAGACGGCTGGTTCCATCAACTTCGAGGAAGCGACCAAGGATACGTGCTTTTACCCTTCGTGCCACCTTGACTCGTGCTGTGATGGCTGCCCGATCTTCGACAAGTGCACCTGTTCCCTCAAGATCGCCGTCGAGGACCGTGAGAAGGCCGCCAAGAAGCAGACCAAGCCGGTCGTCAAGAAGCTGAACATCGTCGAGGGCTGTTTCGACAAGCCTGAGGAAACCGTCACCGCTTAACCACTACACGCCATGACCGCACTGACACGTAACTGGGACATGCGCCTTCACTTCGAGAGTGGCGTCGAGTTCGTCAACGCTCGGAAGTTGGTGGAGAACGGCAACATCGAGTTCGAGACCGAGAGCGTCACCGATCCCATCCCCGAGGGCACGCCCCATGCCGGCGTCGATGCATTCATCCGTCGTGGCACCATCTTCCTCACGGTGAACGACTACCTCAAGGTGCAACATCGGTTGCAGAGCATCTACCACCGGCTGGAAGTGCTCAACCCGAAAGTGACGGCTTGACTTTTGATAAACAGCGGTCATCCTTGTCTGCACCATGACGACTGTCTCGCCCTATACCGAAACCCTCGGCCACGCTCTCGCCGCCATCAAGGACGAGCTCGTCAACCGTGGCGTCATCCTCTCCGAAGGGTGCGCCGACTGGCTCGATGTCTTCACCTTCGGTGGGCTCGCCTACGGCACGAGTAAGGAAGCCCACGCTGCCATCTTCACCATCAAGGACAAGCCCACGAAAAAGTGGGCACACGCCACCATCTGGCGACTCGACAGCGGTCGCTACGAGTGGAACCTCTACGTTCTCTGAACCATCCTCTTTCCTATGAGCCCACGAATCAAGATCACCCGCGCCAAGCCGGCCGCCAACGTTCCCTTCGGCACCCTGTCCATCGAGCTCAACCGACGTGAGGCCGAGGCACTTTGCGCCCTCTGTCATCGTATCGGTGGCGACCCCACCGACTCTCCCCGTGCCCTCTTCGACGGCATTCGGGAGGCGTTGGTGGACATGGGCATCGAGGCCTACACCAGCGACTACATCGAGGACGGCGGAAGCCGTGGCAGCATCCACTTTAAGAACTACGTCACGACCGACGAGTGAGGGCTTGACTTTCTATAAAATGGTGTCACACTCCTCTGCACCATGACCTCCTATCATACCGTCACCCTTTCCCGACGTGAGATCGACGACCTCATCCGCAAGGAGATCGCCAATCGAGCTGGCGTTCTCCGTTCCGATGTTGGCAAACTCCGTTACAAGATGGTCCGCCGTCGGCGCAACGTCCGCGGTCTCCACAAGGTCGTCGCCAGCTACTCCTGAACATGAAAACGAAGCCCAAAACCGCTCTCGTGCCCAAGGCGACGCCTCGCACCAAGGAGGCGCCCGACGGCCGTGTCTACCTCACCAAGTCAGGCGAGAGGGTGCGCATCACGACCGCCAAACGGTTCCCCGTCCATCCGGGAGACGCTGAATGGCGCCAACAGATGCAACGTGAGCTCAACGAACGGCCCGCCGTGGTGCGCATCTCGGACGGTCACGAGTTGTGGGGCTGCAAGATCGAAGACCTGACGTTGGAGGCTTGACTTTCTATAAAAGGCTGTCATCCTTTGCACCATGACCAAGAACTTCTTCGACGACCTCGGTGAGAAACGGCGGGACGCCTTCAACGAGCTGGATCGCACCAAGTTCGGTCCGGCCATCCGCAACCACCTCGTCCAGCTGTTCCGTAAGGCTCGTGCGGTTGATCCCGGTCTGATGGGCCTCATCGTCGGCATGGGTGGTTGCAGTGCCAAGGGAACCTACTACGGCCGCTACGATGACGAGCCGAACGAAGTCATCGAGATGGGCGCCGGCGACTTTCGCTACACCGGCGGTCGCACCTGTGAACACTCCGAGGTCGCCGACTGGCTGAACGCGTGTTACGAGTATGACGAAAGTGGCCTCGCCTGCGACTGCCCCATCGCCGACATCACCCTCGACGACATCACGCCCCGTTCCGTCAGGAAGGCCAAGATTTGGGGAAGCGATAGGTCTTGACTTTCCATAAACCTCCGTCACACTCATCACCATGAACGATCCCGTCACCGACTCCCGCAAGCAAGAGAACCTGACCGACCTCGCCGAAAACGAGGAGGTCACCGAAACCGTTGAGGAGGCCAACGCTCGTCGAGCGACCAACTACCTGATCGCCTTCGGCATCTTCGTCCTAGGCTCCGTTCTCATCATCGCCATCCTCTGACCATGAACGCCGACCGTCTTCAGGCCATCCTCGACACGATGGACGTGCCGCCTGTCCGCAAGACCGACTACGGCTGGCTCAAGCGCAACTTTGCTGTCCGCAACGGTTCGCATCCCGACTTCAAGGAAGCGTTCCGTCTCATCATCGGCCAACTCGTCATCGACGCCTCCAAGTGAGGCTTGACTTTCTATAAAATAGTGCCACACTTCTCTGCACCATGAAGAACGCCATCAAGAACGTCCTCCTCACCGTCGCTTTCGTTTCCCTGTGGTCTGCGGTCATCTATCTCGCCGTCCAAGCCGTTTGACCTAACGACCGACAAAGTGGCCCAAAACGTCGCAGAATAGCCCTCCAGAACCCTCCAGAACACCATGAGACCCAAAGCTTCCACCATCATCTTCGAGACCACTGTCGCCGGTTACACCGTCATGCTCCTTCAGAACCCCGACCGGACGTTCTCCACCCGGTATGGTAAGGAGTTCAAGACCAACCTTTCCTACGCCGAGGCCGCTACCGAACTCGGTTGCATTCTCATGCACGGGTTCACCTGCGAAGGCAAGATCGAGGACTGACGACATGAAGCCAATCGAGATGACGTTCAACGAGCTTCCGTGTTCCGTTCAGGAGTCGCTGTTGTGGGACATGGAGTTGGAATACGATGGCTACGAGTCGAGCAAGGCCGAGACGATCCACACGATCCTCTGCGGCAGCCACTGCTCCTCGACCAACGAGTTGATCATCAAGAACTACATGCTCGCCTTGAGCAAAGAGGCTCTTCGTGACCGACTTGCGACTCTGACGCTCGAAGCGTTTGACACGGCCAAGCGTTGCCAAATGCTGATCATCCGGCTTTCGCCTTGACTTTCTATAAAAGGTCGGCATCCTACTGGCACCATGAAGCTCAAAATCGTCCGCATCTTCGTCAACAACGCTCCCGACCAGTTCGGCGTCTGGCCCGACGATGGAAAGCCTTCGTTCGGTCGCAAACCCCTCAAGACGTTCGAGAACGAGGACAAGGCCAAGGAGTTCATCAAGGTGTTCAAGGACGCGAAGACGGCCAAGAAGTTCGCCTTCGGCGTTGAGGCTTGACTTTCTATAAAACGCCGTCATCCTTTAGGCAACATGACAACCAAAGGCTGCACCGTCAAAGAACTCCGTGAGTTCCTCGCCAAGTTGCCCGACGACCTCACGGTGAAAGTCCTGGCCGAGCACAGCTATGGCTACGAGACGAGCACTCGTTGGACCGATCTACGCCTTCCCACCGACGAACATCACCTAAACTCGGACGATGTCTACGTCGGCGACAAGACCCTCGAACTAGGCTGCCGATGAGCGCCCGTCAGTTCCACATCGGCGACATGGTGCAGAGCGTCTTCCGCAGACGTTGGCACGGTGTCGTGACCGATGAGGACTACGTGAAGAGCGTTGACGGCAAGAGCAACCATCCCGTCTGCACCGTCAAGCCGTTGCTCACCGTCGACGGTAGGCCCATCCGCAAGGCGCGGTTGCGTTCGTTGTCCGAAGCGTGGTTGCGACCGTCGAACAAATCAAAACGTCCATGAAGCTCAAATACGTCATCTACAACGACTCGCAGCCAGTCCTCTTCGGTGGTTACTTCCAGCACAGTCAGGTTCGTGCCGGTGTTGCAACCTCCGCTGGGTTCTGTTCCATCCACGAGGTTCCGACGCCTCCGGACAGCCACATCTGCTCCGCCACCATGTTCGAGGTGCAGGTCTGGGGCGAGTCCGTCAGCCTCGGCGTCAAGTCCCAACCCCACGATGCCGAGTTGATTGCGCGGATGCTGAACTCGATGGGATGAAGGCTTGACTTTCTATAAATCGGTGCCACACTACTGGCATCATGAATAACTTCTCACCAAACAAGATTTACAGTTTCGGAGACCTCGTTGGACAGACCATCACGTCGACCATAGTTGATGGACGTTTTACCACCGATGGTGGTATCTGGGACATCGACATCCACGGCGATGGCGGCGATGACGGCAATGACTCGACCGCGTACATTGACGGCATTCGTCGTTGGGATGAGTTCATTGGATGCAAAATCGATTCGGTTGATGATCCGGATCAAGGTGGAAATGGCGGATATGGCTGCACCGTGACGTTTCGGTCGAAATGCGGCAAGACCGTTGAAATCGATCTGGTTCATGATCAAAATGGGTATTATGGTTACAACTACTGGCTCTCGTATCGGAAGGCTTGACATCCAGTAAAAACCGCTCACACTCATCTGCACCATGAAGATCAAAGTTCCTTGCACTGTCGTTGACAAACGCCGCAACACCTTCCTCTTCGGCCTCTTCGGTTCGTTCTACGTCACCATTCGACCAGAGTCGCTTCTCGACAACCGCCCGTGCGAAATCAGCGTTCCCGTCCATCAATACCACGATCTGCAACTCGGCGAAACCATCCTCGTCAGCTTCGAGAAGACCGTTCGCGACACGTATCGGTTGGTGCAGGCTTGACTTTTCGTAAACACGAGCCACACTCATCAGCACCATGAACGATCTCCTCTCCGGCACCGACCTCTCGCAGTTCCGTCCTTTGTCCGAAGGCCAGAAGGCCCGTGTGCGTGACGCGATCAACGAGACGAAACGGCTGATCAAGAAGGAGACGGCCTACCTCCCCGAGAATCAGAACGCGTCCTACATCAACTACCTGACGAACCATCTGCGGATGCTGGAGAACGAGTTGGCTCTCGCCGTCAAGTAACTTTTTCGCGACAAAGTGAGAACGTGCTCGACATTCTGTAAAAGTCGGTCATAGTTATTCACAACGAGGCGGAGCACACCACCTGTTCCGCAAAGGTGATAACGGGAAAGGGTCAAGACGATGAACACATGGCAAGAGCTCGATGAAGAGACGCTGTGTCGTGCCGCTGCTGGAGAAGCAGTGTTTTGTGAAGCGGCACATCTGGCACGTGCTGCATGAGAACGGCAACGAACACACGGAAAGATCGCTGAGGGGCGGCCTGTAACGGTCGCCTCTCTTTTTTTGCGATGATGTCTTGACTTTCTATAAATCCGAGCCATACTCATCAGCACCATGAAGAACATCACCGTCGCTCTCATCTGTCTGATCGCTCTCGCCACCTTCTCCGGTTGCACTGGCAACTCGTCCTCCAACACCGTCGAGAAGTCGGTCAACGCGTCCGCCACCGCTGAGAAGCCTTCTCACAAATACACCGTCTACGTCACGCATGGGTTGCCCAACGGTGGTGAGTTGGCCGACAAGTATCAGACCGACACCTTCATGACCACCGACTCCGGTGTGGCCTTCAAGACCACCGAAGGCAAGATGATCTACGCCAGCAACTACGTTGTTTACGAGAACTGATAAGCACGTGAAGCACAAGAAGCTTTCTACCTCCGACGTTCTCGCGGACAAGGATTGGGTTCTCGTCTCCGACAGTCCTCGTTCGTCCGTCTACTGGAACAAGAAGACCGGCGCACTCTTCATCGTCGACGTGACCAACGCAACTATTCGTGAACCGAAGGATTGACTTTCTATAAATCGCCGTCACACTACTGACATCATGAAGTTCGGAACCAACGTCATCGTCAACCGTGGATCGGCCGGAAACATCGGTCTTGGCAAACTCCGTCAAGTTCGTGGCATTTTGGTTGGTGCACGTCAAAACCAACGATTCGTCCGACTCACCGAAGACGATCCGTTCTCGGCACATGGTTGGGACAAGGTTGGTCAAATCGGACGTTTCGCAAAAAGTTCGGTGGTGAAGGCTTGACTTTCTATAAATCTTCACCATCCTCTGTCTCATGAACATCACCTTCCGCAAGGACGCCAATCTCAAGACCGGCCTCGTCATCAACGCTGGAGTTCGCGCCACCGGCAAGTTTGTCAAGGTCATCGGCGGGGTCACCGGTACAGAGTATGACGCCATCGAGGTCACCATCCCCGAAGGCACCGAAGTGTCCGCTGGCAACGTCCTCGACGCCAATCTGACCTTCAAGACCCGCAAGTTCAGCACGTTCTTCAAGCCGCCGACCATGAAAACCCTTGAGAAATACTCCCTCGACAGCGTCGCCAAGTCGGTCACCGGCAAACGTTGTGAGCCTGACGGTTACGGCCCCGACGGTTCCCCCTCGTGGCTCCTCGCCCTCGGGATGATCTGAAGGCTTGACTTTCTATAAACCTTCGTCACACTTCGGAGCATCATGAAGCACATCATCGACAAGGACGCCAAGACGCTCGTCGCCGGTCTCATCCTCTACTCTTCGTGGGGATACGATCAGACGAACGTTGATTTCTACATCGTCACCAAGGTCAGTGGTACGATGGCGACGCTTGTGGAGATTGAGGCTCCCGAGAAATCCATCGACATCATGTTCGGCGTCAAGACTCCGACCCTCCCCGTCGTCCTAACTGGTAAAGAGATTCGCCGGAAGATGCGAGGCGCCTACGTTTCCCTCAACTCTTTCTCCGGCGCCTACCCTTGGGACGGTGAGCCGAAGGACGTTTCCCACACACACTAAAACTGAGTCAACCGAGGCCATCCGAAAGGGTGGCCTTTTTCTTGCGAATGTCTTGACTTTCTATAAATCTCTGTCACTCTTATCGACATGATGAACAACACAACTGAGATCGCTGTCCTTGAAGCTACCATTCGTAACGCCAAGGCCAAGATCAAGGCCCTCAAGCAAAAGTCCATTACTGTCGGCTCGTTCGTCACTCTCAACGAATCCGCCTGTGAAATCTGCGAACGCCTCGACGTTCACGCGTATCACGAATACGGCCGGGATTCCGGTTCGCCCAAGAAGCTGAAGTACAAGGTCGTCGACAAGAATCGCAAAGAGTGCACCATCATCGGCCGCAATGCGTATTACGAAGTCGTCAAAGCGACGTTGCCCGTTGACGCGGTCGTCCTCGCCGCAGCACCGAAGAAGTGGGTGGACTGTGAGGATGCCGTGGTCATCAAGAATGTCACGAGCCCGAAAATGACCGTTCGCAAGTTCGTCAAGGGTGACACGGTTTATCTCATCAAGGATTATCTTCGGTTCAAGCACACCGTCCTCATCGTGAACAATGATGGAACGCTGTTGGTCGAGGGCCGTCGGAAGAAGCACTTTCTCGTCAATGTCGGCGAGATCGCTTGACTTTCTATAAATCTCGGCCATACTCATCGGCACCATGAAGATCAAGTCCACGGCCGTCCTTTCTTTCAACTGGTACGATGTCATCCGCGCCTTCGAGGAGCACACCGGTATGAGTTTTAACTCGATGGGTTGCTGGAACCTCGACTACTCCAAGATCGCCGGCGAACCCAACTTCCAACATCATCGAGTTCTCCAACACGAGCAGGACTATCTTTATCCCGTCGAGGCTTACGGCATCGATAAGGACGCTGGCAATCTTCAGAAAATCCTCGCCGAGTCGGAGAAGGGTGATTACAATGGCAAGACCTATCACAGTATCGACTTCGGTAAAGTGATTCGTTACCTCATCGCTCACGGCATTCTCCCCGACGACTCGTTCATTGTCACGACCATTTCCTTCTAAGGTCTTGACTTCCTATAAATCTTCATCATCCTCCAGAGCATCATGAAGATCACCGAACTCGTCAAGCAACTCAACGCTCTCAAGAAGCAACACGGCAACCTTGACGTTACACTCATCAATGGTGACACCGGTTATCCCAACACCATCTTGGACGCCATCACCCTCCATCCCCTCAACGGTATCGGATGCAGTGACCGGACCAAGCCAGCTTACGCCGTGGCCGTTGTAACGTGGAAGCAGTGACCGTGACTACTCCCCAAGCAGACATCGATTGGGCACTCGGCGTAGAGAAGGCCGTGACCACCGAGCAGAAGGAACTCTACCTTGAGTGTCTCAACGGAGTGGGGATGGCCGAACGTGTGAAGGCTGGTGATGAACTGGCCATCCGTAGTGGATGCATACTGACGGGCGTGTTCGTTCGGTGCGCTGGGTTGGTGTGATGGCCCTTCTCCCTTCCCCCCCCCCCCCCACGTGGTAGGCGGGGCCGTCGTTTAACCCCCCATATAGGGGTGGGTTAGGCCAGCCTAATAGCTGGCTTCTGGCTAGGGGTAGCCAGCCCCCCTAGGGGGGCTGGCCCCATATGTTTTATTGTCAAGGTCAATTTTTTGGCTGGAGTTCGCCTATATACGCAAACTCACCGAACATTTCTAACGCAGCAACCCTATACGCTCGCGCCGCGTCTTCAACGTTGGAAAATCTTCCGAGCCGTATTCGTTTTTTGGAAACTACTATCTCCGCTCTCCATTTACGACTTCGGTTGTCAAAATATACACCTTTATACCCAGAAGAATTTCGGGCAGACCTATGTTTATTTTGATTGTTCTGTGTCACATTTGCAATGCGAAGGTTACACCAACGATTGTCTGACGGAACTCCGTTAATATGATCTACTATATCAGATGGCATTTCACCCGTCATATACAACCATATCAGTCGTGTTAGTGGATACGGTTTTCCATACAATCGACATCTGCGGTATCCACCTCGATCAATATGTCCTACATCCGTTCCGGCTACCCCACGAGGAGACACGGTTATTTTCCATGTTAACCGTCCGGTTGACTCATCATATTCTATCAGTTCTTTTAGCTTTTCCTGAGAGAGTGTATTCACGTACACACCATAAACAAACGTATTTGCAACGTCAACCGTTTTTCACTTCGTGGTGCAAACGGAACACTTTATCACGTTTTATTGTAAAACGCTATAATTCGGATTTTCCCTGTCCAGTTTTTGCCGCGCTGCCCCTAGTGTTGGTCGCTCAAAAAACTGGCAAGTTTTTTCTTGGGGACTTTGTATATACGGCTTTTCCGGAGGGCCGCGTCGTGCCGACGCTGTGGTGTTACCTACGAGCTGTATTCGGTTTATACTCGGTCTTGATTATATCGGCGATTTTCTTCAATGCCGATTCATCCAACTCGAACGTATCGCCGTATTCGGTTTTCAACACCTTCTCAATGCGAAGGTACGCGCCATACTTGAAGTCGGTGAGCGCCTGAGTGTTCTCGATGTACTTGAGCCGTTTTTCCATGCTGTCCTGCTTGTAACCCCAGATGGACTTGATATGCGTCAAGGCGGAGAGGATGTCGGAGGTGTAGACCAGTGCGTCCTTCAAGGTTGTAAAACCAGCAGCACGGATGGCTTTTGCGAGCCGCGAGAAGATTTCGGGATGCTTGGACCGCATGTTCTGGATGTTTGAACTGAAGTGCGGCAGGAGATCGGAGGTGTAGTTGGTGAAGTATTTGACGACATCATATGCCTTCTTAGTTTCTTTGCTGTACTCCAATGCAGCGTATTTTTCGGGCGCAACCATCATATCCATGAAGTATTCGATCTCATTCATGTTGTCCTGTTCGTAGGACGACGTGTATTCTTTGTAGGGTTCGAGTTCTTCCGGCTTGGCGTTCTTCACGAAGGATTGTATCTCGCCCGACTTCTGTATGTACTCGGCGAAGAACTTGGTGGCGTCGGCTGCCGCCACCGCGAACGACTTTCTCTGTTGCTTGTATGCCTGATCAATGTTGTCGCGAACGCCGCCAATGTAAACGTAGGTTGGGATTTTTGCGATCTCGGTCAACTCCAACGTTGGTATGAGTTGCTGCGTGATGAACCGATATGAACGAGCGGGGTCGTTGTTCGTGCTCACTTCCCAATGATGCTTGTTGCAGTGGATGTGGATTTCCGTGATGAACCGTTTGACATTCGACAGGACTTGCTTCTGACT
>Ga0265297_10004481_pt1 | contig 22799 bp, 25 predicted proteins | sample Munlanlwell13791_FD_192502 | JGI IMG/M metagenome (GOLD analysis project Ga0265297, IMG submission 192502) | Leachate microbial communities from a municipal landfill in Southern Ontario, Canada - Leachate well 137-91 | ecosystem: Engineered > Solid waste > Landfill > Unclassified | place... | reverse complement strand
CTTTCCAATGACCAAAAACGAGCCCAATATGATAATTTTGGGAGCGGTTTTGCCAGTGGAAATGCTGGAAGACAATATCAAGATCAAGGTGGTTTTGGTGGATTCAATGGTGCAGAGGGTTTTGACTTTAGCGGATTTCAAAGTGGTCAGGGATTTGAATTTGACCTAGGTGATATCTTTGGGGACTTTTTTGGCGGAGGAGGAAATAGAGGTCGCACAAAAACAAAAAAAGGCAGGGATATTTCTGTAGACTTGAATCTGACTTTTGCTGAATCAATTTTTGGCGTCAAAAAAACAATCTTCATTACCAAAAGTTCAAAATGTTCTGAATGTGGTGGAAGTGGTTCCAAAAGAGGAACCGAGCAGGTCACTTGTAGAACATGTGATGGCAGAGGAAAAATAAAAGAAGTTAAAAGATCAATCTTTGGAACTTTTGCTACAGAAAGAGTTTGTGACGAATGTCAGGGCTCTGGAAAAGTACCAAAAGAAAAATGCCCAAAGTGCCACGGCCACGGTGTTTTACAAAAAGAAGATGAAATAGAAGTAAATATTCCTGCTGATGTAAATAGCGGTGAATCAATCCGACTTTCTGGCGCAGGAGAATCTGTAAAAGGCGGGACTTCAGGTGACCTCTACATCAAACTTCATATTGAAAAGAGTAATCTCTTCGTTAAGGAAGGTAAAAATCTCATCACCGAGCTTAATATTAAAATGACAGATGCAGTACTTGGTGAAAATTACAAAATGCAGACGCTCGACGGCGAAATCGAACTCAAAATTCCTGAAAGTACAAATCCCGAAGATGTTTTGAGAATTCGTGGTAAAGGTGTGCCAAAAGGAAACGGCGACAGGGGAGACATATTGGTAAAAATCAAAATCAAAACTCCCGGCCGACTTTCCGGCAAAGCCAAAAAGATTTTTGAGGATTTGAAGAGAGAGGGATTATAAAGAAACAACCCTGCAATGATAATTGTGGGGTTGTTTGTTTTTGCGTTTATTTTTGGTATTATTAAAATATGAAAAATACCCTACCAAAAGACTTATTTAAAAATGGTTTTGCAATCAAAGAAAATAATAAAAATGAACCAATTGATATATTATCACTCGAGGCAATTCGTAAATTTATTAGAGATAATTTTAGAAAAAATAAAACAATAAATATTAAGATAGGAAGCTACAAACTAAAACACATTGCTGAAAGAAATATAAAAAATATTGAAGGATATGTGTGTAACGGAGATTTTATCGCTTCAATGATTTTAGAGGGTTATGAATATAAAAAAGATTACAAGAATTCTCCGAATGCATATTTTAATTTATCCCAAATATCTATAAGAAAGTTCTTAAAATAATGAAAAAAGTTATATCATTTATAAAAAAATATTTACCAGATGCTCTAATATCATTAGGTGTTCTTACATTCTCATATAATTTATTACGCCCTGCAAAATATGTATGTACAGGATTGTGTAACCGGTTTAATAGTTATGGTGGATATACTGATTATCATACCAGCTATAAAATGTTTGGTATTTTTCTACTTACACTGGGTATTATCATAGTAGTAAGGCGTTATTTAAAATCAAAAAATAATGACGCGAGATAAAATGAAAAACGAATTAATTTATTAAAATGATTATTCACAAGATAAAAGCAAAAGTAGCTTTGTTTTAAATATTTATCAGACTCATGACTAAAGAAAAAATAATATTTTATATAGTTGTAATATTACTTATTATGATAGGAACATATCTTGATTATCAAGCTGCTGATTATCATTTTTTTAAGAGTTTTTGGGTAACAATAATCCTTGTTATTGGAGTCGGTTTTGTTTTTTGGATAGTACCAATTATATTTTCTCTTATTTCTAATTATTTAATATATTAAATATGTTAACTTAAGTTAAGTTACACCTTATTTCACTTTTTTGAGTTTTCTGTTACTATTTAGGTATGTCAAACAAAAAAATTCTTCTATCAGGTGTAAAACCAACCGGCCGAGTGCATCTCGGAAATTATTTCGGCGCTATGAAGCAGTTTTTGGATTTGCAAGATAAGTTTGAGAGTTACATTTTTATTGCCGACTATCATGCAATGACGACTGTACAAAACAAAGAAGAACTTTCGCAGGGGATTACAGATGTTGCACTTGATTATCTTGCCATTGGTCTTGATCCAAAAAAAGTTTGTCTCTTTAAACAATCCGATATTCCTGAAGTTCACGAACTCACTTGGATTTTTAATTGTCTCACAACCATGCCTTACCTTATGCGTGCACACGCATACAAAGATGCTGAAGCAAAAAATAAGGAAGTTAATGTCGGACTTTTTGATTACCCAATTTTGATGGCCTCGGATATTCTTATGCAAGACGCAGATGTGGTACCAGTCGGGCAAGACCAAAAACAACATGTGGAATATGCTCGTGATACAGCTCAAAAATTCAACAGAATTTTCGGTGATACTTTTAGAATTCCCGAACCATTTATTTTGAAGGACGTAGAAACTATTCCCGGCACAGATGGAAAAAAAATGAGTAAAAGTAATGGAAATGTAATTCCACTTTTTGCTACAGATGAAGAAATCAAAAAAGCTGTGATGAGTATTCCGACTGACTCTAAGGGAGTTGCTGAACCAAAAAATCCGGACGAGAGCATTGTTTTCCAAATTCATAAATTGCTTTTGGAAGGTCAAAAATTGACCGATTTAAGAGCGAAATACGAGAAAGGGGGTTTGGGTTATAAAGAGGCAAAAGAGCTTCTGATAGCTGATTTAAGGGCCTTTATAAGCCCTATAAGAGCCAAGAGAGAAGCTTTGACTAAAGACCTGGGTTCAGTACTAGACATTCTCAAAAAAGGAGGTGAAAAAGCTCGTTCTAGAGCTGAAGCAAAAATGAAGGAAGTTAGAGAAAAAGTGGGGGTAGAACTATAATAAATCAAAAAGCTTTTAGAAAATTTTACTAGGGGTGGCGATCCTGTTCCTTTTGAAAGGACTTGCGAGCGCGACTGGCGCGAGCACGAGGAATTTTTTAGCAAAAAAATATCCGTGCCGTTCAAAAGGAACAGGTCGACAGGACCCCGAGGAATTTTCTAAAAGCTTTTTGATTTGACAGAAAAATAGAAATAGTGTATACTCAAACGAGTAGATAAATCTCCTGGTAAACAGCTGAGAGTTGTTTACCACATTATGAATAGAAATAGTTTTAATAGCCCGCGAAAATCGGGTTCATCTAGATTTGGAAATAGTCACAGAAGTGGCGGTTTTCATGGTGCAAGAAGCGGGGGATTCCGAGGAGGATCTCGCGGCGGCTTTCGAAGTGGCGGAAATAGAGGAAGGACAGAAAATATAAACTTCGCAAAATTTATAAATAAAGTTCAGGTTACAGAAGAGGCTGTAGTTTATAAACCCGAACATACATTCGCGGATTTTAAAGTTGTTGATGAAATAAAAGATTCTATCAGAAACAAAGGGTACATTTTACCAACCCCAATTCAAGACAGAACGATTCCGCAAATTCTCATGGGTAATGATTTAGTTGGTGTTGCAAATACCGGTACAGGAAAGACTGCTGCTTTTCTTATTCCCCTCATAAATAAAATTCTATTGAATAGAAAAGAGCAAGTTATGATTATTGTGCCGACTAGAGAGCTTGCTATTCAAATAGACGATGAGCTTAAACAATTTACAAAAAATATGAAAATATTTTCTGTTTGTTGCGTGGGTGGAGCACCGATCGGCAGACAAATTTCACAATTGAGATATCAATACAATTTTATAATTGGAACTCCGGGAAGAATCAAAGACTTGATTGAACGTAAAATGATTTTCCTTGATGAATTTAAAAACATTGTTCTGGATGAAGCCGACAGAATGCTTGATATGGGGTTTGTTCATGATATGAGAACTATCATGAAAGGAATGCCGAAAGAAAAGCAAGTGCTATTCTTCTCAGCAACTATTTCACCAGATATTGAGAAACTGATTGCAGAATTTTTAAGAAATCCGATTAGAATTTCAGTTAAGACACAAGATGTTGCAAAAAATATTGAACAAGATGTCGTACACATTAAACAAGGAGAAAATAAAACAGATGTGCTTTGTGGACTTTTGTCCAACAAAGAATTAAATAAGGTTTTGATTTTTGGACGTACCAAACACGGTGTAGAAAAACTTTCTAAGATTCTTTGTCAGAAAGGTTTTAAAGCAGAGTCAATACACGGAGACAAAACTCATGGCAGTAGACAGCAAGCTCTTAGACTTTTTAAAGATAATCACTCTCAGATTCTCGTTGCAACAGATGTAGCTGCAAGAGGTCTTGATATTGCAGATATTAGTCACGTCATAAACTATGATATTCCCGCCACAAATGATGACTATGTGCATCGTATAGGTAGAACTGGAAGAGGTACAAAAAAAGGGAAAGCTATTACTTTTGTGGAATAAGATTTTGTTCAATGGAGATAAATACTTGACAACTCACTGTCGTATGGGTAGTTTTATATGTAGATCTAAACGTTAGGAGTTCAAAAAGACCGCAGTTAGAAGCGGTATGTACAAAGGAGAAAAAATGAGTAGCGAGAGAAAGTGGGGAATTGCGCAGCAAAATTTGGTTGAAAGATTGGAACGCAATCCGTATCCTGGACGGGGGATTGTCATCGGCACAAGTGAAGATGGCCTTCATGCCGTGGAAGTGTATTGGATTATGGGACGAAGTGAAAACAGTCGCAATCGTGTTTTTAAGTATGAAGGCGAAAGACTGTTCACCGAGGCGGCAGATCCATCAAAGGTGAAAGATCCGCGTCTTATCATCTATAACGCGATGGATGAGTTTGCCAGCAGTTTCGTGGTCAGTAACGGCGACCAAACAGATACAGTCGTTGAGGCTCTGCAACTAAACGAGTATGTGGACCTCAGCAATGCCCTGTGTGAACGCCAATACGAGCCGGACAGTCCAAATTTCACTCCCCGAATCACCGGAATGTGTATGTTAATCGGGGGCGGAGAATATTCCGTCGAAATTTCTTTAATTCGGAGATCGGAATTTATCACCGATAAAGATGGATACTGTGAACGTTTCTATTACGAATATGGACAGATCCTTCCCGGTTTTGGTTTCTGCGTCACGACTTACAGTGGCGATGGAAATCCTTTACCGGCGTTCACCGGCGAACCGTATCCTGTGCCACTTGAAGGAGATATCGATAAGGTGCTCAGCACTTATTGGTCGATCCTCAACGAAGAAAACCGAGTTTCGCTCGCCGTAAAATTCATTGATCTCTTCACCAGAAAATCAGAGATCAAAGTGATCAATCGGTTTTCTCAAGTCGCAAAATAAGCAAATATATGGGTATTTATTAGCCCACAACAAGTCGCCACTAACCCCCGCGGGTTAGTGGCTTTTTCTTTATTTGCATATTATTAAAGCAAATTGTATGATAAAAGGACTAGCTAAGAAACCGATAACACGGTGGAGCTTGGGGAAGAAAGTCAAAAAGACAAGTAGAACCCTGTAATGAGTAAAAAGTGAGGTGGCACCGCGAACTCGTTCGCCCTCGCAAAAATCAAAAATAAAACTTTTGATTTTTGCGAGGGCGTTTTTATTTAATTAAATATATGGCTATCAAACCAATTTGTAATAAATGTAAAAAAGAATTGAAGGAGTTTGGTGGAATACTTTTAAGTCCTCCGGATAAAGCTAATAGGGTTAAAAAATACCATTTATGTAAGACATGCTTTAATAAAATAGAACAAAAATTAAAATAATATGGAAACAGGAATTTATAAACATGCAAAGACTGGGAATTTATACAAGGTTCATTTTATTGCCAAACATTCAGAAACCTTGGAGGATATGGTAGTCTACGAAGCTTTGTATAAAAACGATAAGTCAAAATTTTGGGTAAGACCGATTTCAATGTTCAATGAAATAGTAGATATAAAAGGTCAAAAAGTTCTAAGATTTATTTTTGTAAAAAAAGAATAATATGAAAAAAAATATAAAAAACACAAATCAAAAAACAACCGACTTCTTATTTGAAGTTGGAATGCTCGCCAAGACTCCTAGAAGCGGATTTTTCTTTCTGGGTAGTGGAGAACAGAGCGTAGCAGAACACATAAATAGAGTTTGCTATATCGGATTTGTACTTGCAAATATGTCAAAAGGAGTTGATCAGGCAAAAATTTTAGAAATGTGTTTATTCCACGATTTAGCCGAAGCTAGGGTTTCTGATCTAAACTACGTTCACCAAAAATATAACAAAAGAGACGAGAAAACTGCTATTAGTGATTTAACCAAAGAATTACCTTTTGGTGCAAAAATTGATAAAATACTTCACGAATACGAAACTAGAGAAAGCTACGAATCAAAACTTGCTAAAGATGCCGATAATCTAGAATTGATACTTTCACTTAAAGAACAAATTGACATTGGAAACTCAAGAGCGGAATCGTGGATAAAATCATCCGTTTCTAGACTAAAGACCAAAGAAGCACAAGATTTAGCAAAAAGTATCATCGAGACAGACTCCGATCAATGGTGGTTCGGAGATAAAGACGACAAGTGGTGGATTAGTAGAAATAAAGAATAATTAGCAGTAAATTAATAAAACATATGCAAAGAACATATATAAAAGAATTAAAGGAAAAAGTGGGGGAAGAAGTCCTTGTAAAAGGATGGATAGATGTGAGACGTGACCACGGTAAACTTATTTTTATTGATCTACGCGATATGTCTGGAAAAGTGCAAATGGTGGCCTTACCAAGTCACAAGGAAGCACATGAGATAGCAAACACTGTTCGTCCGGAATGGGTTGTAGAAGTTACAGGAAAAGTAAATGCTAGACCAGAAAAAATGATAAATAAAGATGAGCCAAATGGTACGGTAGAAATAGAGATGCTCTCTATGAATGTTTTGAATGTAGCAAATGTTCCTCCTTTTGATGTTCGTGGGAGTGGTATAGATATTGGAGAAGACGCTAGGTTGAAATATAGATATATAGATTTGAGAAGACCAAGAATGCAGAAAAACATAATTAATCGAGGAAGAGTCGTACAGCTTGTGAGAAACATACTTGAAAAGGCCGGGTTTACAGAAATAGAAACTCCAAGCTTAACTACAGCCACAGCAGAGGGTTCAAGAGATTTTATTGTCCCTTCAAGATTGGAACCTGGAAGTTTTTATGCGTTGCCTCAGTCTCCGCAACAATATAAACAACTTTTGATGTCTGCGGGTTTTGAAAAATATTTTCAGTTTGCGAGATGTTATAGAGATGAAGATACAAGAGGGGACAGACAGCCAGAATTTACTCAAATGGATCTAGAAATGAGTTTTACTACAGAAGAAGAAGTAATGTCAGTAAACGAAAAAGCAATTATTGAAGTTGTGCAGAAACTTTATCCTAACAAAAAAATCCAGCAAATCCCTTTTCCAAAAATCCCTTATAAAGAAGCAATAGAAAAATATGGAAGTGATAAGCCAGATATAAGAACAGACAAAAATGACCCAGAAATTCTAGCTTTTGCTTGGATAGTTGATTTTCCAATGTTTGAAAAAGGTGATGATGGAAAATGGACATTTACTCACAACCCTTTCTCTGGAACAAAATCAGAATGTTTAGACTATTTAATGAATAAGAAAAATATAGAAAAAATTGTTGCTTCTCAGTACGACATTGTTTTGAACGGATATGAAATGGGTGGAGGTAGTATTAGAAATCATAATCCCGAAGCTCTTCGAAAAGTTCTTGAAATAATGGAATATAATGAAGAAAAAATAGAAAGAGAATACGGTCATATGCTTAAAGCTCTTGGATCAGGAACTCCTCCTCATGGAGGAATTGCTTGGGGACTGGATAGAATGATTATGCTTCTCGAAAATGAACCGAACATTCGCGAAGTTATTGCTTTTGCAAAAAATGGAGAGGGAAAAGACCTTATGATGAACGCTCCTGGAAAAGTGTCTTCCGAGCAATTAAGAGATCTAAGGATCGAAATTAAACAAAAGAAATCATAAAAATATGGAAAATTGTATTTTTTGTAAAATAATAAGAGGAGAATTGCCCAAGGTGACACTTTGCGAAAATGAAAAACACATAGCAATAATGGACCTAAATCCAAACACAGAAGGAGTAACTTTAGTTTTGACAAAAAAACATTTTGACAGCGACGTAACAGATATGGGAGATCACGAATATTCTGATTTGATGTTATATGTGAAAAGAGTTGTCAAAATACTTGAAAGAGGCTTAAAAGTAAAAAGAGTAGCAATAGTAGCAGAGGGTCTAGGGGTAAATCATGTACATATCAAACTTTATCCAGTTCATGGATTGGAAGAAAAATTTGTTGAGACGTGGGCAAAAGAGAAAGTATATTTCGATAAATATGCAGGTTATATTTCGACGCAACTTGGCCCAGAATTTTCACTCGAGGAAAGACAAAGAATCGCCGATAAAATATTAAAAAATCAATAAATGCACGAAAATTCTTTTAAAATTAAAACTGAAATCTTTGAAGGGCCTCTAGACCTTTTGCTTAGTTTGATTGAAAAAAGAAAGCTTTTGATAAACGACATAGCTCTTGCAAGAGTGGCCGACGATTATATCTTATATTTGCAAAGCCAAGAAAATTTTCCAATGAAGGATACTGCAAATTTTTTGGTGGTTGCCACCACCTTACTTCTGATCAAATCAAGATCACTTCTACCTGGATTATTCGTTACAGAAGAAGAACAACAAGATATAAATGAGCTTGAGGCAAGATTAAAGATATATAAGAGAATAAAAGAATTAAGCACAAATATAAAAAATCTTTTTGGAAAGAAGCTTATTTTTTTGCCCGAACAAAGAAAATTTGAACCGGTTTTTTCTCCGGATGAAAGCATGACAAAAGAAAATATCTTTTTTGCAATTAAAGAAGTTATTAAAAATTTACCAAAAGTAAGTTTTATACCAAAAACAAAAGTCATAAAAATCATAAGCTTGGAAGAAGTCATAGAGAACTTAACCAAAAGAGTAAAAAATTGCTTAAAGATGAGTTTTAAAGATTTTTCCAACATGGGAAAAGTGGAAAAAGTAGATGTAATTGTAAGTTTTTTGGCAATGTTGGAATTGGTAAAAAGAGGTATAATAAACGCCGATCAAGAAAAAGAATTTTCAGATATTCAAATGGAAAATAAAGAAATAATTACACCAATTTATGGATAATGATTTACAAAAAAAAATAGAGGCGGTTCTTTTTTGGAAAGGAGAACCAATGAAAATAAAAAAACTTGCGCAAGTTTTTAATAAAAAAGAAGAAGAGATTTTATCTAGTTTAAAATCTTTAGAAAATAAACTTATAGATAGAGGAATTGTCCTCTTATTTAAAGACGAAGAAGTTACTCTTGGAACTTCAAAAGACTCTTCGGAAATTATAGAAAGACTGATAAAAGAAGAATTAGTGAGAGATTTGGGAAAAGCCGGTCTAGAAACACTTTCTATTATTGTTTATATGGGACCTATATCAAGGGCGGAAATAGACCTTGTAAGGGGCGTCCAATCCAGTTTTATCTTAAGAAATTTGACTGTAAGAGGATTGGTGGAAAGAATTACAAATCCCAAAGATCAAAGAAGTTTTCTTTATAGACCGACGTTTGACCTTATTTCTTTTCTAGGAATTTCAAAAATAGAAGATATGCCAGAATTTGTAGAGGCTAGAGTTGAAATAGAGAAATTTAAAAATGTAGAAAAAGAAGCAGAAAAAAAACTGGAAGAAACAGAAAATAGGGGAGATAAGGTAAAAATAACCACCATAAAATCAGAAAATGAATAGACAGGGGATTGTAAAACTAACAGTTGTTTTTTTATTTGCTTGCATAGTGCTAGGTGCTGTTTTTGTTTTTTTAAAAAGTAGCAATTCCTCAATAATAGAAATTGCAAAAAATAAAAAAGAGATTTTTTATCCAAAACAAAAACAGGTAACTGAAGATTTGAATTTAATTTCTACAACGACTTCTTATTTTTCTGTTTTTATCGGGAAAGACGGAAACAGTAAAATTCTTACCGAAAAATATGAAAAAACAAAAAAAAGAATAGCTAGCATTACAAAGTTGATTTCTGCAATGATAATAAAAGATAATTTGAAAGACAGTGATGTTATTACAATAAGCAGAGAAAACACTATGGATTCTGGAAATTTTGGCAATTTTAAGGAAGGAGAAAGTTTTTTTGCAAAAGATCTGATAAAAGCAGTTCTTATTCCTTCCGATAACGTAGCTGTGAGAGCGTTCGCAGAAAAAATCGGTAAAGAAGATTTCGTTTCGCTTATGAATAGGAAAGTTCTGAAAATAGGTATGAAAAATTCTTACTTTTCCAACCCTTCTGGATTAGATTACCCACCTTACGAATTTGATTTTAATTATAGTACTCCGGAAGACATAGCGTTGGCAATTTTTTATATAAATAATAATTATCCTGACCTTTTGACTTTGATGTCTTTAGAAAAAACCGAGATTTGCAATACAAAAGGAAACAACTGTAAAATATTTTTATCTACTGATTTACTTTTAAATTCACCTGATTTTCCTTTTAGAATAATGGGGGCAAAAACGGGGGATACACTGCGCGCCAGGAAAAACTTGGCTATGATTATTGAATCACCGGAAAATCAAGGAATAATTATAAACGTTATTATTGATTCATTAGACCATTTTACCGATATGAAAAAACTTACAAATTGGGTGGTGAACTCTTATGATTGGAAGTAAAAAAGCGTAGTTTATATACACTTCTAAAGAGAGTTCTGAGTTTTTTTCGCTTTTGGTTTTTATATTATTTTGTTATAATCATTTTATGATATCGTTAGATTTGTTAAAAATATTTCTTCCTTCCATAATGGCCTTCTTTATAGGTATTTTTTTAGCTCCGATTTTGTCCAATTTTCTTTACAAAAACAAAATGTGGAAAAAGAAAGCCAAAACCATCGCTCTTGATGGCTCAGGAACCCCTATTTTTAATCAAATGCATTGCGACAGAGAAACGAACACACCAAGAATGGGTGGTGTTTTGATCTGGGTTTCAATTATTATTACAACTATAGTATTTTGGCTTGTTGCTCACTTTTTTCCATTTGCCAACAAAATAGACTTCCTGAGTAGAAGTCAGACATGGATACCTATTGCGGTTTTGCTTCTCGGAGCAATAATTGGTCTTGTAGATGACTACCTTGAGATACAAGGTAAAGGAGGAAATTTAGCAGGGGGTCTCTCTTTACGAAAAAGACTTTTTCTCGTAGCAATAATCGCTTTCTTTGTTTCTCTTTGGTTTTATTTTAAACTTGATGTTTCTTCAATCGGAATGCCATTTGGATTTCCAAATCTTGAACTTGGGTGGTTACTTATCCCTTTTTTTATTATTGTTATGCTCGCAATTTACTCTGGTGGGGTAATAGACGGTATAGACGGACTTTCTGGAGGAATATTTGCATCTATCTTTTCTGGATACGCTGTCATAGCATTTATTCAAAATCAAATAGATATTTCTGCTCTTTGTGCTGTCATAGTCGGAGGGATCTTGGCTTTTCTCTGGTTTAATATTCCGCCAGCCAGATTTTACATGTCAGAAACTGGGAGCATGGCCCTTACAATAACACTTGTTGTTATCGCTTTTATGACGGACTCAGTCGGTGATGGGCACGGAGTGATAGCTCTTCCTATTCTCGCATTTCCTCTTCTACTCACCAGTGCTTCTGTCATCATACAGCTTCTTTCCAAAAAATTTCGTGGAAAAAAAGTTTTTCTAGTAGCACCTCTTCATCACCATTTTGAAGCTTTGGGATGGCCCGCGAGTAAAGTTACAATGAGATACTGGATTCTTGGAATTATCTTTACACTTTTTGGAGTAATTTTTGCACTTATTTAAAATGGAGAAGGGAAAAATTGACAAACTTTTTCTTGCAATATTTATTGCGATTTTAGCACTAGGCGTCTTAGCTTTTTTCTCAGCCTCAATGGGAATATATTCCAGTAATTCGGCAAAATTCGCAAGAATGGCTTTTACTCATGTTTCTGTTGGACTTATTGCTGGTACCATAGCATGCTTTATTGTTTCAAAAATAAATTATAAATACTGGAAAAGATACGCACTGCCTATATTTATTCTTTCACTTATTTTTGCATGTTTGGTTTTTGTTCCTGATGTAGGGCAAACAATCAACGGAGCTAGAAGATGGATAGATATTTTTGGTTTTTCAATACAACCGATAGAATTTTTCAAGATCGGGATATTAATTTTTTGGGCAGCTTGGCTTTCTTTTGTAAAAGATAAAATTTCCAATTCGTTGTACGGCCTTATTCCTTTTGTTGTTCTAACCATAATTGTCGGAACAATTTCACTTTTACAGCCAGACACAGACGGTTTTATCCTAATTATAGGAACGGCTTTTGCCATGTATCTGATTGCGGGGATAAAAATAAAAGATTTTATTATTCTTTGTTTCTTGGGTACAGTTTTTATCTGTAGTTTCATTTATACCAAACCATATTTGAGAGACAGAGTTACAACTTTTTTGAATCCAAAAGAAAACAGTCTCACGACTGGATATCAGGTGCAACAATCCCTTACAGCAATAGGTTCAGGAAGAATAACAGGTAGAGGATTCGGTCAAAGTGTACAAAAATTTAAATATCTTCCAGAATCGATTAGTGACTCTATTTTTGCAGTGTATGCTGAAGAGTTCGGCTTTATAGGTACGTTTATACTTCTCCTTTTGTTTATATTATTTGCATTTAGAGGATTAAAAATATCTCTCAATTCAAAAGATTATTTCAGTGGACTTTTATCGTTTGGAATTGTTATACTTATAGTATCACAATCTTTTGTGAATATAGGATCAATGACTGGGATAATACCGCTTTCCGGTTTACCACTTACTTTTTTCAGTCACGGAAGTTCTGCAATGCTTTCTTCTATGATAATGGTCGGGATAGTTTTGAACATATCAAAATATAAAAAACGAATAAATTAACAAAAAAATGAAAATATTATTAACTGGGGGGAGTTCTGGCGGACATTTTTACCCACTCATTGCAGTCGCGGAAGAAATTAATGAATTAATAAAAGAAAAAAAGCTAATAGAAGCGGAGATATTTTTTATATCCGATTCTCCTTATGACAGTGAAGCTCTTGCACAAAATAATATTACTTTTATTAAGAACCCTGCCGGAAAAATGAGACGATATTTTTCTATATTGAATTTTTTTGATTTTTTCAAAATAATATGGGGAACGTTCTCTTGCCTTATAAAAATATTCTTCTTGTATCCGGATGTTATTTTTAGCAAGGGCTCGGGTGTAAGTTTTCCAGTTTTATTTTCGGCTAAAATTTTAAAAATACCAGTAGTAATACATGAATCAGATAGTGTACCTGGAAAAACAAATCTTTGGGCAGGAAAATTTGCAAAAAGAATCGCTGTCTCTTACAAGGAAGCAATGGGCTATTTTGATAAAACAAAAGTTGCTTATACAGGAAATCCTATAAGAAAAAGCATCCAAAATTTATCAGTTCTCGAATCAAGAGAACTTCTGGGTCTTACGGAAAAAATACCTACAATACTTATTCTGGGAGGATCTCTGGGAGCACAAATTATAAATGAAGCGATTATACAAATCTTACCGAGACTTGTGGAAAAATATTACATCATCCATCAGACTGGCAAGATGAATATTGAAGAAACGATAAAAATGTCTGGAGTGGTGCTTTCCGAGTCAAAATTAAAGGAGAGATATAGACCGTATGACTACTTAAATGATTTGAACTTGAGTGTTGCCGCAGGCGCGTCAAATCTTATAATCTCTAGAGCTGGTTCTACTATTTTTGAAATAGCAAATTGGGGAATTCCGAGTATTATAATTCCAATCACAAATTCTAATGGAGATCACCAGAGAGAAAATGCCTATAATTATGCAAGGAGTGGGAGTGCTATAGTTATTGAAGAAGCAAATTTGGAACCCAACATTCTTCTTTCCGAAATAGATAGATTGATTGAAAATCCAAGTCTTCTGGAAAAAATGTCCCTGGGCGCCAAATCTTTTTCAAAAGATAATTCCGCCAAGTTAATAGCTGAAGAAATAATAAATATAGGATTAAGTCATGAAAAATAACGAGAACATTATTTTAAGATTTCCTCCAAGTCCTACGGGACTTTTTCATATAGGAAATACCCGAACTGCTCTCTTCAATTATTTTTTTGCCAAACAAAATAAAGGAAAGTTACTTTTTAGGCTTGAAGATACAGACAAAGAAAGATCTAAAGAGGAATATAGCTTAGATATTGTAGAAGGTCTTAAATGGCTGGGTATTGAATTGGATTTTAATAACATCTATAAGCAATCAGAGCACAGTGACACATATAGAAAATATTTAGAAAAAATGATAGCGGAAGGTAAGGCTTATATTTCCAAAGAAGAACCCAAAGAGGAGGGGCAAAGAAGTGAAGTTATTAGATTAAAAAATCCTGGCAAAAAAATTATATTTGAAGATATGGTTCGAGGAAAAGTGGAAGTTGATACGACAGAACTTGGAGATTTTGTTATTGCCAAGAGTATCAATGAACCGATTTATCACTTAGCTGTCGTAGTAGATGATTTTGAAATGGGTGTAACCCACATTATTCGCGGAGAAGATGGAATATACAACACACCGAGACAGATCCTTATACAAGAAGCATTGGGATTTTCAAGACCTATTTATGCGCATATACCTTTTATATTAAATGCCGATAAATCCAAACTTTCAAAGAGAAACCAGGGAGAATCAGTATCTTTAAAATATTATAGAGAGAGTGGATATCTACCGGAAGCTTTAGTAAATTTTTTGGCATTTATCGGCTGGAATCCTGGCGGAGAAAGAGAAATATATTCTATGGATGAACTTATAGAAAAATTTGACATTAAAAAAGTTCAAAAATCTGGCGGTATTTTCAATCCCGAGAAGCTTTTATGGTTTAATAAAGAATATCTCAAAAAACTCCCAAAGGAAAAATTAAAAGAAGAAATTAAGAAAAGATTAGGAGAAAACATGCAAGATGAAAATATTTTGGATAAAATTACCCCGATAATCGCTGAGAGAATAAATATTTGGTCCGATATAGATAAAATGCTTGAAATCGGCGATATTCAATATTTTTTTATTACACCAGAATACCTTCCTGAAATGCTCATTTGGAAAAAAGAAGGAATTAAAGAAAAAACAAAAGAAAACCTTATTTCAGTCAAAGAATTGCTTGAAAACGAAAAAACCGAGGATCTAGGTCCAGACGAGGCAAAAAAACTTTTGTGGAACTTAGCTGAAAAAAGAGGGATGGGAAATGTGCTTTGGCCTGTAAGAGTCGCTCTTTCCGGTAAAGAAAAATCCCCAGATCCTTTCACAATAATAAGCATTCTCGGAAAAGCTGAAACTATAAAAAGATTATCTCGTGCTATAGATAAACTCTCTTAAAATGACAAACTGTATTTTAAAAAAAACTACCATAGTGGTCTTATCACTTTTAGTTTTTTTAATTTTTACAAACAATGGATTTTCCATGACAGAAGACGAATTAAAGCAAAAAATAGATGCGACGACAGCAAGTAAAAAGATCTTGGAGGATGAAATAGCACAATATCAAGCTCAAATTAAAGATATAGGAGACCAGGCAAATACTTTGGCAAATACACTGAAGACATTAACTACAAACGAAAAGAAAATAAACGCTCAAATAAGTTTAACCAAAAAAAACATTGAAATAAAAAATCTAGAAATACAAAATTTAGCTTTTGATATAGGGAAGAAGGAAATAAATATTGAAAATGATCTTTTAGCAATAGGGGAGTCACTTAGAGGAATAAGTGATGCCGACTCTGAATCCCTTATAGAAAATCTTTTGAAATATGATGACCTTTCTGATTTTTGGAATAAGATAGAATATGATTCTCAATTTCAAGAAAGTCTTAAAAAAAATACTATTGAGACAAGAAATATCAAAAAGGACTTAGAGTTGGATAAAAAGGCAAGTGAAAAAAGCAAAAAGGTCCTCTTAGCATATCAAAGCGATCTTAATGACCAGAAGAAATTGCTACAAATAAATAAAAATGATACGAACACTCTTTTGTCTGCCACAAAAAATAAAGAATCAAACTATAAAAAAATACTGGCTGAAAAACAAGCACTTAGTGATGCATTTGATAAGGAACTTGCACAATTTGAATCAGAATTAAAACTTGTTATAGATCCGGGCAGTTATCCGAAATCAGGAGAGGGAATTTTGTTTTGGCCTCTTGATAATGTATATATAACACAAAAGTTCGGTTATACTGATTTTGCAAAAAATTCTAAAATATATTCCGGTGATTTTCATAACGGAGTAGACTTTCGAGCCGCTGTCGGAACAAAGATAAAAGCTTCCTTAAGCGGAACGGTAGAAGCAGTCGGGAATACAGATTCTGTGTGTCCTGGTGCTTCTTATGGTAAATGGGTCTTTATAAGACACAATAACGGTTTGGCCACAATCTATGCTCATCTTTCACTTATAAAAGTCTCTGCAGGTAATGAAGTCCAAACAGGAGACGTCATAGGATATTCTGGTTCTACAGGTTTTTCTACAGGTCCACATCTTCATTTTACGGTTTATGCAAGCCAAGGAGTAGAAGTAATGAGCAAAAAAAGCGCAGTGTGCAAAGGAACTTATACATTACCTGTGGCAGATGCAAAGGCATATCTTGACCCTCTACTTTATTTGTAATTTTGGTATAATTAGGGGATTATAAATTAGTCATTGTTAAATTATGAAAAATAACAAAAAAAGAGGTTTTATCAAGATGATTATCATTATAGTTATCGCGCTTATCGTCCTTGGAGCACTAGGCTTTAATATAAAAGACATAATAAACTCAGAAAAAGTCCAAACTAATCTACATTACGCTTGGGATTTGGCGATAATGGTTTGGGATAATTTCCTCGCAGGACCAGTAATATGGATTTGGAATAATATAATTATTGGATTAATCTGGAATAATATTTCTAAGATTATGACTCTTGGCTCTCAAAGTTAATAAATAAGTAAAAGAAGGGGGTGAAAGAATATTCCTGATTTGTCTGTATATTATGTGGACGCAAGATATATTGTGCGACATGGTATATGTAGACAAAACCCTTCTCCCCTGTAGCAAATATCTATATAAAAATAAAGGCCGTCTCTTGAGGAGACGGCCTTCTTTTCTTTATCTCTCGAATTCAAATGCTTTCGAACTCAAAATATGATTCTCTAACACCTGAATATTCCTTTTTGAACCTAGCCCATCCGTTTACTATTCTCTTCCCATTCAGCACAGCTGGTACAAAAAGCTTGTCTGCCGGCATCATATCCAGCATGTCTATGTCTCTAAGGTCAAACCAAGTAGGACTTCTCATTTCTTCTGTCGCTTTTGGTTCTCCTGAAAACTTTCGACACACAAAGACATATACTCGCCAATCAAGGTTTCCGGAAGGATTGAAAAAGAACACATGACCCCTTGGTTCGAGATCTGTCTCCAAGACAAGTAAACCATGATCTGTTTCTTCGTCTACTTCTCTTACCGCAGCAAATCTAGGAGTTTCTCCTTTCTCTATGCCCCCTCCATAACCATTCCATTTGTTCCAAGCAACTTTGGCTTGGGAAGACTTTTGAGCCAAAAGAACCTTACCATCAGAGCGTATGAAGAAAACAAGTACTCCTTCTATTGCTTTCATATCACTCTCCTTTCTTTATTCTTTTTTTATACTACACCTCCAAAATACAAAAAACAAGTAAAAAAATAAGAATCCGCTTTTGGCGGATTCTTATTTTTAAAAACTTATTATTTGACTGCTAAAACCTTAGTGTGTTTTTGAGCTATTGTATCTCTCCAACACTTTGATGATGATATCCAAGGCTGACCGCCTTCTTTATCATATAGCCATTTGGCATATTGCATATTACCTTCTGGCGTTTCTAGATCAAATCCGAGCTCAAAAGCCTTTTCTGCATGATATTTCTCGTTAATCTGCATAAGTCCTATATCAGCACTATTAATCTTTCCTCTGAGCACTTCACCATCGGCATTATAATGCCTCAAGCTGGACTCACATAGAGCTATATCTAGAAGAATTGGATCTTCTTTGAAGATAACTTTTGCTCTGTCCACTATCTCCTTTTTTGTTAGCATTATCTCTTTTTTCGCCTCAACTTTGTTAACCAACGGTTCAGACGCTGTTTTGTCTGAGGTTGTCGCTGGCCCGCCATAGAGCGATGTCATAACAAGGATAACTGCTGTTGTAAGTTCTATCATATAATTGAAAATCAGAGTTTCCCCTGATTTCCTATATACTATCACCTTTGAACTTAAAAGTCAATACCTAACAACATACTTTATCATCCGTCAAACACATAAAAACGGCCTATTTAAGCCATTTTTTACTTGATATTTTCCCCTATTTATGTTCTAAATTTTATCACCTTTTGGTTTTCTTATTATCACTTTAACCCATTGCATCCGGAAGCCGGAGTTAGACCCTTGGCTTGAGCTTCTTCTACACTATTGAACCAAATTTTGTTTTCTTCTTTTATACGAATAACTCCTGAGCACCATGGAAAATAGTACTTTGTCCCGGATTTTGAAGCGACAATACTCCCCTTTCCGGTATCTCCTTTTGAAATTTGTTTTATAGAACTTTCTGAAATTCTATCTATAGGAAGATCTTCGTTATTCCATCTATAATATTCCTCAGTCTTTATTACTGAAATCGGTGATTTCTTCTTTTCATAATTAGATAATCTTCCTAAAGAAAAAGCTAAAGTAGCAACTAGAAAAAAGAAAATTAAAAGAAAAAGTACTTCCGGTATTTTATTAGCACCAAAGTAAACGCTGGCTCTATCTACAAAAAACTTTTTTTGCCACTTGATTTTTTCTCTTAAATCATTTATACTCATTTGCATTAGTCATTGTAACAAATCCGTTTTAAAAGCGGAATAATTATTCAAAAATATGGCGCATAAAAAAGCAGCGGGTTCCTCAAAAAACGGCAGAGATTCAGGACCACGATATCTTGGAGTCAAGGTAAACAATGGTGAATTGATCAAAACCGGACAAATAATTTTAAGACAAAAAGGTAGAGATGTCCTCGCCGGAAAGAATGTTTCTGTGGGTAAAGACCACACTCTTTTTGCCGTAAAAGACGGTCTGGTGGAATTTAAAACAGCTAGAAAAACAAATTTTGATTCTACTATCACCAGAAGAAGTATTGTAAATGTAAAGTAAATACAAATTAAAAAGCGACCGCCTAACGGCGGTCGCTCTTTAGTTTTATTTATATATTAAAAATTTAGGCTCGCCATACCGGAAGGTATGGCGAGCCCGTAATCGAAAGGCCTTGCCCAATTTGCCTTAGGGCTAGGCCACCGCCGCGCCGGTCGTCTTCTTTGCGCGATGAATCTTGCCTGCCGCATCGTGGGTAATCGCCGGAGGCCCAGTGAGGGCCAGTATGCGCGTTGTCATGATACACCATTCCTTTCATACTGCATTTCCTGTTACCGAACGGATATGACTCGGTCACCAAAAATCCACCGACTTACAACTCCACCTCACGTTAAAGAACAAGCTCGGGTTGCAGTCGTGTTTTACCTCCTTTCTTTTGACCATACTTTGTGGACGTTTTGGACGACCGAATCCCTGTAAGTTTCAACTTTATCATATTTTTTACATATATATCAACAATAAGTTATCCACACTATATATTGACAAACCGATGATTTTATTTGTAGCATTAGTTTATGCATCAAAAACATGCACAGCTTAATAGAAAATATACATCCGATTGTGTCGGCGCTTTTGCCACACCTATTTGGAATGTTTGTTTTTTGTCTAGCCGTGATGTTTTTAAAAGCCCCCTTAGGGCATAAAATTTTCTCCATAATTTTAAATTAAAAAAATCACGGCTCGACGAAAGCCGTGATTTTTCGTTTAGCATTGGCGTTATTTAAATACGCTAATCGTTCTTTCAAAACCCAAAATCCAAAAGGAGGAAAAATGATCCACTGGTTCTAGAAACCGCGGAGCCATTAAACGTTCGTAAAAAAGGTCAAAAATGAAAAAACTAAATCGCATCGTCCTCTTGTATTATGTAGTGTCAGCGCTTACCGCTGGTGGAGTGGGGTTTACTATGGGGATCTATAGTAACTTTCTGAGATCAGCCGGGCTGGACGAATTCTGGGTAAATATGGTGAATGTCTGCTTTTTTGTGACAATCACTGTATGTGAGATCCCCACAGGTCTTTTTGCCGATATATTCGGACGAAAAGGTTCTTTCGTGATCTCATGCTTTTTAGAAGCCGTTTCTTTTTTAATTTACGGCTTTTCAAAAAGTTTTCTAGGATTCGTCACTGCGGAGGTAACCCTCGCGATTGGGGCAACATTTGCAAGCGGAGCACTTAGTGCTTGGCTTGTGGATAGTTTGAAACACGTTGGGGAAAAACATGACCTGTTAAAAATATTCTCAACTCGTAGTCTCATATCGAGAATACTGATAATAGGAACATCGTTTATCGGAGGGTATATTGGAGACAGAGGTCTTAATTTACCTTTCTTTGTGGCGAGCTCCTTTTACTTTGTCTGCGGTATTATCACAGTAATCTTTATGAAAGAAATTTATTTTGAAAAAACTAAATTTTCTTTTTTAAGTGGATTAAAAGAAATGAAAAAGACTTTGGAAAGAAGTTTTGCTTTTACAAAAAGTGACACAAATTTCCGATTTATTTTAATCATTAGCTTTATCCAAATGTTTGCTGTGATGGCTCCAAATATGGAATGGCAAAAGATTTTTTCAAATCTTGGCTTCACAAATTCCACAAATGGAACTATTGCTTCATTTATCAGTGTAACAATGATTCTCGGAGCGTTACTCACAAGAAAGATGGGGGTCTTTGCAAAAAACGAGATGAAATCAATAATGCTTATGCAGATTTTCGTTGGGGTATCAATTGCCCTAACAGTTTCTTTTGTAGGTATTTATCCGACATTACTTTTCTTCTTCCTACATGAATTAGGAAGAGGAATGTCGGGACCTCTAATGGAATCCTTCACACAAAACAGTATCACATCACCGAAAGAAAGAGCGACGCTTTCCTCTTTTCTATCGATGGTGGGACATTTTGGTGGAGCCTTGGGACTCGTGGTTTCAGGACTCGTAGCAAGATACGCAGGAATCCCGACAACATGGGTTGTGTCTGGGTCTTTCTTGATTATAACAACATTTATTGTTGCAAAAAAATATAGAAAGGAATCGAGCTAGTCAAAGGGCCGTTTGCGCAAGCGCAAACGGCCCTTTTTTATTATTTATAAATTTTTTATTTTATTCCTTTTATTTCTACCACAAGCTCAAACTGTTTATCCCCCACCGAAATTTTGAGTTTATGAATACCAATTTCTTTGATTGGCTTTTCAAGATCAATAGATTCTTCAGAAATTTCCAAACCAGTAAGCTTCTTAAATTCAGTTATTATTTCTTTCTTATGAACTCCAGCAAAAAGATGCCCCAGATCGTTCGTCTTACCAGCAATTTCTAGCTTTCCGTCTTTAAGTCCAGTAATAGCCTTTATGTAGGCATCTTGAATTTGTGACATTTCAATCAAGATATTCTTGTTTCTTTCTTCTATCATTTTGATATTACCAACAGTTGCTTGAAGTGCTTCTCCTCTTGGAATAAGTTTGTTTAACGCCAGTCCATCTGAAATATTTTTAATTTCAAATTTTCTTCCAACTTTTGCCACGTCTTTTAAAAGTATTATTTTCATATGATTTTATATTAATACAAAAACAAATTAAAGCAAAGATAAATTTTATTAAAAAGTCGAGTTTATTTAAATCTGTTTTAAATATCTAACAATCACGATACCAGAACCACCTGCTTTTCCCGTATCTACAAATGAGTGTCCGCCACCACCGCCACCACCGCCAGTATTTGCTGTACCAGCAGTTCCTATATGGTCAGTTGTTCCGCCCTGTCCTTCTCCCCCACCACCTTGACCACCAGCTCCCCAATTATTTGGTTGTGTTTGATTTCCCCCTCCACCACCACCTCCTCCAAACCAACCAGCGGGAGACCCGCCTACATTTGCAAAATTAGGAAATTCCAATCCAACTCCCCCTATACCAGCATATCCCGACACCTTTGTGCCAACTGCACCAGCACCCCCACCGCCACCACCAGCATATGGTGGAGCATCATGCCCTGTCGAACCATCATAACCCTGCCTTGGGGGTCCAACAGTACCATTTCCTTTTGCTGTGTTTAATCCGCCACCTCCTCCGGAACCCCCATTACCGGCGGCACCTGTTCGCTCCCATCCACCCTTACCACCACCTATAGCAGTTATAGTCCCAAAAACAGAATTATTTCCATCTGCAGTAGAAACTCCTCCCGCACCAACTGTCACTGAAATATTTCCTGTGGCCGTATAATTTGTATTATTGATAATTCCTCCCCCTCCTCCACCACCAGCATTCCATTTTCCACCGCCACCCCCGCCACCTACTACCAATACATCAACAGAAACAGAACCCGACGGAACTACGAATGTGTCATTTCCAACTGTTGTAAAAATATTAAAACAATAATTTCCAACTGTAGTTTTTGTACCACCAGTAGCAGGACATTCAGATGTAATTGTACTCGTCCAAATTGCAATCGTCTCATCAAGTTCCGCCTGTGGAGCAGTAAGGACAATCTTGTTGTCAGAGTCTTTCATGACTTTGTAACCAGTACCATTAGTAGTGGC
>Ga0265297_10004480_pt1 | contig 22801 bp, 18 predicted proteins | sample Munlanlwell13791_FD_192502 | JGI IMG/M metagenome (GOLD analysis project Ga0265297, IMG submission 192502) | Leachate microbial communities from a municipal landfill in Southern Ontario, Canada - Leachate well 137-91 | ecosystem: Engineered > Solid waste > Landfill > Unclassified | place... | reverse complement strand
GACGGTCATAGGCAGGGCGTCGGCTGGATTCCACATGTCCCCGATACTATCAGTAAAACCGTTATTGTAAAGATATAACTGTTACACTACACTAGCAAGCCAAGACCAAATGAACCATCCCAGGCGACGAGTGTGACACAGCAACAGCCCGCCGCAAAACCAGCAGCGTCACCTGCGCCGGCACCCGCTGGATCAACTTCCACTGCAGTGCAAGTGGCAACCACGACGAAGCCCGCGTTTGCCTTGGCAGTTGTGCCGGGATTCTCTCCCGTGAAGTTGGTGGAGGTGAAGGCGAACAGCAAAAAAAAGGATTTCTCCAGCGGTGCGGGGAACGTGGCAAACTACGCACAGAGTCGCGCGCTGACGATTACAATTCGCAACGGGTCGCAGCAGCCGGTGCCGGGAGTGATGGTGCGATGGGGTGTTGTGAAAACAGACTTCAGAACCAACAAGACCGCGACGTATGGCAAAGAGGAGAACATGGATTTGAGACCGCTGGAAACGAGAACCTTGGAAACGCCTTCCGTAACCGCTACCGGGAAACAATGGAACTACAAAGCCAACGAGGGCGAGAAGCTCCTCGGTCACGGCGTGCAAGTGTTGATCGGCGACAAGGTCGTCGCGGAAGAATTCAGTCCGCCATCCGTGAAGCCGTATTTCAGCAACCTCGAATTCGTTGGAGAGACGAAGTAGTTGGTTCTGAACACCTCCACGTTCACGTCTGGACGGATGATTTCAAGAAGCATCTGCTACTGGCGGGGGGAGTGGGAGGTGATGGCGCTGCCGCGGTTCCTGCCAAAAGTAGACGCTGAGGCGTCAGGCTTGCTGAAATCCGTCTAGCGTTCGGCGGCGGGGCGTTGTAGTCTGCGGGCATGACGCGCTACCAACGACGTGCGATCAATTTGGGACTCCTGTTGGGGATCATTGTGTGTTTTTCCATTCCGCTGCCCGTGCGGGCTGTCGCGGTAAGTGAACAGGAGATGATTGAGCAGGACTGGCGAAAGCAGGACGGCATCGGGACGCAACGGAATCCCGCCAATTACGCGGAGGCCATCTCTCGGTTGTTCGAGCGGGGCGACGCGTTGTTGCGCGACCTGCAATCGGCCAAAGCGGCTCTGGGCGATTTGCCGCAGCGTTGGGAGGAACTGCGCAAGGAATGGCAGGCGATGGTGGCTGCGAAGGCGGAGGGAACGCGCGGGGAACAGCTCTGGCGGCGGGTGCATGAGTTGCGGCGGCAGATTGTCTTCAGAAATCCACTGGCGAAGACCGGGCCACTGCTGTTCGTAAAGCAGGTGCCGAGCATGTTCAGCCACCAGCTCACTCAATACTACGGCAGTTGTGCGCGGCCGGGGGGCGGAATGTTCGTGCTGGATGAACCGGGCCGGACGATGCGCTGCCGGCAGCTTGCGAAGGACTCGTTGCAGGTCGGCAGTTTCCAGCACGCGGATGTGTCTTACGACGGCAAGCGCGTGATGTTTGCGTATTGTCAGGTGGACAAGGCGTCGACGAATCGCGAGGAGCATGCGAATTATCATTACCATCTCTACGAAATGGCGAGCGACGGTTCGCGGCTGCGCCAGCTTACGGATGGGCCGTTCGATGATTTTGCTCCGCGTTATCTGCCGGACGGGCGCATCATCTTCATCTCGTCACGCCGCGGCGGCTTCCATCGTTGCGGGCGCGGACCGTGCCCGACCTACACTTTGGCGCTGGCCAACGGCGACGGCTCCGACCCGCATCCGATCTCGTTTCATGAGACGCATGAGTGGGACCCGGCGGTGCTTAACGACGGGCGGGTCATCTACACGCGCTGGGACTACGTGGACCGCAACGCCGTGCACTACCAACAGCTCTGGAGTGTGCGGCCGGATGGCACGGACGTGCGGGCGTTCTACGGAAACTATACGCTGAATCCCGTGGGTGTGTGGGAAGCGCAGGCGGTGCCAGGATCGAGCCGTGTGATGGCCACAGCGGCGGCGCATCACGCCATGACGGCGGGTTCCATCATTCTGCTCGACGTGAAGCGCGGCGTGGACGGCCTCGATCCGATCACGCGGCTGACGCCGGACGCGTTGTTCCCGGAGAGTGAAGAGCCGGTGTCGCACGGCACGGCCAAGCCGGCATTCTGGCGCGCGCCGGGAGGAGGGGCGAGACCGTCGCCGGCGCCGCCGGAGGCGATGCGCTGGCCGGGCCACTGCTATCGCTCGCCGTGGCCGCTGTCGGAGAAATACTTCCTTGCAGCCTACAGTTACGACCCGTTGATTGGCGAACCGAGCGCGAATCCAGCGAACATGTTCGGCCTCTACTTCGTGGACGCGTTCGGGAACAAGGAGCTGCTCTATCGCGACCCGGACATTTGCAGCCTCTGGCCCGTGCCGTTGCGTGCACGCCTGAAGCCGCCCGCGCTTCCGTTGCTTGCAGAGGCTGCGAAGAAAAAGGAATCCGGATCGTCGAGCTCTCCTCATGCGTCCGGTGACGGCATCTTCTTCCTCGAAAACGTTTACAACGCATGGCCGCGGTTGACGGATGTGCGTATCACGCATCTTCGCGTCGTCCAAGTCCTGCCGAAGACAACGCCGCACATCAACACGCCGTCGGTTGGTCTGGCCAACGCGTCGCCGGGCAAGCAAGTGCTTGGCACGGTGCCGGTCGAGGCGGATGGCTCGGCGTATTTCCGTGCACCGGCCAGGATCGCGCTGGCATTCCAGGCGCTGGACGAGCACGGGCAGTCAGTGCAGACGATGCGGAGCATCACCTATCTCCAGCCGGGCGAGAGCGTCTCGTGTGTCGGTTGTCACGAACAGCGCAGCAGCACCCCCTCATCGCACCGCACGGCGATCGCGCGCACACGACCGCCGTCAACAATCATGCCCGGTCCTGACGGATCGAAGCCGCTGAGTTATCCTCTCCTCGTCCAGCCGGTGCTCGATAAACATTGCGTCTCATGTCACGGCGGTGCGAAACCTGCGGGCAAGGTGGCGCTCACCGGGGATGCACAGGGCCGGTACAGCGTTTCTTACAACGCGCTGATCAAGCGCGTGTCGTTCTCCTCGTGGGGTGGCAAGCCGGGCGATTTCCGTGTCGTGAACAGCGAGCCGTTGTCGCAGCCCGGCTTCTTCGGCGCGCGCGGCAGCCCGTTGATGAAGATGCTCCAACAAGGCCACCACAACGTGGCGTTATCGCGCGACGATGCCGAGCGGCTGGCAACGTGGATGGATGCGAACGCGCTCTTCTACGGGACGTTCGATGTGGCCGACCAGGCCCGCCAGCAACGCGGCGAGCGGATTGAGGGCCCGAAGATGGAGTAGGGGACGCGGAATGTTGGGTTGGCGGAACTTCGAGCCGTTAGTGCAGATTCAACCGGGCTCTCAGCATTTCGATGTTCGAGCGTCACATGACGCCATGGATATCAACGCCCCACTGCTTGTCCGTGGCCAGCGAAGAAATAACCAAAACCGTAGGTGACGGCGGCGGCGATGATGCTGACAATGGTCATCTCCATGCCGCTCTTGAACCAGTTCAGTCCTGTGACGAGCGTCTTGGCCGCGCCCACGATGAAGTGAGCCGCGATGCTGATGCCGAGCGACCAGACGACCGCTGTCATGCCGCTGGTGAAGAAGAACGGGATCACCGGGATAAACGCGCCGATCATGGTGGAGACGGCGGCGGAGATGGCTGACAACCACGGGTTTGGGAAGGAACCTTCTGATAGGCCGAGCTCCTCGTGGAGTTTTGTCTCAAGCAGGTGTTCCGGATTCTCGGCCATTCGCTTGGCGAGCATCTTCGCTTCCTCTTCCGAGAAACCTTTCAGTTGATACATCAGTTCCAATTCTTCGCGCTCCTCGGCGGGGTTCATTTCGATCTCGCGGCGTTCACGGGTGACTTCCGCCTCGAACGCTTCACGCTGTGACTTGGCCGCGAGCCATGCGCCAGAACCCATCGAGAGCGCGCTGGCAATCATGCCGGCGAGACCGGAGGCGAGAACGATGCTGCTCTGCGCTCCGTAGCCCGCCATGCCGCTGACAATACCGAAGACCGCACCAAGGCCGTCGTTGATGCCGTAGATGGCACTGCCGAGCCAGCCACCGGTGGCGTGATGCCGTTCATGCTTGATGAGGATGCTGAGCCGGCCGCGAGGATCGGTGGGGCTGGGCGGCGCATGAAGCATCGCGTTGAGAATGCGGCCATGGCTGCTCTCTTCTTCGGCGATTTCCTCAGCGATTTGTTTCGTCTGGTCGTCGCCAAGGCTCTTGAGTTCGGCGAGTTGGACGGCGATGCCCACTTCCTCCTCCTGTTCCATGCGGCGCACGACAGCGTCCACGCCGAGCTGGCGGTAAAGCCATTTGCGCCAAATGCTGCAATGCCCTGCGGCAGCCGGCAGCGGCTCGACGCCGAGATCCTTCAATTTGCGCGTCCAAATGGCGGCGTGTTTGGCTTCGGCGTCCGCCATTCGCTTCAGCACGGCGCTGCGGTGCGGGTCACGTTCCAACGAAGCGAGGTAGTCGTAGATCTCAGCGTTGCGCCGCTCGGCCAGCACGTTATTCAACAGCGCCTTCACAAACTGATCGCGATCGACAGGAGGGTTGGACATCGGCGTCGTCATAGGATTGAGCAGAAGCATGGAGTATTTCGCGCCGCCGCGCAAGGTTGGGGCGGATTGCGGAGGCAAACGAATTTGTTTCTTCGCGGCGACGGGCGGGTTCTGGTATTGATTCATGTGAATCATGAGAATCGTTTTCATGGGAACAGCGGATTTCGGCGAGCCTTGTCTGGAGGCGCTCGTCGCGGCGCGCGACCACCAGGTCGTCGGCGTCGTGACGCAACCGGACCGGCCGGTGGGGCGGCAGCAGAAGTTGACGCCACCGCCGATCAAAACGCTGGCGTTGAAGCACGGCCTGCCGGTGTTTCAGCCGGAGAAGATCCGGCGGCCGGAAGCGGTGGCACAACTTCGCGAACTCGCGCCGGAATTGATGGTGGTCGTGGCCTACGGGCAGATTCTGCCAAAGGACGTGCTAGACCTGCCGCGGTTCGGCTGCGTCAACGTCCATGGGTCATTGCTGCCGCGTTGGCGCGGTGCGTCGCCAATCCAGGCGGCACTGCTGGCCGGGGATGAGTTCAGCGGCGTGACGACGATGTTGATCGACGAGGGGTTGGACAGCGGACCGATGTTGTTGCGGGAACGGGTGGAGATTGATCCGGCAGATGATGCGGCATCGTTGCACGACAAACTCGCCGCGCTCGGCGCGGGACTGCTGATGAAGGCGCTGGCCGGGATCGCCGCCGGCACGCTTCGGCCAACGCCGCAGCCGGGCGAGGGAGTGACCTACGCGCCGAAGATCAAGAAAGAGGACGGCCAGGTGGATTGGTCGCAACCGGCGCACCAGATTCGGAATCGTCTGCGGGCATTCACGCCATGGCCGGGACTATTCACCTTTCTGCCGGCGGAATCCGGCTCGCGCGTGCTGAAAATCTGGTCGGCAGGAGTGGAAGCGCGACCGGCGGCGGCAAACGCGGCTGCCGGCACGGTGCTGGCAGCAGACAGGAACGGAATTGCCGTTGCGGCGGGCGAGGGGACGCTGGTGATTCGCGAACTTCAGGTTGAGGGCGGCCGGCGGATGACCGCGGAGGAGTTCTTGAAGGGGCATCGGGTGGCGGTTGGAGTGAGATTGGGCCGCGGGCGTGAGGTTCCCTGCGGGCAGGGGCCCGATTCTCATGAGTGAAATGAAAATAATGTCAACACGCTATTGACAGGAAATGAATTTTCACTAGTATTGCGGGCCGCGTTGAACTAGAAGATGTGGCAGCGCGAGTTGCGATAAGAAGCGAGTAAAAAGAGAGTTAAGCCCGCGGTGCGTTTTGGATCCCGCAAGGAGCAAAACGAGGCGGTGTTTTTTCTTTTTTTCTCGGCAAGCGATAGACGGTGAAAACGCTTGTGCGCGGGCGATTTTGGATGCGGTTGAACTGATGCCTGCGTAGCTCAGTTGGTAGAGCACGTCCTTGGTAAGGACGAGGTCATCGGTTCAATCCCGATCGCAGGCTCCAGTTTGACAGCAAACGTGAATTAGAAATAACAAGCAGAGCGAAAAGAGCAGGAGATACAATGGCAAAGGAATCATTTAAGCGAGAGAAGCCGCACGTGAACGTCGGTACGATTGGACACATTGACCACGGCAAGTCCACCTTGACGGCAGCCATCGTCGAGGTTCAGGCCCGAAAAGGTTTGGCGCAGCGTATTTCCTACGCCGACATTACCAAGGGCGGCACGGTGCGTGACGATACCAAGACGGTCACCATTGCGGTGTCACACGTCGAGTATCAGAGCGACAAACGGCACTACGCGCACATTGACTGCCCCGGCCACGCTGACTACATCAAGAACATGATCACCGGCGCGGCGCAGATGGACGGCGCAATCCTGGTGGTGAGCGCGGCTGACGGCCCGATGCCGCAGACCCGCGAGCACGTGTTGCTGGGCCGCCAGGTCGGCGTGCCGGCCATGGTGGTCTATCTGAACAAGGTGGATCTGGTGGACGACAAGGATCTGCTGGACCTGGTCGAGGTGGAAATTCGCGAGCTGCTCACGAAGTATGAATACCCGGGCGACAAGACCCCGGTAGTTCGCGGCAGCGCAACCAAGGCGATGGCAGGCGACCCGGCTGGTGAGGCTTCGATTGCCGAGTTGATGAAGGCGTTGGATGATTTCGTTCCGGAGCCACAGCGCGAGTTGGACAAGCCATTCCTCATGAGCATCGAGGACGTGTTCAACATTGAAGGTCGTGGCACAGTCGTGACCGGTCGTGTGGAGCGCGGCAAGATGAACCGCATGGAAGATGTGGAGATCATCGGCCTGCGTCCGACGCAGAAGACGGTTGTGACTGACATTGAAATGTTCCGCAAGCTTCTCGATAGCGCACAGGCCGGCGACAACGTTGGCGTGCTGCTGCGCGGCATCAAGAAGGCCGACGTCGAGCGCGGCCAAGTGCTGGCCAAGCCCGGCTCAATCACACCGCACAAGAAGTTCAAGGCGGAGGTTTACGTGTTGAGCAAGGAAGAGGGTGGCCGCCATACGCCGTTCTTCGACGGCTATCGGCCGCAATATTACTTCCGCACAACCGATGTGACCGGAGTGATGAAGCTGGCCAAGGGTGTGGAAATGGTGATGCCAGGCGACAACGTCAGCGTGGACATTGAGTTGATCAGCCCGGTGGCCATGGAGAAAACGCAACGGTTTGCAATCCGCGAGGGCGGCCGAACCATCGGCGCGGGTCGTATTTCCGAGATTATCGAATAGTGTCCTCGGTCAGAGCGCGCGCGGGCAGAGGGCGTTGTTCCTCCGCCCCCGCGTGATGTCTGCATCAGGCACGGGAGCTAATAATGCCGCGCGAACAAATAACCTTGGCATGCACAGAGTGCAAACGGCGGAACTACCGCACGACGGCCAACAAGAAACTGAAAAAAGAGAAACTCGAAATTAAGAAATTTTGTCGTTGGTGCAAAAAGCATGTGATGCACCGGGAGACGAAATAGGGCGTGGCTGGAGATTCGATGATTCTGGCGAGCGTCCGGACCGGCAAGGCTACGGCGGTAGCTCAATTGGTAGAGCATCGGTCTCCAAAACCGACGGTTGGGGGTTCGAGTCCCTCCCGCCGTGCCACTGCGCCAGAGAGAATTGAATCGTGAAAAACCCGTTTCTTGCAATACGCGGTTACATAGGCGAGGTCGGCGACGAACTGAAGCGCTGTAACTGGCCGACGGGGCTTGAACTGCGCGACTCCACAGTGGTGGTGGTCGTTGCGGTGGCTCTGTTATCGCTGGCGGTGGCGATCGTGGATTTTGCCGGCTCGTGGAGCATCCGCCACCTGACAACCTTGGGGTTGAAGTAACGCGAGATTATCAAAGGCGCCTATGGAAAGTCAGTGGTTTGTTATTCATACGCTCTCAGGCCAGGAGCAGAAGGTCAAAGAGAACATTGACAAGCGGATCAAGTCCGAGGAAATGCAGGAGTTCATTTTCCAGGTCTTGATCCCGACGGAGAAGGTTTCCGAGATTAAGAAGGGCAAGCGCACCACGACCGTGCGCAAGTTCTTCCCCGGTTACTTGCTGGTGAACATGCTGTTGCTGGATGAAAAGGGCCAGTTGATGGAGAAGCCTTGGTATTTCATCCGGGACACGGCGGGCATCATCGGCTTCATCGGCGGCGATCGTCCGGTGCCGTTGCGCAAGGACGAAGTGGACAGCCTTTTGGCACAGATTCAGGAGCGCGGCGAGAAGGTCAAACCGAAAGTCAACTATGACGTTGGCGATCAGGTGAAGATCACCGAAGGGCCGTTCCTGAGTTGCACCGGCGTGATCGAAGAAATCGATCCCGACCGCGGCAAACTGAAGGTGTCGGTGGCAATCTTCGGCCGGAATACGCCGGTCGAGGTCGAGTACAGCCAGGTCGAGCGCGCCTAGTGGCGCGGCAGAGACGGATAAGATTCATTTTTACATAACGGACAGCCATGGCGAAAAAAGTTGTAGGTCAAGTGAAACTGCAGATTCCGGCGGGTGCGGCCAATCCCGCGCCGCCGGTGGGTCCGGCGTTGGGCCAGCAGGGCGTCAACATCATGGCGTTCTGCAAAGAGTTCAATGCCGTCACAAAGAACCAGGCCGGTTTGGTTATCCCGGTCATTATCACGGTTTATCAGGACAAGTCATTCACGTTCATCACGAAGTCGCCGCCCGCGGCCATCCTGCTGAAGAAAGCGGCTGGTATCGCCACGGCCAGCGGCGTGCCGAACCGTAACAAGGTCGGCAAGGTCTCGCGCAAGCAGGTCATGGAGATCGTGAAGATGAAAGGCAAGGACCTCAACGCGAACAGTGACGAGGCGGCGTTCCGCATGGTCGCCGGCACCGCGCGTTCGATGGGTATTGACGTTGTGGACTAGGAATTTCAAGCACCGCTGCCCGGAGTTAAAGAAATGGCAAAACAAAGCAAGCGATATCGCGCCGCGACTAAACTGGTGGACCGCACCAAGGCTTACACGCTGACCGAGGCGGTCAAGCTGTTGAAGCAAGTGCCGCGGGCCAAATTCGACGAAAGCATCGAGCTGGCGTTCAAGCTCGGTGTGGACCCGAAGCAATCCGACCAGATGGTGCGCGGCACCGTCCCGCTGCCTCATGGCAGTGGCAAGAAGGTCCGCATCCTGGTCTTCACCAAAGGTGGCGAGGATGCGGCCAAGGCCGCGGGCGCCGATTTTGTCGGCTACCAGGATCTCATCAAAAAGGTCAACGAAGGTTGGGCCGAATTCGACGTCGCCATCGCGACACCGGAAGCAATGGCCGAGGTGCGCAAACTGGGCCGTGTGCTCGGTCCGCGCGGCTTGATGCCGAACCCCAAGACCGGCACGGTGACCGACGACGTGGCCAAGGCTGTCAAGGAGTTCAAGGCTGGCCGTGTCGAGTTCAAGATTGACAAGGCTGGCAACCTGCACGTGCTGTTCGGGAAAGCATCATTCACCGAGGAGCAGATGATCGAGAACGCCAAGGCTGTGATTGAGGCGGTCACCAAGTCTAAACCGTCCACGTCCAAAGGCCGCTATGTTGAGAGTTGCACGCTCAGCTCGACGATGAGTCCCGGCCTGACACTGGACATCAAGGAATTTCTGACGACCTAGGAGCATCATGAGACCGGAGAAAAAAATTCTAGCGGCAGTCGCCCGTAAGCAGATCGAGACATCGCCGTTCGCACTGCTGGTTGACTTTACAAAACTGACCGTGGCGCAGGGCAACGAATTGCGAAAGCGGTTGCGCGGCGCGGGCGGGGAGTTCCATGTTGTGAAGAACTCCGTGTTGCGCGTTGCGTGCAAGGAGTGTGGCATCGAGGGTCTCGACACGGCACTCGCGGGTCCAACGGCCGTGATCACGGGCAAGGAAATTGCCGGCGCGGCCAAGGTGCTCAAGACTTTTGTGGCAGAATTTGAACGCCCGAAGATCAAGCTTGGTCTGATGGGCAAGATACTATTGCAACCGGCGCAGGTGATTGAGATCGCCGACCTGCCGAGCCTCCCGGAATTGCGGGCGAAACTGCTGGGCCTGCTGCTCGCGCCGCAGAGCCAACTGGTGCGCGTGCTGGCTGCGCCGGCATCGAAGTTTGTCCAGATCATCAAGGCTTACGAAGAGAAGAAAGGCAAGGAAGCGCCCGCAGCCGAACCGGCGAAGGCGTAATCATCATTTTGCGCGTGGCCAAGCGCAGAGAGAAGAAAAGAAAAACACGATCGAGAACAGGTAAATCGTCATCCCGGTGGCCATCGGGATCAAAGCCGCGCGGGGCTCCGCGCGGGTGACGACACCGGAAAAGGAAACTATGGCAGACGAAATGAAGTCGATTATTGAGTCACTGAGCAAGCTGACGGTTCTGCAGATGGCGGAACTGGTCAAGACGCTGGAGAAGGAATGGGGCGTCAGCGCCGCCGCGCCTGTCGCGGCTGCCGCGGCTGCTCCCGCTGCTGCCGCCGCTGCGGCTGCTCCGGCCAAGGACACTTTTGACGTAATCCTGGCCAACGCTGGCGCGAACAAGATCGGCTGCATCAAGGCCGTGCGCGAAGTGGTGCCGGGTCTGGGCCTGGCCGACGCGAAGGCGTTGGTCGAGAGCGCGCCCAAGCCCCTCAAGGAAGGCGCCACGAAGGATGAAGCCGAGGCCATCAAGAAAAAGATGGAAGCGGCTGGCGCAAAGGTCGAAGTCAAGTAGATTGCGATGGATCAGGCACCGCACGATAGCGCGAGCGTCCTGGATGACAAGTTGTAATAGACAGCCTGCTGCCGCTCGTCAGGAACAGGCGGGCGGCGGCATCGCTGGTCTTGTCTTTTTGGTCGGATGGCCAGAAAGGCGTGCAGCGCAGTAAAAAGGCAGTAACGAGGTCATAGAGCCATGCTAGAGCGTAAGAACTTCGGTAAATTGGTAGAGCCGATTGAGCCGCCGAATCTCATTGAGATTCAGACGGAGCCCTACGTTGACTTCCTGCAGAAGGATCTGGATCCGGACAAGCGCAAACCCGTGGGTTTGCAGGGCGTCTTCAAAGAGGTGTTTCCGATCGAGAGTTACGACGGCCAGGTCAAGCTGGACTTCGTTCGTTACACGATCAGCGAGCCGAAACTCGACGCGCTCGAGTGCCAGCGGGAGGGCGTGACGTTCTCTGCGGCGTTGCACATGGTTTTTCGCCTCCAGCGGCAGAGCGGCGGGGGATTGGAAGAGAGTGTCTATATGGGCGAAATCCCGCTCATGACACCTCAAGGCACGTTCGTCATCAATGGCGCAGAGCGTGTGATTGTCAGCCAGCTTCATCGCTCGCCCGGCATCTGCTTCGAGTCCACCGTGCATCCGAACGGCAAGGTACTCTATGGCTTCCGCGTCATCGCCGACCGCGGCTCGTGGCTGGAAGTGCAGTTTGACACCGCCGACCTGCTTTACGTTTATCTCGATCGCCGGCGGCGGCGCCGGAAGTTCCTGGCGACGACATTCCTTCGCGCGCTGGGCTACGGCACGGACGAGGAAATCATCAAGCTGTTCTATGAAATCACGGACGTCAAGCTGAAGGATATCGAGGATCTGGAAAACATCGGCAACATGATGCTCGTGGCCGATGCGACGGACAAGGCATCGCAGATTGTTATCGCGCGCGCCTTCGATCCGCTGAGCAAGGCTGTCTGTCGCGCATTGATGGATGCCGGCATCGAGAAAGCGAAGATCATAGACACCACGCCCGACGACGGTGTCATCATCAAGACTCTCAAGAAGGACCCGACCAAGAGCGCCGACGAAGCGTTGAAGGACATCTACAAGCGCCTCCGCCCTGGCGATCCGCCGACGGCTGCGAATGCGAAGGCGCTGCTCAAGCGGCTGTTCTTCGACCCGCGCCGTTACGACCTCGGTCGTGTCGGCCGCTACAAGATCAACCAGAAGCTGGGTCTCGGCATCGAGAACGACCAGCGCGTGCTGGTCAATGAAGACATCATCGAGGCGGTCAAGTATCTGCTCAGCCTCCGCAAGGGCGAAGGCTCCGTGGACGATATTGATCATCTCGGCAGTCGCCGCGTCCGCACCATCGGTGAGATGCTTGCCAACCAGTGCCGCGTCGGTCTCGCGCGCACGGAGCGGTTGGTCAAGGAGCGCATGACGTTGTTCGACGCGACCACCGAGGAGATGACGCCCCAGAAGCTCATCAATCCGAAGGCGCTCTCGGCCGTCATCCGCGATTTCTTTGGCCGCAGCCAACTCAGCCAGTTCATGGACCAGACGAACCCGTTATCCGAGCTGACGCACAAGCGCCGTCTCTCGGCGCTCGGACCGGGCGGCTTGAGCCGCGAGCGCGCTGGGTTCGAGGTGCGTGACGTGCATCCGAGCCACTACGGGCGCATCTGCCCGATTGAGACGCCTGAGGGCCCGAACATCGGTCTGATCAGCTCTCTCTCGATTTACGCGCAGTCGAACGAATTCGGTTTCATCGAAACCCCGTATCGCAAGGTCGAGAAGGGTCGCGTGACCGACAAGATTGACTACCTTACAGCCGACCAGGAGGAGAAGTTTGTCGTGGCGCAGGCCAACGCGACCATGGACAGCCGCGGTCACTTTACAGGCGTGACGGTGAGTTGCCGTTACAAGGCAGACTTCATCGAGGTGGAGCCGGAGAAGGTCAACTACATGGACGTCAGTCCAAAGCAACTCGTCTCCGTAGCGGCCGGTCTCGTGCCGTTCCTGGAGCACGACGACGCGAACCGCGCGTTGATGGGCGCGAACATGCAGCGCCAGGCGGTGCCGTTGCTTGTCAACGAAGCGCCGTTTGTTGGCACGGGTCTCGAAGGCCGTGTGGCGTGCGACTCCATGGCGTGTATCATCGCAGAACACGCGGGCATCGTGGCCAGTGTCAGCAGCCAGCGCATCATCATCACCAAGGATGGCGTGGTGCCCGAGAGCAAGCGCAAGCTCAAGACGGACGCGGAGAAGGGTCTGTGGGTTCACGAATTGCGCAAGTTCATGCGGTCCAACGCCGGCACCTGCATCAACCAGAAGCCGGTTGTCCAAAAGGGCCAGCACATCAAGAAAGGCCAGCTCATTGCCGACGGTCCGTGCACCGAGAACGGTGAGCTAGCGCTTGGCCGCAACGTGCTCGTCGCGTTCATGCCGTGGAATGGCTACAACTTCGAGGACGCCATCCTCGTCAGCGAGAAACTGATCCGGGGCGACGTTTACACTTCAATTCACATTGAGGAATACGAAGTCAACGCCCGTGATACGAAGCTGGGTCCGGAGGAAATCACGCGCGATATACCCAACGTCGGCGAGGAAGCTCTCAAGAACCTCGGTCCCGACGGCGTCATTCGCGTCGGCGCAGAAGTCAAGCCGGGCGACATCCTCATCGGCAAGATCACGCCGAAGAGCGAAACCGAATTGGCGCCGGAAGAGCGTCTGTTGCGCGCCATTTTCGGCGAGAAGGCGGCGGACGTGAAAGACACCTCGCTGCGCGTGCCGAGCGGCGCGGGTGGCATTGTGATGGATGTGAAGGTGACGCCTCTGAAGGAGACCAGCACAACATCCAAGCTTTCCACCAACGAACAGCGCAAGCAGAAGAAGCAGTTCGAGGACAAATACAAGGATCGTGTCGCCGAGTTGCGTGAAGAATTGAGCGAGGCGCTCTCCAACATCCTGCTTGGCGAGAAGATTCCGCTCGATGTGGTCAACGCTGAGACCGGCGAGATCATCATTCCGGCCAACCGCAAGATTACCAAGACGCTCTTGCGCAAACTGGCTGAGCACTACGACCACATTGAGATTGATCCGTCACCGATCCGCATCAAGATTCGCGAGATCATTTCGCAGTTCGAGCACAAGTTTAGCGAGCTGGAACTGGAACGCGAACGTCAGATTGATCGCATTGACAGCGGCGACGACGTGGATGCCGGCGTCATCAAGCGTGTGAAAGTCTATGTTGCCTCCAAGCGCAAGCTCAGCGTGGGTGACAAGATGGCCGGCCGCCACGGTAACAAGGGCGTTATTGCCAAGATCGTGCCGGAGGAAGACATGCCATTCCTGCCTGACGGCACGTCGGTGGAAATTGTGCTGAATCCGCTCGGTGTGCCGAGCCGTATGAACGTCGGTCAGGTGCTGGAGACACACCTCGGCTGGGCAGCCAAGATTCTCGGCTTCTCGGTGGCGTCACCGGTGTTCGACGGCATTATCGAGAGCGAGATCAAGGACGCGATGAAGAAGGCCGGTCTGCCTGAAGACGGCAAGACCACCCTCTACGACGGGCGCACAGGCGAATCGTTCGACCAGCGCGTGGTCGTTGGCTACATCTACATGCTGAAGCTGGGCCACCTCGTTGCGGACAAGATTCACGCCCGCGCCGTCGGCCCGTATTCGCTCGTCACGCAGCAGCCGTTGGGCGGCAAAGCGCAATACGGCGGCCAGCGCTTCGGCGAAATGGAAGTCTGGGCCGTCGAAGCCTACGGCGCGGCCTATACGCTGCAAGAGTTGCTCACGGTCAAGAGCGACGACGTGGCGGGCCGCACACGCATCTACGAAAGCATTGTCAAGGGGCACAATACGCTGGAGGCCGGCACCCCGGAGAGCTTCAACGTGTTGGTGAAGGAAATGCAGAGCCTCTGCCTCGACGTGCGTCTCGGCAAGAACGGCGGCCAACTGTTGCCGCCGGCTCCTGCCGAGGAAGTGAGCGCCGCCGCAGCCGCTGCGGCCGCGACGATCAACGAGGACGGGGAATAGTAACCGGCAAAAAGCTTTCGAGAATATAGGTTTCAACAACCATGAGTGCTCAACAAGTCAAAGACGTTCACGAGAAACTCTCCACCGACGCGGCGCGGCGGGCGCTGGGCCTTGAAAAGTCCGAAGCGTTTGATTCCGTCGGCATCACACTGGCTTCTCCGGACGCGATCCGTTCGTGGTCGCGCGGTGAGGTCAAGAATCCGGAGACGATCAACTACCGGACGTTGAAACCGGAGAAGGGCGGCCTGTTCTGCGAGCGCATCTTCGGTCCCACCCGTGACTGGGAGTGCAACTGCGGCAAATACAAGCGCATCAAGCACCGTGGTATTATCTGCGACCGTTGCGGCGTCGAGGTGACGCTGGCGCGCGTGCGTCGCGAGCGCATGGGGCACATTGAGTTGGCGGTGGCGTGCAGCCACATTTGGTTCTTCAAGTGTCTGCCAAGCCGCATCGGCCTGATGCTCGACATGACGGCGCGGGCGCTCGAGCGCGTCATCTACTACGAAGACTACATCGTCATTGATGCCGGCAAGACGCCGCTGAAAGAGAAGCAACTCCTCAGCGAGATGGAATATCGCGAGGCATTGGAACAATACGGCGCGGAGTTTGTCGCAAAAATGGGCGCCGAAGGCGTGCGCGAATTGCTCCAAAAGGTGGATCTCAACAAGGTGGCAAAGGAGTTGGAAATCCAGCTCAACACCACCAAGAGCAAACAGGTTCGCAAGAAGCTCAGCAAGCGCTTGAAGCTCGTGCAAGGCTTCATCGGTAGCAAGGCGCGGCCGGAGTGGATGATCCTGACGGTGTTGCCTGTGATTCCGCCCGATCTGCGGCCGTTGGTGCCGCTCGAAGGCGGCCGGTTCGCCACGTCGGACCTGAACGATCTTTACCGGCGCGTTATCAATCGGAACAACCGGTTGCGAAACCTGCTCCAACTCAAGACGCCCGACGTTATCATCCGCAACGAGAAGCGCATGTTGCAGGAAGCCGTGGACGCGCTCATGGACAACGGCCGTCATGGTCGTGCTGTCACCGGCGCGGGCAATCGTCCGCTGAAGTCGCTCTCCGACATGTTGCGCGGCAAACAGGGCCGGTTCCGCCAGAACCTGCTCGGTAAGCGCGTGGACTACTCGGGCCGTTCGGTCATCGTCATTGGCCCGGAATTGAAGCTCCACCAGTGCGGCCTGCCGAAGAAGATGGCGTTGGCGTTGTTTGAGCCGTTCATCATCCGCAAGCTCGAAGAGCGCGGTCTGGTGCATACGGTCCGCGCCGCCAAGAAGATGATTGAGCGCGAGGTGCCCGAGGTGTGGGACGTGCTGGAAGAGGTCACCAAAGGCCACCCGATACTTCTGAACCGCGCGCCGACGCTGCACCGCTTGTCCATTCAGGCGTTCGAGCCGGTGCTGATCGAGGGCGAAGCCATTCGCATCCATCCGCTCGTCTGCACGGCTTACAATGCCGATTTCGACGGCGACCAGATGGCAGTGCACGTGCCGCTCTCGACGGAAGCACAACTCGAAGCACGGCTGCTGATGCTCGCGCCGAACAACATTTTCTCGCCGAGCAACGGCAAACCGATTACCACGCCGACGCAGGACATTACGCTGGGTTGTTACTACCTGACGCAGAGTCCGCGTGGAACGTCCCGTGCAGGGAAAGAACCGGTGCGTCCGATGCTTTTCGAGAATCGCGACGAGGTGTTCTTCGCGGCGGCCGAGGGCTGGCTGAAGACGCACGACATGGTGCGGTTGAAGAATCCGGACATGGGACACGTCACGGTTTACGGCGATGCGGTCAAGAAGACCATCGACACCACCGTGGGGCGCATCGTGTTCAACGAGATTTGGCCTGGGGAACTGGGCTTCGTCAACAAGTCGGTCGGCAAGAGCGTTCTCGGCGACATGATCTGGCGCTGCTACAAGATTTGCGGCCACGACCGGACCGTGACGTTGCTGGACAAGCTGAAGGAGCTTGGCTTCAGCGAGGCGACTCGCGCGGGCATCTCCATCGGCATTGATGACATGATCATCCCGAAGGAGAAGGTCGAGGAGATCGAGCGCGCGCAGAAACAGGTGGCCGACGTGGAGAAGCACTATCGGCGCGGCGTCATCACCGACGGCGAGCGTTACAACAAGATCGTGGACATCTGGACGCACTGCACCGACCAGATCCAGAGTGTCATGTTCCGCACGCTGGAGCGCAACCTTGAGAAGCAGGAATACAACCCGGTGTGGTTGATGGCTGATTCTGGCGCGCGCGGTAACAAGGTCCAGGTGCGCCAACTCGCCGGTATGCGTGGTCTCATGGCCAAGCCGTCGGGTGAAATCATCGAACGTCCGATTCTTGCGAATTTCCGCGAGGGTCTCAGCGTGCTCGAGTACTTCATTTCAACGCACGGCGCGCGCAAAGGTCTGGCTGACACGGCGCTCAAGACCGCCGATTCAGGCTACCTCACGCGCAAGCTGGTGGATGTGGCGCAGGACGTCATCACAACGGAAGAGGATTGCCATACCACCAAGGGCATCTGGGTCAAGGCCATTTACGAAGGCGACGAGGAAATCGTCAAGCTTCCGGAGCGTATTATCGGCCGGACCGCGGTGGATGACATCAAGGATCCGCTGACGAATAAAGCCATCGTCAAGGCCGACCAGGAGATCTCCGAGGAAATCGCCGCAGCGATCGACAAAGCGGGTATTGAGAAGGTTCACATCCGCTCGGTGCTCACGTGCGAGACGCGCGAGGGTTGTTGCGCCCGCTGCTACGGCCGCAACCTGGCCACTGGCCAGCCGGTGAAGCTCGGCGAAGCGATCGGCATCATTGCCGCGCAGAGCATTGGTGAGCCGGGCACGCAGCTCACGATGCGGACGTTCCACATCGGTGGCACGGCGAGCCAGGTGTTCAAGCAGCCGCAGATCAAGGCCAAGAACGACGGTGTCGTCAAGTATGTGGACTTGCGCACGGTGCAGAGCCAGGAAGGCTCGCATATCGTTCTGAACAAGAACGGTCAGGTCATCATCACAAACGATGATGGTCGTGAGTTGGAGCGTTATAACATCGTCATCGGCTCCGTGCTCGCGGTCGCTGACGACGGCAAGGTCAAAAAAGGCGACGTGTTCTGTCAGTGGGATCCATACCACGTGCCGATCCTTTGCGAGAGGGCCGGCACCGTTTCGTTCCATGACGTCATCGAAGGCGTCACGATGAAGAAGGAACTCGACGAGGCCACGGGCATGCCTTCCATCGTTATCGTGGAACACAAGGAAGACTTGCATCCGCAGGTCATTCTGCGCGACGAGTCGAGCCAGGTGGCTGCGAACTATTCGATTCCTGCCGGCGCGCATATCGTCGTCAAGGAGAACCAGAAAGTCGCGGCGGGCGCGCTGCTCGCCAAGACGCCGCGCAAGATTGCGAAGACCAAGGACATCACCGGCGGTCTGCCGAGGGTGGCTGAGCTGTTTGAAGCGCGCCGTCCGAAAGAGGCGGCGGAGATCGCCAAGATTGACGGCATTGTCGATTTTGCCGGCATGGTGCGTGGCAAGCGGCACCTCGTCGTGCGCGACCCGAAGACAGCCGCGGAGGAAGAGCATCTGATTCCGCCGGGCAAGATGATCATTGTGCTGAAGGGCGATTACGTCCGCAAAGGCCAGCAACTTACCGAAGGTCCGGTCGTGCCGCACGAAATTCTCGACGTATGCGGCCCGCAGGAGTTGCAGGAGTATCTGCTCAACGAAGTGCAGGAAGTCTATCGTCTGCAAGGTGTGACGATCAATGACAAGCACATCGAGACGATTGTCCGCCAGATGCTGCGCAAGGTGCGCATCACCGATCCGGGAGACACGAAGTTCCTCTGGGGCGAACAGATCGAGCGCATCGAATTCGAGGACGAGAATAAGCGTATCATCGAGGCGGGTGGAAAGCCGGCAGAGGCACAGCCGGTGCTGTTGGGCGTGACGAAGGCGTCATTGGAAACCGACAGCTTCATTAGCGCGGCGTCGTTCCAGGACACCACACGGGTGTTGACGGATGCAGCGTCGCTGGGCCGGGTGGATTACCTGCGTGGGTTCAAGGAGAACGTGATCATGGGCCACTTGATTCCGGCAGGATCGGGTTTCCCGTTGCATCGCAACCTCAAGATCAGCCTGCTGGGTGAGCCGGTAGAGGAGGCCTTGCCATCGCTGACAGAGGCCGCGGCACTGTTAAAGAGCCAGCCGGCAGCGTAGAAAACAACAAAAGTAAAATAATTGTGAATAACTTCTTGAAATCCTGGCCGCCTTCTATAATCTGGCGCGCTCCGTTTCAGAACGAAAACTGAATAAGAAAATGCCGACGATCAACCAATTGATTCGTAAAGGACGCAGCGAGATAAAGGTGAAGTCAAAAGCGCCTGCGCTGGATGGCGCGCCATTTCGCCGCGGCGTCTGCTTGCAGGTGATGACGCGCACGCCCAAGAAGCCCAACTCAGCGTTGCGTAAGGTGGCAAAGGTTCGCCTGACCAACGGATTTGAGGTGATTGCCTACATTCCGGATGAGGGGCATAATTTGCAGGAGCACTCCATCGTGCTGGTGCGCGGCGGACGTGTGAAGGATTTGCCGGGTGTGCGCTATCACATTGTGCGCGGCACCCTGGACGCGACAGGCGTGGAGAAACGCCGTCGCAGCCGCAGCAAATACGGAGTCAAGCGCCCGAAGGGTGCGGCGGCTGGAGCCAAGGGTTCGGCAACGGCGGCGGAAGCAAAGAAGTAAACGAGATACGGCAACTATGGCACGCAGACATCGAGCAACAAAAAGAGAGCTGAGGCCGGACGTGCGTCACGGCAGCACGCTGGTAACTGTGCTCATCAGCAAGGTTTTGCAGAGTGGCAAGCGAACCACCGCCGAACGAATCGTTTACGGGGCGATCGAGCAAGTGGCCCAGAAGATCGAGAATTCGAACCCGATCGATATTTTGCAGAAGGCGATAGACAATATCCGCCCCAAGCTGGAAGTCAAAAGCCGCCGGGTCGGTGGCGCAACCTACCAGGTGCCAATGGAAGTGCCGCACGAGCGGCAGGTGTCGCTCGCGTTGCGATGGCTGGTGGATTATGCTGACGGGCGCAAGGCAATGCCGATGCGCGAAGCGCTCGCGGCGGAGATTTTGGACGCTTACAACAACACCGGTAATGCGGTGAAGAAACGCGATGACATGCACAAAATGGCGCAGGCCAATCGCGCGTTCGCTCACTACCGGTGGTAGGAAAATTAAACGGCGCAAGGCTGCGAAACGAGATCGCTGAGCCGAGCGTATTTTTGTCTTTAGGCTAAGGATTAGAAACATGGCTGAAGCAGTGAAACAAACAGGGAAGTTGTCGAGCGCGAACTCGCCCGATCGCGAGTATCCCTTGGAATACACGCGCAACATCGGCATCGCCGCCCACATTGACGCGGGCAAGACGACGCTGACGGAGCGCATCCTGTTCTACACCGGCATGATCCACCGCATTGGCGACGTGGATGACGGCAACACGGTCACCGACTGGATGGAGCAGGAGCGCGAGCGTGGCATTACGATTACCGCCGCCGCCATCACTTGCTTCTGGAAGCCGAAAGAAGAAGAGAGCATTCACAAGCTTTGGACGAACATCCAGCATCGCGTGAACATCATTGACACGCCGGGCCACGTGGATTTCACCCTGAGGTGGAACGCTCCCTGCGCGTGCTCGATGGTGCCATCGCCGTGTTCTGCGGTGTGGCCGGCGTGCAGCCGCAGAGCGAGACGGTGTGGCGGCAGGCCAGCAAGTATCATGTGCCCCGCATCGCTTTTGTGAACAAGATGGACAGGGTCGGCGCGAATTTCGAGAAGGCGCTCGACGACATCCGCAAGAAGCTTGGCGCCAACGCATGGCCGATCCTGGTGCCGATTGGCAAGGAAGACTATTTGCAGGGCGTGATAGACGTGGTGAACCAGCGCGCTTACCTATGGCCTGACACGGAAACCAATGAGGCCCAACAGGGCACTCGCTATCAAATCGCGGATATTCCGGCAGAGTTGGTTGAGCAGGCAAAGAAGCTGCGGCATGACTTGATCGAGGCTGTTGCGAACCTTGACGACAAGATTGCTGAATACTTTCTCGCAGAACAAGAACCTCCGGTTGCGGAGCTGAAGGCGGCAATCCGCCGCCAGACGATCGCCAACAAGTTCGTCCCGGTGGCTGGCGGCAGCGCCTTTAGGAAGAAGGGTGTGCAGCCTCTGGTGGATGCGGTGATTGACTACCTGCCGTGTCCGCTGGAAGTGCCAGAAGTCAAAGGGATTGACCCGCATACGAAAGAAGAGAAGCACGCCGTGCCTGACGACAAGGGCAAGTTTGTCTCGCTCGCCTTTAAGTTGTGGAGTGACCCATTCGTCGGTCGGTTGGTATTCTTCCGTTGTTATGCCGGCAAGCTGGAAAAGGGTCAAACCATCTACAATTCTCGCAGTGGCAAGCGCGAGCGCATCAGTCGCTTGCTGCAGATTCAAGCTGATAAACGTCAGGAGATTGATTGTATTTACTCTGGCGACATCGGTGCGATCATCGGGTTGCGCAATGTGACGACCGGTGACACTCTCTGCGACGAGGAAGCGGAGATAGCATTGGAGCCGCCAACGTTCCCGGAACCGGTCATTTCGATGGCTGTCGAGCCGAAGACGAAGGCTGACCAGGAGAAGATGGGTGTTGCCTTGCAGAGATTGTCGGAAGAAGATCCGACGTTCCGCGTCAAGACTGACCAGGAGACGGGGCAGACCATCATCAGCGGCATGGGTGAGTTGCATCTGGAAATCATCCGTGATCGCATGTTCCGCGAGTTCAAGGTGGAGGCGAACTCTGGCAAGCCGCAGATCGCCTATCGTGAAGCCATCACCAAGGGCGCCGATGGCGAAGGCAAGTTCATCCGCCAAAGCGGTGGCCGTGGTCAGTATGGACACGTGATTATCAGAATCGAGCCGTTGGAGCGCGGCAAAGGTGTCATCGTCGAGAACAAAGTTACCGGCGGTCGCATTCCAAAAGAATATATTCCGGCGGCTATCTACGGCATTGAAGAGGCGTGCAACACAGGTGTGTTGGCAGGCTACCCGTTGGTGGATGTACAAGTCAGCATTTTGGATGGCAGCTATCACGACGTTGACTCCAACGAACTGGCGTTCCAACTCGCTGGCAGTTTCGCGTTGAAGGAAGCTGTGAAGCAAGCCGGCCCAATCATTCTTGAGCCGATCATGCAGGTTGAATTGTTGACGCCTGTTGATTACCAAGGCGATCTGATCGGCGACATCAACCGCCGCCGCGGCATCGTGCAGAACATCGAGCCGCGCGAGAACATTGTTGTTGTCAATTCACAGGTGCCGCTGGCCGAGATGTTCGGCTACGCCACCGACATCCGCTCGCTGTCAAAAGGCCGCGCCAGCTACTCGATGGAACCGAGCCATTTCGAGCCGGTGCCGTCGAATATTCAGAAGCAGATTCTGGAGCAGCGCGGCGACCAATCCACCCGGAGACGCAGTTAAACCTGTTCTTTGATTATGGCTGAGACTCAAACCCAACGTGTTCGTATTCGGCTGAAAGCCTACGACTATCGCCTGCTCGACGCCTCGGTGGCCGAGATAGTCGAGACTGCACGCCGCACTGGCTCCAAGGTCAGCGGCCCCATCCCTTTGCCGACGGAACTCTGGCGGCATTCTGTGAACCGCTCGGTCCATTCGGACAAGAAGTCCATGGAGACTTTCGAGATGCGCACCCACAAGCGACTCTTGGAGATTATTGACCCCACAGCGAAGACGGTGGACGAGCTGAAGAAGCTCAACCTGCCGGCCGGTGTGGATATTACCATCAAGATTTAACCTGAAACGAAACCATGTCCGTTGGACTAATCGCTAAAAAATTGGGAATGACCCAGGTCTATGATCCGCAGGGAAACCTGCGCGACGTGACGGTGTTGGAGGTCGGCCCTTGCACAGTGCTCCAGGTGAAAACCAAGGAGGGCAAAGACAAATACAACGCCGTGCAACTCGGCTTTGGCAACCAGAAACAACAGCGG
>Ga0265297_10004479_pt1 | contig 22806 bp, 17 predicted proteins | sample Munlanlwell13791_FD_192502 | JGI IMG/M metagenome (GOLD analysis project Ga0265297, IMG submission 192502) | Leachate microbial communities from a municipal landfill in Southern Ontario, Canada - Leachate well 137-91 | ecosystem: Engineered > Solid waste > Landfill > Unclassified | place... | reverse complement strand
TGTAAGAAAATTGTTTTCACTCGTCCGACAAAGGCATTATAATCCACAAGATTATATACAAAACCAAACCGGGGAAACCAGCCGAAAAGATCGAAAGCAGAGCATAAGCAACTCTTACCAGGGTAGGATCCCATTCAAAATAATCTGCAATTCCGGCACAAACACCTGCCACGAGTTGATTTCTGGAGCGTTTTAGTTTCTTATTCATACTATTATGATGTTGGGTTAATATTGAAAACAAAGTAACAAAAAAAAACTGAGAGAAAAAAGAAGAACAAAATATTTCTCAATTGTATTATAAATCCACAACCGGGATCTTTGCCGGGATGCTTTTCTATCAAATAATGCATACTTTATATCAATTTGCAGCCTTTGAAACTGTTGATTGATTATATCTTTGCCAAATATTTAATTAGTCACCAAAATTACTTTGTTATGCCTAAAATTCCAAAACTCTTTATACTCTCTTTTTTAATCGTATTGTCGACCCGGGTAAGCGCTCAATCGGATGTGACAGCCAGCATTGATGCTACAGCCCGTACAGCTACTATGTCAAATGGAATTGTTACTATTGGCATTGCCAGTAGCGGAATGCTGACTTCACTGAATTTTAACGGTAAAAATTTAGCCAGTGGCGGTAAATTTTACCTCGATTATACCGACTCAGCAAGTAATAAAGCTTTTGGACCGAATGCCATACGCATTGAAAAACAAAACAACGAATATGCCGAAGTAGTGTATTCAAGAACTACCGGCCCGATTATTCTGGAACAGGGATATATCCTTCGAAAAAATGTGAGCGGAATATATACTTACGTAACAGTGAAAGGAACGAATCCGGGAACAAAAGTGCGCGAAATGCGTATTGTTTACCGCGTCAATCCATCTCTTTTTACATACGGATATGTTTCTGACAGGATGCAGGGACAGTTACCCTCAGTTGCAGTTATGGCTGCAGTGAATGCTACTCCCATTATGGATGCCACTTATCAGTTACCTGACGGAACTATTTATACCAAATACAACTGGACCAATTATATAGTACAGGATAGCGTGCACGGTATAATGTCAACAAATGAAGGTGTCTGGGCCATACCGGTTAGTCATGAGTATGTAAACGGTGGTCCAATGAAACAGGAATTAACCGTCCATACTACTAATACTACTCCTCTGGTTTTGCAAATGCTTCAGGGTGAACATATGGGAGCTTCTGCGCAAACGTTTAGAAATGGAGATGAAAAAATATACGGACCGTTTTTTATCTATTTAAACGCAGGAAATAGTTATGCTGACATGATTGCTGATGCTAAAAGCCAGGTTGCTGTTCAAAAAGTGCAATGGCCTTTTCAGTGGCTGACAAATCCTTTGTATCCTCTTGACAGAACCACGGTAAGCGGTAATATCAATATCACCCCCGGACTCAATAAAGAGAAAATACAGGTAGTACTGGCACAACCCGGTAGTGATGTATATGAACAGGGCAAACAATATATTTATTGGGGACTGACTGATAAAGACGGTAATTACAGTATTGACCATGTGCGTGCAGGAACATACACTTTATATGCTTATGCAACTACCGGCGAAGTAACCGATGAACTTTCTGTTGACAATCGGGTAGTATCCGGATTGACAACTAAACTGGATACGGTTCAGTGGCATCCGACAAAGTATGAGAATATGCTTTGGATGATTGGTGAGAACGACCGCATGAGCACCGGATTTCATTTCAGCGATACCATTCGTCAATACGGACTTTATAACCTTCCACCTGCAAACCTGAATTATATTATTGGAACCAGTAAACCGGAAAATGACTGGTATTACGCACAAACAAAAACAGGAACCTGGACCGTAACTTTCAATAACCCGAAAGTTCAGACTGGGAATGCATTACTTACTGCATCCATTGCAGGAGTTGGAAATTCTCCGAATGTAGATGTGTATGTCAATGGTGTAAAAAAAACTACCTGGTCTTTTTTGAACGATGCCAGTGTGTATCGAAGTGCTGTGTTGGGTGGAAAACACGGTCTAAAAACACTTACATTTCCGGCATCAGCGCTTGTTGTCGGGCAAAATACGGTTAAGTTTACGATAAGCAATTTAGGAAATCGTGGCGGCGTGATTTACGACTGCATTAAACTGGAGGCCGGAGGTTTATTGTCAGGCTTAAACAGCTTAAAATACAATAACAGCCTTGCGGCATTTGCTTATCCAAATCCATTCAAAGATCAAACTACCATTGAGTTAAATGCAACCGGCGAGGATGATGTTAATATACAATTGTATGACATTCAGGGCAAACAACTGGAAACCATCTATAGCGGAGCAATTACTGCCGGAAAGCAACAATTTGTATGGAAACCGATAGATTGCGCACCCGGAATTTATTTCTATTCTGTAAAAACAAAAAAATCAGTATTTACAGGTAAGTTAGTTCTTTTAAAATAATAATAAAAGGGTTTAATTTCTGTTTTCGGGAATTGAACTGAAAGCAGCATCTTATAAAACTAAAAAAATAACATTATGTCTTTCACAGCCTGTGACAGACATCTTGTACTATGATTACATAAAAAAAGACCTACACTCTCATGTAAGTCTTTTATAATTAGCAGTCGGGATGACAAGATTCGAACTTGCGACCACTGGTCCCCCAGACCAGTACTCTAAACCGGGCTGAGCTACATCCCGCTGATTTTTGCTGGCACAAAAGTAATCAAAAAAAACGATTCGATAAAAATTTTCAAATCGTTTTTTTGAGTTAAATTTTAGAATTGCTACATTAACGGACTGAAAAGACGGGCTAATGATTCCTTTAGTTTCTGGCTTCTTTTACGGTTGTTCCAGTCTTCCAGCGTTAACTCCTCACAATCTTCTATATCAAGCAGAAAAAGTTCTTTTAAACGTTCTCCTGTTTTGGTATCATAAATAAAAGCATTTGCTTCAAAATTTTGTGCAAAACTTCGTTCATCTATATTTGAAGAACCGACAATCGAAATAAAATCATCAATAACAATGGCTTTGCTATGAAGAAAACCTTTATTGTATCGAAAGACACGTACCCCTGCTTCAAGTACCCGCCCGATATAACTGAATGTACTTGCATCCGACAACCTGGAATCGGAGCGCATAGGGATCATAAGTCGTACATCAACACCACTTAACGCTGCAATCCCCACACAGTCGGCTATAACATCCGTTGGCATATAATAGGGCGAATGAATATAAACATACCTGGTGGCTGACATAATGGCTGAGGCTATTCCCTGCATAATCGAGGCCCAATCCGTATCCGGACCACTGTTCACTAATTGCACGAGGTTTTGATCGAATTTTTGTGGAACGGGAAAGTATTCAGGTCCGACGATCAGTTTACGATCAACAAAAAACCAATCGATCATAAACAAAAGTTGGAATCCATGTACGGCTGCACCTTCCAACCTTACAAAAGTATCGCGCCATGTTCCCAACGAGTTCCCGTAAATATACCGGTCAGCTACATTAAGCCCGCCAATAAAACCAACTTTTCCATCAACGACAACTAACTTACGATGATTCCGGAAATTAATTTTACTGCTTCTGGAAATTCTCCAGCGAAAAGGTAAAAATGCTTTTGCGTAGATTCCTCCTTCATGTAACGATCTTAGATATTTTCGGGACAACTTGAAACTCCCCCAGTAATCATAAATCATCCGAACACGAACTCCCTCTTTTGCTTTTTGGATGAGCAATTCGCGTAATTGATTTGAAATTTTATCATCGTCAAAAATAAAAAACTCAAGATGAATATGATCTTTCGCTTTTTTAATTTCCTCGAACAGGGCTTCAAATGTACTTTTTCCGGACGATAAAACTTCAATTTTATTATCAGCATAGCCCGCTGCTTCACTATTTTTATACAATAGTTTAACAAGGTTCAATTGATTGGCCGTCATCATTGTAATATCAAGTTTATTGATATCAAATGAAGCTACAGGTCTATCGGTTACTCTGCGGATACTTTTTTGGGATATAATTTTTTTCTTGCGATAATCCTGACCTAACAAAAGATACAAAATCAGACCTAAAAACGGAATAAATAGCAGCACCAACACCCACGAAATGGATTTGACTGGGTTACGATTCTCCAAAAGTAAAACCGAAATTGTACTAATAGTAGTATATAGAAATAGAACTATAATCAATGTGGTTACTATAGACGTCATGGTGATTTTTTTTAAGTATCAAACAAGGTTTAATTTACAGTCAATTTTACTTATAGTATGAGATTATTTAAGAGCCAATCTATTTTATCTTTATTACAAATTAATTTCATTCGGGTTTTTATAAATCAACCAATCATGTTTTTCAAATTTCTTTTCTAAAACCGGATAATGATGAAGATCGGGAGCCTGTATACCTTCTTGAATCGTTCGGGGCGAAATTTCAACATTGGCTTCATCCCATAATCCTTCTTCCAGAAAACTTTTTAATATTGTAGCACCGCCTTCTACCAAAACAGAATTGATATTTCGTTCATAGATTTTTTTCAGTATCGTTTTAAGTCGGTTCTTTTCAAAATTCAGTTGTATAAATTCCAGATTCGGTTTGTTGGCCTGCTCCTTTTCCGTGAAGATTAATGTCGGTACACTTCCATCCAGCAAATTAAAACTATCCGGAATGCGTCCCAACCTGTCAATACCAATACGAACCGGCGATTTCCCCGACCAATTCCGAACGGTAAGAGACGGATTATCCAACAAAACCGTATTGGCTCCAACTAAAATCGACTGGTTTTCAGCACGCATTTTATGAGTAAGTTGTTTGGTAATTTCATTCGAAATAATTAAAGGAGTTTCGGATACATCACTTCGAATCCGATCAATAAAACCATCTTTCGTCTGCGCCCATTTAAGCAAAATATAGGGACGTTTTTGTTCCTGGTAAATAAAGAAACGCTTATTTAATTCCCTGCATTCCTCTTCCAATACACCTGTTTCAACTTCAATTCCGGCATTCCGAAGAATATCAGCTCCTCTCCCCGCCACTTTCGGATTTGGATCCAATGTCCCGATAACAACACGGGGAATTCCGCTTCTGACAATCAAATCTGCACAGGGTGGCGTTTTTCCATAATGAGAACAGGGTTCCAGATTGACATACAATGTCGATTTCTTCAACAGTTCTTTGTCTTTAACGGAATGAATGGCATTTGGTTCAGCATGAGCTTCACCATATCGGTGATGATACCCTTCGCCAATGATCACATCTTCGCAAACCAACACGGCTCCAACCATAGGATTTGGAGCAACATAACTATTCCCGATCCGGGCCAGCTGCAAACAACGGGACATAAATTTCAATTCATAATTCATAATGCACAATTCATAATTTCAATGATCAAAGCAAAGCACTCGTTAGCATATTGGGAAATTAGCATATTAAAACTATCTTTGCACGATGAAAACTGCTATTCAACATATACAGTCGCAACTGCAGGGGTATTATCCCGAAACGGAAATCCGCAGTTTCACCTATTTAATTTTTGAGAAGTTAACGGGTTATTCACGTTCGGAAATTTTCCTTAACAAAAATACAATTTTTTCCGTGGAACAACAGCAATTAATCGAAGAATTTATTCAAAAACTACAAAAACAGGTTCCGATTCAGTATATTTTGGGCGAAACGGAGTTTTTTGGCCTACCTTTTTTCGTAAATAGCTCGGTTTTAATTCCGCGTCCCGAAACCGAAGAACTGGTGGATTGGATACGAATTGAGAATGACCGCAATGCCAATTTGAGTATACTTGATATCGGAACCGGAAGCGGATGCATAGCCATCAGTCTGAAACATGAATTTCCAAATTCAGAAATTGCTGCTTTTGATATTTCCGAAAAAGCGTTGGAAACAGCACAGAGTAATGCTGCACTCAACAAAGTGGAAGTGATTTTTTCCGTTATTGATATTCTAAATGCACCGGACTTTGCAGAAAAATGGGATATTATCGTTAGCAATCCACCCTACGTTTTGGAAAATGAAAAGGAAGAAATATTGCCAAATGTATTGGAAAATGAACCGCATGTGGCTTTATTTGTTCCTAACAATGATCCGCTGCTTTTTTATCGCAAAATTGCGCTTTTTGCTCAAAAATATTTAAGTCAAAATGGCAAACTGTATTTTGAAATTAATCGGGCTGCGGGGAAAGCAACGGTTGAATTGCTAACTGAATTGGGATTTCAACAGATAGAATTACGCAAAGATATTTCGGGGAATGACCGTATGATTAAAGCAATTCTTGGTTCTAACATCCTGGTTCCTGACTCTTATTTATGAGAAAAATGCACAAAGATCACCCGTGGGTTCATTACCTTTTATTATTATTTGGGATTCTATGTATTTCATGGTCGGCTATTTTAGTGAAAATTGCCGGTATCAGCGGATTTGGATCGGGATTTTACCGGCTGTTTTTTGGAACAATAAGTATTATTCCTGTGTGGCTTTATTTTAAAAAGCCCATCACCGACCGTAAAGGGGTTAAAATTGCCATTATCTGCGGCATTTTGTTTGCCTGCGACATTGCGCTGTGGAACACTTCCATCATGCTTTCCAAAGCCACCATTTCCACCTTGCTGGCCAATCTGGCTCCGGTATGGGTGGGTCTGGGAGCTATGTTCTTTATGAAACAAAAACCGGCCAGAATCTTTTGGATTGGAACAGCAATCTCTATCTTCGGCGTTACCATTATTATCGGCATCAACGAAGTACTGGGGGCCCGACTGAATGCTGGTAATATGCTGGCCATCCTTGCCAGTGTGTTTTACGGAGCTTATCTGCTTACCGTCCGTAAAGGCCGCGTTTCGCTCGATACTTTTTCATTCACCACCATTTCAATGATTAGCAGCACGGTGGTTTTGGGTCTCATCTGCCTTTTTACTTCCACACCACTTTGGGGTTTTAACTCCACCACCTGGTACGCATTAATTGCTCTAGGTATCGTCCCTCAGGTATTAGGCTGGCTTTCCATCAACCAGGCTCTGGGTCACATCAGCCCAACAATTGCATCAGTCAGCTTGCTGAGCCAAACGGTTTTCACGGCTATCTTCTCTGTGCTAATTTTAAGCGAGGTGCTTACTGTCCACGAAATAGGCGGAGCAGTGGTGGTGCTGGTTGGAATTTATCTGGTGAACAGAAAGAAATAGAGATTTTTGCCGTCATTCTTAATCGGCCGTAACTGATGTTGAAAAAAATTTAGAAACTATCCCAATTTGATTTTGGAAATGTCCATCTTGTTCTTCTTCATCTATTTCTATTTCTGTCAAATGCCATATCCCCGCTTCTATAAGTGCGATTTTTAGAGTTGGAATGCTTTCAAAATCAGTAGTACTGTAAAAGCTCAACTTATCCATGCCCAAAAAGATCAGATCATCTTTGGTGGTATTCAAGGTTTCACATAAAAGCTTTCCTTCAGGCACTCTTGAACTGACGAGCGGCAAGAAACTAAGTATATACAAATTATCACCATCGATGGTAAACGGGAAATAACCCACTAAATTTTCGTATACATCTCGACATGCAAAAAGTATCTGACCATTTTGGTTAGTCACCATTTCACAACCAGTGATTGATTGTATCAATGCAGTATATCTATAATAAGATGATTGGGTATCAAGTCTTTCCTGTAACCGTTTTAAAGCGTGGCTTTGAATATATATTTTCAGAGGGCGCGTATTATTACTACATTTGATAATTGCATTATAAGGCAGAGAAATCAAAACGGGGTTTTCGGATAAATAGCTCCCTATTAAAAGCCTGTAAGCTGGTCGGCTTTTTTGCTTGTAGGTAAAGTAAATACGTTCAGGCTCAGCCGAAGTTATGAATAACTGTTGCTTTAAGTGTCTGGAATTATTCGGGTTATCATATTCCCAGGTAAAGCCGTACACCCGAAAATTTAGTTTTGAGAGATATAAGGTGGCGTATCTGACATAATTGCCATATACGGTCATCAAATCATTTAACTCCTTTTCCTTTTCTACTAACCGGTCAGCAATAATAAAAAAGGCATCTGTTTGGTCAAGTCCTATATTTAATTTTGTATTCCGGGCAAAAAACGTATTAAATGCCAATCCAATGGAAAGATAATCGTAGTACAATAATCCAATGGTAGAGTCGCCAACGTAAGTTATTTTCGTGAAATCATACATTGCCCGTTGTATCATTTTTACATAACGTTTGGGAACATCGTGCCCACATCGTGCAAGAACTTTTGGAGTTGAAAATTGCAATTGCATCATTACCATTTTTTGCTTCTTGGTAAAGCGATCAAATAAAGCCGGATCAAGCTCCAATATCTGAAGTATTTTCCTTGCAACTGTTGAATAGTGATCAAAAACAGTCTTAGTTATTTTTATATCGTCTGATTTTTTTGGTGGTGTTTTTTTCTTTTTCCGTAGCTGAGGCATAGTCTTATATAATAATAAAAATATTAACGGATTTTGTTTATTAAAAAAAATCCTCTTCCACACTATACCACAGAAGGAGTGAAAGAGGATGGAAAAATAGATTCAGCTTAGTTATTTAAGCTTCGGGAGCAGGAACTTCAGTCTTATGAGCTTTGCTTTGGGCGATGGCGTCCTTAGCGCGACCGATACGGGCATTCAACACTTTTACAAATTCAGTGTAACCGGTTTCACCATTGACTATAATAAGTGCATTGATACGTTTTACAATTTTATTGTAAGCGGCATCCACTTCCAAGCGGACCTGTTTCATGCGTAGTTCCGAACGATTGGCTTCTTCTGAGTTTCGACCGGCTTCCAGGGCGATAAACACGTTGTTCAGTCGTTCCAGTTCGGCCATCCAGTCAGCAACAGCGAGAGTCACAATTTCAGCAGGCACTTTCGCGCGCAAATCGGCAAGTAAGCCGCTGATAAGACCCGATTCCTCATCATTTGGTTTTGGAGCCAGGTTACCATACGTGTCCAGTATCACTTTCATACGTTTAGCAGCTTCACGCACTTCGGAGTTGAAGTGATTCAGACTGTTAGTCACTTTGTCGGAAAAACCACGAAAGGTAAAATCACGGTTTTTGTCGGCAATCTCTAAATCATCGGTAGTCGCACTTTTGGTGACAGCTACCAGTGCAACGCCTTCGTCTTCATAGTGCGGAAGATATTCGGCATAAGCATCAACAATACCAAGCGCCTGGGGTGTGTACTTGATAACAGTACTGTTGAAGTCGGTTTGAAACTGGTAATGACCTGCATTACGTTGATTGTGTAAATACAAACTTGCTATTTCCATAAGTAATAATTTAAATAAATGAAACTTTATATTTAAAGAACTCTTGAAAAATTACAACAACTTGTAGTCAAAATAAGATCCCAACTTTGGGAATCCTATTCCGAGGGGTCAGAGATACTTTCCCAACATTGGGAAAGTTCCGCTGAGGGGTCAACGAAGGTTTCCCAAACCTGGGAAAATCCCGCAGAGGGGTCGGACAAAGATTCCCAGGTTTGGGAATGTAGTTCTGAGGGGTCAGCGGGATTTTCCCAGGCATGGGACGCTATTTTTTAGAGAAAAACCGTAGTTCGCACATCAGCAAACCGATAAAAAAAGAGTAAAAAGAGAGCTTCACGAACCCTAAAATGTTAGATCATCCTTTATTTAGCGCCATCGTGGCTTATTTAAACCCACCACGAATCCTCTAAGGATCAATAAACTGATGCAAATATAGGCAGTTAATTTTAAATACCAAACAAAAATGGAAACAAAAATGGAATAAAGTTTTCAACAGAAATATAAACAATTTGAAACAATTTGAAATAAAAGGGTGATTTGTACGTTAAATGAATAAACAATTCTGCATATTTGTCCATCCATAAAATAATCATGTCCCAAAAAATCAGATTTCATTCTATCTACCTTTATCTATTCCTTATAGTTGTCGGGACTGAATTTACTGCCTGCCATCATAAGCAGAAGGTAAGCGATGATCCGATTGTAAAGGAAATGCCGTTACCTGATCCGGATAAGAACTATTATTCTCCTAAATCTTTTCATCAAAAGGTTCATAGTGAAGATATTTATAATATTGTTGAACAGATGCCTGAATTTCCGGGTGGTGATAAAGCGTTAATTAGTTTTTTGGCAAGAAAAATAAAATATCCGATTATTGCACAAGAAAATGGGATTCAAGGTCGGGTTATAATTCGTTTTGTTGTGACAAGAACCGGAGAAGTTGAAAATCCGGAAATTTTAAGGTCACTGGATCCTGCGTGTGATAAAGAAGCATTACGTGTTGTTAAGAGTTTTCCGAAATGGAAATCTGGCATACAGAACGGGAGAAAAGTAAATGTGTACTTTATACTTCCCATAAAATTCAGTCAGAAATAGGAACAAAATACAGAATATCAGTATTTGAAGATTTATTCATTTTACAAACAATTTAAAGTATTCGACGTATGAAAAAAATCATTTTTCTTGTATCACTTACCTTCATTCTATTTTCGTGTGGAAATAAATCGTCTGAGAATTCACAGGCAACTGAACTTGATGTAACGACTTTAAGCAAATTAGAAGCTCCACCTCCACCAGCACTTCGTTCTTCGGGCGTTTCAATTGCCGATGTAAAAGGGAATGATGCAACTAATGGTCAAGATATAGCCGAAGTAAAAGAAGTTTCCGCGATGGAAAATGGGGAATCATTAGTTGAACACAAAGTTGATCCCGACAAGGTAAAACCCGAAGTCATCAAAAAGAAAATTATTAAAGACGGACGTTTAGGCTTGCAGGTAGACAATTTGCAAACTGCCAAACAGAAAATTGATTCACTGGTTAAATCGGCTGGTGGTTATTATGCCAACGAGAACCTGAAAAACTCGGATAACCAATCGGGTTACGAGCTTGTTATCCGTATTCCGGTTGTCAACTTCGAGCAATTTGTTGGTTCAGCCGAAAAAGGCAGCGCTAAAGTGCTTTACAAAGAGATTCAGGCACGGGACGTTACCGAAGAATTTGTGGATTTGAGTACACGACTCAACAGCAAACGGAATTCGCTTGCCCGATATAATGAAATTATGAAGAAAGCCAATACGGTAAAAGACATTCTTGAAATCGAAGAATCGATCCGCGTATTACAGGAAGAAATTGAAAGCACCGAAGGTCGGTTACGTTATCTGAACGACTGTGTGAATTACAGCACGCTGAATATGACTATTTCTACTGAAAAAGATTTCACGTTCAAACCTGCCAAACGGGATAGTTTCTGGGAAAAACTCAAAGAATCGTTGGCTGATGGTTGGTACGGATTGGTTGATTTCATACTGGAATTCTTCGGAATGTGGCCGTATCTGATTCTGATTCTTCCGGGCGGTTTCATTGTCTGGCGCTGGATTAAGAAAAGGAAAAAACTACAACAGAAATAAAACCAATTAAACATGTAGAGACGCATTGCAATGCGTCTCTACATGTCAGGTATTGAATATAATTTTCCGTTTTATTTTTTCTCCACTTTCGCCCGCATCGAATCCCAAACCAGGTAACCGATAATGGCACCGTACATAACCAGTCCCAACCATTCGGCTCCGGCACTTTCGGTCCATTGCGTATTAATGACATTGATACCGCCAAAACGAATGGAGGCACTTACTACGCCCATTAAAGCACCACCGGCAATAAAACCGGAAGCCAGCAGGGTTCCTTTCTCCTGACGGGCAGTATTCAACGCTTTGTCCTTGCTGCGTGTAGATACATACCAGCTAATAGCACCACCCACAACGAGCGGCGTATTTAATTCCAGTGGGATAAACATTCCCAATGCGAATGCCAGTGCAGGCACTCCAAAATAAGATAGTACGATGGAAATCAGTGCTCCGATTGCATACAAAAACCAGGGGGCTCCTACTCCGGACATTAACGGCTCGATAACGGCTGCCATGGCATTGGCCTGTGGTGCAACCAACGCACCTTCGCCTGTAAATCCGTATGTTTTATTTAAAATCATAATCACACCACCCACCGTGGCTGCCGAGACCAGCGTTCCCAGAAATTTCCAGGTTTCCTGTTTGGCTGGCGTAGTACCAATCCAGTAACCAATCTTCAGGTCGGTAATAAAACCACCTGCCATGGAAAGAGCCGTACAAACCACACCACCTATTATCAAAGAAGCGACCATACCTTCGGTACCTTTTAATCCAACGGCAACCATCACCACCGAAGCTAAAATCAAGGTCATAAGCGTCATCCCCGAAACAGGATTGGTCCCGACAATGGCAATGGCATTGGCAGCCACCGTTGTAAACAGAAAGGCAATAATGGCAACTACCAGAATTCCCACAACAGCGTAAAGTAAATTAAAGTTGACCACACCGACAAAGAAGAAAATAAAGGTAGTAATCAAAGCCAGTATAACACCGATAACAATAATTTTCATCGAAAGATCGCGTTGCGTACGTTTCACTTCGGCACTAATCACGTTTCCCTTGCCTTTGAATTCTTTGGAAGCAAGACCCACGGCACTGGCTATAATACCTCTTGATTTATAAATACCGATAAGACCGGCCATGGCAATACCGCCAATACCAATGTGACGTGCAAAAGTGGTGAAAATGACTTCGGGTGTCAGGTCGGATAAAACTCCTGTAAAACTTGGATTCAACGTGTGCAGCAACGAATCGCTGAGTAAAGGAAGTAACGGAACAATACCAAACCAGATTAATAATGATCCGGCGCAAATTATGGCGGCATATTTCAATCCCACGATATAACCCAGTCCTAAGACAGCGGCACCTACATTCACCTTAAAAACAACTTTGGCTTTGTCGGCCAGTTCGGTACCAAAAGGGATAACGCGAGATGTAAAGGTTTCGGCCCAGGTTCCGAAAGTGGCTACAATAAAATCGTATAATCCGCCAATGATACCGGCCATAATAAGCGGTTTGGCCTGATCGCCCCCTTTTTCGCCAGACACCAGCACCTGTGTGGTGGCGGTTGCTTCGGGAAAAGGATATTTCCCGTGCATATCCGATACAAAGAATTTACGGAAAGGAATCAGAAACAAGATGCCCAACACACCACCCAGCAGTGAACTGAGAAAGACCTGCATGAAGCTGACGGTAATTTCAGGGTATTTAGCCTGCAAAATATACAAAGCGGGCAAAGTAAATATAGCTCCTGCAACTACTACGCCTGAGCTTGCTCCAATGGATTGGATAATCACATTTTCGCCCAATGCATTTTTCCGCTTGCCGGCACTCGAAAGTCCCACGGCAATAATGGCAATGGGGATAGCCGCTTCAAATACCTGTCCTATTTTCAAGCCCAGATAAGCTGCCGCCGCCGAAAAAAGGACAGCCATTAGCAAGCCCAACAATACAGTACGCATATTTACTTCGGGATAATTCTTGTCCGGTGACAGTAATGGTTTATACTCTTCACCTTCCCGCAATTCACGGGATGCATTTTCGGGTAATCCCGTGATTTTTTCTTCTTCCATAATACTGATTATACGAATTACACTAATTTAAACGAATTAAACGAATTTCTTGTCTTAGAGGTAAGAAGAAAGGAAACCTCAACTTTCAAACCTATCATACTTATACTTTTTAAACTTCCAACAGACTATAAACTAATGACTATAAACTATTGACTATTTTACATACATAATACTTGCCGACGATGGTGCTACTACAAAGGTTGTATCCTTGACTTCGGAAATACCTGATAAATTAATGATTCCGTCGTGACAAACAAGATTCCAGTCTCCGGCAGGAATACCTACTTTGACAGCTTTCCGGTTTCCGTTATAAATTACCAGGATATCTTTCCATACTTCTCCGTTTACATGGTCGGTAAGTACATAACCGACTACATTCGGAACCAAAAAATTCAGAAATTTCAAATGTTGCTGCACCATATCCTGTGTCGGGATACGGAAAGCCGAATGAGCTTTTCGTAATGCAATGAGACCCTTATAATATTCAAAGACATCTTTGTGGCTGGTTTTGGAATCCCAGTCGATTTGATTAATTGAGTCGGGTGACTGGTAAGTATTCTTAATTCCCTTCTTGCTCCGGTAAAGTTCTTCGCCGGCATACAGGAACGGTACACCCTGTGAAGTGAAAACAACAGTCTGAGCCAGTTTATCGAAACGAACCAATTCATCATCGGTGGCATCGGCCGGTTTCGACTCACGTAATTTGTCCACCAGACACATATCGTCGTGACACGAAACATAATTGATAATTTGTGTCGGATTATTCACATAAGGCGCTTTGGAATAAATGAGTTTTGTATAATCCACCTGTGGATGTTGAGTAGCTCCAACCACACCAAACTTAACGCTTTCTTCCAGACTATCGGTTCCCGATACAAAACCGGGAATTTCGGCATGTTGCCAGCTTCCTTTTAATGCATCACGGAGATCATCGCTGAAAACAGCTATATTATCCAGTTGTTTGGCATTTTTCTTAACGGCACGTTTATCTTCGGCAAGTGGTGAAGCACCGGCTGTCCAGCCTTCGCCGTATATGAAAATAGTCGGATCAATTTTGTCCAGAGCCGCCCGAATGGCATTCATGGTTTCAATATCATGAATGCCCATCAAATCGAAGCGAAAACCATCGACGTGATATTCTGTAGCCCAATAAACAACTGATTCTACCATAAATTTACGCATCATGGCCCGTTCGGAAGCTGTTTCGTTTCCGCATCCCGAAGCATTTGACCAGGTGCTGTCGGCATTCATACGATAAAAATAGCCGGGGACAAGAAGATTCAAGTGAGAATCTTTGCCTGCAGCAGTATGGTTATAAACCACATCCATGATTACCCGTATTTTGGCTTGATGCAGTGCCTGAACCATTTGTTTGAACTCTTTGATGCGTTTTACCGGATTATACGGATCGGTAGAATAACTACCTTCGGGAACATTATAATTCTCCGGATCGTAACCCCAGTTGTATTTGTTTTCATTCAGTTTTGTTTCATCGATGGAAGCAAAATCGAAAGACGGTAACAAATGAACATGAGTAACTCCCAGTTCCTTTAAGTAATCTATACCGGTAGCTTCCCCTGCGGTATTTTTGGTTCCGCGTTCGGTAAAAGCCAGAAACTTTCCTTTATATTTCATTCCTGAATTCGGAGATACGGAAAAGTCACGGACATGTATTTCATACAGAATAATGTCGGTGAAATTTGTAAGCGGGGGACGCACATCGTTATCCCACCCATCGGGATTTGTTTCGGCAAAATCAATAATAGCCGCACGTTTACCGTTTACTCCGGTGGCTTTTACCCACATACCCGGTGTTTCGTTAAGCCATTCATCTTTGATCTTTACCTGAAAAGTATAAAACTTACCTTTCAGATTCTCGTCAATCTTCGCTGTCCATGTTCCCTTTTCCGCCCGACTCATATTTTTTGTCAGATAAGCACCTCCATCGCTTCCATCATCATAAAGCAACAATTTCACTTCGGAAGCTGTAGGTGCCCAAATTCTGAAAGCGGAAGACTGTGGTGAATAGGTCAGCTCCAAATCAGTACCATCATAAACAGGATAATCTTCGTAACTTGCATATTTGGGTGTTGTATTGCAACCTGTCAATAATGCGGAAATCAGAGACATAAATAATAAATGTTTTTTCATAAAAAACTTCAGTTGAAAAATGACAATTCAATTTAAATAGGTGAAATAATGAATTTACTTCAAACTATCTCCAACAAACTTATTTAATAATTCCATTACGTTTCAGCAGGGCATCAATAGTCGGTTCTTGTCCGCGGAATCGTTTATAAAGAGTCATAGGATGCTCGGTTCCACCTTTCTCCAAAATATTTTCACGGAAAGAATTTGCCGTTTTTTTATCAAAAATACCATTCTTGCTAAATACCGAGAAAGCATCTGCATCGAGAACTTCGGCCCATTTATAACTATAATATCCGGCTGCATAACCTCCTGAGAAAATATGGCTGAATGTAGGACTCATAGACGTATTACAAACTACCGGTAAAACCTGTGTCGAGGTCATGGCTTCTTTTTCGAAACCAATTACATTACCTTCAAATGGTTTGTCAAGCGTATGCCAACCCATATCGAGGTATCCGAAACTCAACTGACGCAAACAAAAATTAGCGATATTAAAATTTTCAGAAGCTTTGATTTTTTGAACTAATTCGGCAGGAATTTTTTCACCGGTCAGGTAATTGACAGCAAAACCATCCAGGAATTCTTTTTCCGATCCCCAGTTTTCCATAATCTGTGAAGGGAGTTCTACAAAATCACGATACACATTGGTACCTGAAAGAGATTCGTAAGTACATTTGGTCAGCATCCCATGTAGTGAATGCCCAAACTCATGCAAGAAAGTTGTTACTTCATCAAATGTTAGCAAAGCGGGTTTAGTCGCTGTTGCTCGTGTAAAATTCATTACGAGTGTAATTTGCGGACGACTATCGACCTTACCATCCATCTTTTGTCCTTTAAATTCACTCATCCAGGCACCGGCACGTTTCCCATCACGCGGGTGAAAATCCGTATAAAGTACTGCCAGGTATTTTCCATTTTCATCGGTCACGTCATATGCATCCACTTCAGGGTTATAAACCGGTATTTTCGGATTCTTTTTAAAATGAATTCCATACAGGCGGGTAGCCAGACCAAAAACACCTTTTTTTACATTTTCCAGTTCAAAATAGGGTTTTGTCATTTCATCTGTCAAATCATACTTTTCATTTTTCAGTTTCTCGGAGTAATAAGACCAGTCCCAGGATTGAATCACGAAATAAGCTCCTTTTGAATTGGCATACTCCTGCACTTCTCCCAATTCTTTTTCAGCTGCAGGTTTATAGGCTGCAAGCAATTTATCGAGCAAGTCATATACATTTTTTTTATTTTCGGCCATTCGATCAACCAATTCATAATCTGCATAGGTTTTATATCCGAGCAGATTCGCAATTTTCAATCGTGTATTGGCAATTTTCCGTACATTTTCAGTATTATCAAATTCACCTCCAAGCATGCATCTTGTAGTATAGGCCATATAGATTTCCCTTCGTAAGTCACGGTTATCGGCATATTTCATAAACGGCACGTAGGAAGTAGCTTTCAGATTGATCAGCCAACCTTCTTCTCCGGCTTTTTTGGCATTAGCTGCCAACATATCAAGTAAATCATCAGAAAGTCCCGATAACAAAGCCTTATCGGTAACTACCAAACTGTATTTATTGGTTTCTTTCAAAACATTCTGTCCGAATTGCAGCGTCAGCATGCTTAAATCTTTCGATAATTCACGATAAACAGCCTTATCAGTCTCCGACAGATTTGCTCCTCTTCTGGCAAAACCGTCATAGGTTTCTTTCAAAAGCATTTGTTGCTCCGGGTTAAGTTTCAATTTGTCCTTTTGTTCGTAAACAGCCTTTACCCGTGCAAACAGTTTTTCATTCAGATTAATCGAATTGCTGTGTTCACTCATTAGCGGAGATATTTTCTCTGCTATCTCCTGTAATTCATCATTCGTCTCCGAACCTAACATGTTGTAAAACGGAGAACTTACTTTATTCAATAATGAACCCGAACGTTCCAAAGCGACAATCGTATTGTCAAAAGTCGGGGCCTGGGGATTATTTATAATTGCATCAACCTCTTGTGTGTGTTGCTTCATGGCTTCCTCAAAGGCCGGAAAATAATACTCCGTTTTTATTTCATTAAACGGAATGGTTTGGTGAGGGGTTTTGTACGTTTCGAAAAAAGGATTTCCTGCCATCACAGGCATTGTTGTAGATAATATTGCCATAGCTACTACTAATTTTGTTTTTTTCATTTTCATAAAAATAATAATTGTGTGATTAATTTCATTTCGGTTATTTCTTGATAAGTTTTTCAGTAAATTCATCATCCCGTGTAAATGCCCTGAGAACATATACTCCTTTTGGTAAATCGGTGATATCAATCACATTAGAATGATCAGACTGTATCCAGTTTTTAAGTTTCTTGCCATTCAAATCGGATACGGTCCACGATTTAACGCCATATGCTTGCGCATTGACATAATACATGCCTTCTGAAGGGTTCGGATATACCGGGATATGATGAACTGATTTTGAGTCTACAATTTGAGGTATGCTTGTGTCGACAAGTGGGATATAGCTTATTTGTAAACTTTTACCTTTTTCAATTGAAATCTGGTCATTGAACATAAAAGGGATATACGAAGTTGTAAGTTCACCAGAGTCACCGCCCCAGAACAAATATTTTGATTCCATCAAATTAGCTTTATCTTCAATAAAATCTGAATAATCAATTGAAATGACACCCCGCCACATATTATAAATTGGCAATGAAAGAATTTTATTTACTTCCAATCCTTTATCATCATATTTATAATCATACCGAGCATCATTTACCCAGAACATCGTCTTCCAATATAAATAGGTTTCGGAAGAAAGTTTATTATTCGTATCATACTGATATTCTATTTTTTGGGTATTCTCCCATTTAGAACCTTCTAATATCCACATTTTATTTCGTTGGGATTTTACCTGTTTCGAATCCGGTTCATAATACCAGTTTATCAATTCTGTATTTGTCCAGTTACTAAACCCTTCTTTCTCTCTCATTAATTGTGAATTAAGCGTTCCATCAGGATTATAAGTATAAACTGACAAATATTCATTAACTACATTTCCTGATTGATAAATACTTGTTAAAACTGAATCTGTCTTCATATCTGGATAAAAAGCAAAAGTCTCTACTTCTGAAAGCAACCATGCTCCATTTTTCCATAAATTAGTCGATCTGGTTTTTAAGCCTGAATTGGGATATTGATATGTAATCAGGATTACCGGGTTTGTAACACCATTTGAATAAGAGTTTTGTATCTCAGAAATAAGCTTGCCGTCTTTATAGCTATATTCAATTGAAAAAGTAGTAACCCAACCTTCTTTCCAAACCCTTTCCCATTGATTGTTACAATTATATCCTGTATATGATTTTTCAGTTTGAGTTTTTCGAAACCATAATCCATCCTCTTCATAGTATTTCGTTTCTAACAGAATATTCCCCAGTTTGTCGTAAATATACTGATAGTGAAAAGTAGAGTCATTATCAAACACAGAAAGTGTAGTAATCAATTGTTTATTATCTGATGAAAAAACATTAGTTGGAATACAAATAATGAAAATGGATGCAAAGAATGTTTTTAACAGAAAATTCTTCATTAAAAAAAAACAGAATTAAGGTTGAAAAAATTTTTGTCAAAAATACATATAATTATTCAAACTACAAATTAGAATGATCCGTATCCCAACTTAGCTGATTTCAAGTTATAAAGCAAGCATAGAACACATTTATCACTAACATAAGCGGTTATTTAATACAAACAAAACAGCACCACCTGATATTTTGGTGATGCTGTTTTATTAAAACAAATTCAATTTCTATCGATTATATTTTCTGTAAACAGGTTCAGTCGGGATATAATCTTCTTTATCCCAAAGCGTACTGGTTATCATTAAGTCGGCACTGTAACGGTTGCAGGCGATAGGCACATTATGAATACGGCATTGGCGAAGCAACATTTGAATGTCTGCTTCATGCGGTTGGGCATTCAGGTCATCAATCAGAAAGACAGCAAGGTTTATCTGCTTGCGAACTACCAAAGCAGCAATTTCAGCATCACCTCCCAACGGACCGGAATTCATACAGGTTATATCTGCAATTACTCCTTTTTCTTCAAAAGCTTTCTGAATCAAGCTTCCGGTAGTTCCCGTACAAATCAATTTATGCCTGGAAAGCATATCGGCGTTAAAAACTGCCCATTCCACCATATCGGCTTTACGGTTATCATGAGCAACCAACGCAATTTTCAATTGTTTATTCATGTTTTTAAGATTTTCATTATTCATGCAGCAAAGTTAAGATTTTTTCTATTGAAACAATCAAAGATTTCAAAAGTTCATGAAAAATTAATACAGGAAAGTTGCAGTGTTATAAAAATTATCTACTTTTGTAAATCAATGCAAACGTTTGCAGTTATTTATTTCCAACAATAATTTCAATGAAAAAATCCATTTTTGTAGTTGCCATACTGCTTTCAACAGTCCTATCGGCAAAAACGGTTAAACCGGGCATCGAAGTTTTACGGGAACAAAAATTCAAGCTACTGGAGGGCAAGCGCATCGGCCTTATCACCAATCCAACAGGCGTAGACAGTAAATTGAAAGCGACCATCGATATTCTCAATGAAGCACCCAACGTAAAACTGGTAGCATTATTTGGACCCGAACACGGTGTACGGGGTGATGCACATGCCGGTGATGAAGTGGACAATGTATCCGACCCGAAAACAGGACTTCCGGTATATTCTCTTTACGGGAAAAGCCGTAAAGCAACACCCGAAATGCACAAAGGCATAGATATGTTGGTTTATGATATTCAGGATGTGGGTTGCCGTTCATATACTTTTATCAGTACGCTGGGACTGGCTATGGAAGCTGCCGCCGAAAACAATATTGAGTTTGTGGTTCTTGACCGTCCGAACCCGCTCGGCGGAGAAAAGATAGAAGGAAATCTGGCTGAAGATTCTTTCATTTCTTTTGTCAGTCAGTTTAAAATTCCCTACCTTTACGGTCAAACTTGCGGGGAATTAGCTTTGATGTTGAACGGTGAGAATATGTTGAAAAAGAAGTGTAAACTGACAGTGGTAAAAATGAAAGGCTGGCATCGCAACATGAATTGGGAAGATACCGGTTTGGAGTGGATTATAGCTTCGCCACACATTCCCAACAAAAGTTCCTCCTATTTTTATCCTGTTACAGGAATTTTAGGTGAGTTAGGCTATTTGTCAATCGGAGTTGGTTACACGCTTCCGTTTCAAATGGTTGGAGCACCCTGGATAAAAGCCGAAGAACTGGCAAGTGCAATGAATAGATTGAAACTCAAAGGACTGGAATTTCGTCCAATATATTTTAAACCGTTTTATGCCACATTCAAAGACGAGAATTGTCAGGGAATAGAGATTCATATTATGGATTACCGGAAAGCAAAGCTTTCGGAAGTACAATTCTATATCATGCAGGAACTGAATAAACTTTATCCGGAAAAAGCCGTATTCAACAATGCCAGTAAAGATCGTTACCAAATGTTCGATAAAGTATGTGGCAGCGATCAAATCAGATTGAGGTTTTCAAAGAATCATTTATTCTGCGATATTAAAGACTATTGGTACAAAGATGTGGACAGTTACCGGAAATTGTCGGAGAAGTATTATTTGTACAGGTAAATTGGTTGATTGGGTAATTAGTTGATTAGGTTGATTAGGTTGAAAGTATGAAAATGCACATACCTGAAATTCGTGTAATTCGTATTAATTCGTGTAATTCGTATGATTCGTATGATAAAATCATTTCTCTCAGATATAAAAAAACATATTCCATCCAACTGTATATACACTGACGATATGCGTCTGTTGGCATGGGGAACCGATGCGGGGTTTTATCGTTTAATCCCACAGGTTGTCATTCAATCGGCGAATGAAAAAGAAATAATTGAAATTCTGAAAGCTGCAACAAGCCATAAACTTCCGGTTACATTTCGTGCAGCCGGAACAAGTCTTTCGGGACAGGCCATCAGCGATTCGATTTTAGTTATTGCCGGAAAGCTTTGGGAAAAATATGAAATTGCTCCCGATGGAGAATCCATCCGGCTTCAGCCCGGAATTATCGGTCAACGGGTGAATGATATTTTAAAACCGCTCGGAAAGAAATTTCCACCCGATCCCGCATCAATAAAATCGGCCATGGTTGGAGGTATTATTCAAAACAATGCTTCCGGAATGAGTTGCGGGATAAAGCAAAACAGCTACAAAATGTTGATTTCAGCCAGACTAATTCTTGCTGATGGAACTTTACTCGATACCGGCGACGAGAAAAGCAAAGAAGAATTCAGGCAAACACATCCGGCGTTTATACGTCGAATCTGCGACATTCGCGATCGGGTAAAAGTGGATAAAGAACTAAACGAATTGATACGTCGTAAATACAGTATAAAAAATGTAACCGGTTTATCTATCAATCCCTTTGTCGATTTCCACGATCCTTTCCACATCATTACAAATCTGATTGTAGGTTCTGAAGGAACTCTGGCCTTTTTGGCAGAAGCCACCATGAAAACGGTGATCGATTATCCTTACAAAGCAAGTGCAATCCTGTATTTTGCCGATTCACGTACTGCCTGCGAAGCTGTAATCAAGCTAAAAGACAGTTCCGTAACCGCTGTCGAATTATTTGACAGAAAAGCCATTCGGTCTGTCGAAGATAAGAATGCGGATTCATTGCCTCTCTTAAAAACATTACCCGGAAACGGAGCTGTTCTTCTGATCAAAACCGAATCGAATGACGAGAGAACGTTACAGCGGAATATTAAAGAAATTACATCCCTGATTTCCAAATTCGACATTTTGCATCCGACAAAATTTACCACTGTTGAAGCTGAGTATGCTGCTTACTGGACCATGCGCTCCGGTATTTTCCCAAGCATAGGAAGTATGCGTGAATCGGGTACTACCTGTATCATAGAGGATGTTGCTTTTCAGCTGCAGGATATCCCGAATGCGGTTGCCGATTTACAGGAAATTATGATTCGTCATGATTATACCGATGCTGCCATTTACGGACATGCACTCGAGGGTAATTTTCACTTCATCATCAATCAGGCTTTCGATTCCCCTGAATCAATTGCGCGTTACGACAAAATGATGAACGATGTTATTAATCTGGTGGTGGATAAATATCATGGTTCATTAAAAGCCGAACATGGAACCGGGCGGAACATGG
>Ga0265297_10004478_pt1 | contig 22808 bp, 24 predicted proteins | sample Munlanlwell13791_FD_192502 | JGI IMG/M metagenome (GOLD analysis project Ga0265297, IMG submission 192502) | Leachate microbial communities from a municipal landfill in Southern Ontario, Canada - Leachate well 137-91 | ecosystem: Engineered > Solid waste > Landfill > Unclassified | place... | reverse complement strand
TTCTCGAGGTCTTCCAGAAAATATTCCCCCGAAGGCCTCAGGTCGCATATCTTCGGGGTAGTCCTGGACAATTTATCGAACGCGTCAAGCTCCAGACCCACGCCGGCTTCCTTCGCTATCGCCGTGAGATGCAGGACCGTATTAGTGGAACCGCCCAGCGCCATGTCCACCATTATAGCGTTCAGGATCGCGTTTTTATTCAGTATGGAACGCGGCCTTATCGATTTTATCGCCAGCTCGACTATGCGCCTGCCGCTCTCAAAAGCGATCCTTACCTTTTTACTCGACACGGCCAGGGACGTGCCGCAGCCTATCAAGGACATGCCCATCGTCTCCGTAAGACAATTCATGGTATTGGCCGTGTAAAGCCCCTGACAGGAACCGGGCCCGGGACAGGCGTTCATCTCCAATTCATCCAAATCTTTTTTCCCGATCTCGCCTTTTTTATACCTTCCTATGGCCTCGAACGTATCCCTTACAAGATCCAACCGCCTGCCGTCGCACATGCCTGTAAGCATGGGCCCGGCTGTAACCACTATAGTAGGCACGTTGATCCTGACGCACGCCATGAGCATGCCCGGGGTAATCTTGTCGCAGTTAGTCAGAAGTACCAGTCCGTCAAGCGAATACGCGCCCGCCATCGTCTCTATCTCATCCGCTATGAGCTCCCTTGAAGCCAGGGAATATCTCATGCCGGCGTGGCCCATCGCGATGCCGTCGCATATCGCCGGCACGCCGAAGACAAACGGTCTCCCGCCGCCCGCGTAAACCCCGTTTTCAACAGCCCTCTCCAGGGAACGCATGTTTATGTGGCCCGGCACCAGATCGCTAAAACTGGAAGCAATCCCTATGAACGGCTTATTCAAATCGTCCTTGGTCACGCCCGTTGCGTACAAGAGCGCCCTGTTCCCGGACTTTGAAACACCTTTTCTGATAATATCGCTGTGCATGACTTTTACACCTCGAGGTTTTGCGCCGCGGGCTACAGCATCTCTATCTTCGCCGTCTTCTTGAGAGACTCCACTACCTTGTTGACTTCGTCTCTTTTGAGCTTATTCAATAAAAATTTTCCTATGTCCTCGCTGACCTCTTCATAAGTCAGGGTGCGGGCCGGTTTCTTGTCCATCACCTTTAACACGTGATAACCAAACTGCGTCTCTATGACGGCGCTTATCTGGTCTTTTTCCATGGTGAACGCGACATCCTCGAAAGATTTTACCATGTCCCCTCTTTTAAAATAACCCAGGTCCCCGCCGTTACTGGCCGTGCCGTCTTCGGAATTTTCCTTGGCGAGCGCCGCGAAATCCTCTCCGGCCGCCAGCCTTTGTCTCAACGCCTCTATCTTATCTTTCGCCGCCTTTTTGACCTCTTCGTTCGCGTCAGCGGCCGCCTTTATCAATATGTGGCTTGCCCTTACCGACTCAGGCACATTGAGCTTGTCCTTGTTAGTCTCATATTCCTGTTTCTTGGCCTCTTCGGTCACGTTGAGATTAGGGAAGACCTTTGTCTCCAGGAAGGTGTTTATGTAAATGCCTTTCTTTACGTCTTCTTTCAAATCAGCCTCTTTTATACTCTTTTCCTTCAGGATCTTCTTGAACTCCGCCTCTGAGCCAAAGCCCTTTTTTATGTTCTCGTACTCATCGCTTATCTGCTTGGCCAAATCCCCTAGACCCGCCTTCTGGCTCTGCTGATATAAAAGCTCGGCCGCGACCAGCTGATCCAATATTTCCGTCCTCAATTTTCCCTTTTCCTCTTCCTTGACTGTCACTCCGAACATCTTCTGGTTTTCTATGAAATTATTGACAGCGGCGTCCAAGGTTAATGTCTTTATGCCCACGCCGTTAACCTTCGCCGCGAACTGCTGTGAAGCGGCGCCGGCAACCGCAGTCGCGGCAACGACTAACGCCAATACCATGACCGTAAAAAACCCTGACTTATTGATGCGCATAAAATCTCCTCTCGTCTTGGCCGGTTTAACCTCTTTGGCCGTTGAAACCGTATTATCCCACTTTTAAAGCAAAATTACAATAGGAATTTTACCCATTTCCGCCTAAGTTGACACCCAAGCAATACTCCTTTTGTCAACTTAGCTATCTTGAAATATCCACTACCCTGTATTTCAAAACCCCTGACGGCACCTTTATATTGGCTATATCCCCTCTTTTCAGTCCCAGCAGGGCCTTGCCCACGGGCGAAGATACGGAAACCCTGCCTTCGCTGAAATCGGCCTCATCCTCTGTGACGAGCTTGTAAACCAGTTCTTCCTTTGAATCGATATCAACCAATTTCAACGTGGCTCCTATATATGCCTTATCGGTGGAAACGCTATTCTCGTCCAATATCCTGGCCGTGGCGAGCTTTATCTCAAGCTCCATGATCCTTTTTTCGTTTATGGCCTGCGCCTGCTTGGCTGAATCGTATTCCGCGTTCTCGCTCAGATCGCCCAGCTGCCTGGCCTTTTCCAGGGCATTGGCTATTTCCTTGCGTTTCTGTGTCTTGAGAATCCTCAGTTCCTCTTTAAGTTTCTCAAATCCCTGTTTTGTCAAAAAAACTCCATCTGACATGACTATCCTCCCAAATTTTGCGCGGCAAAATTTGATCCCGAAGTCCACTCGCCGCATCATTTTTACTTGCCTGCGGCTCGGGACGAGGGACCTTTTCTACTTGTATACCCTCGGAACCCTATGTCCTATATTACAGACAACCTCGTAAGGAATGGTATTGGTAATCCTGGCTATGTCCTCCGCCCTTATTATCTCGTTTCCCTGCCTGCCTATAAGGACCGCCTCATCCCCGACCTTCACATTCTTTATCCGGCTGACATCCACCATGCACATGTCCATGCAGACCCTGCCTATTATGGCCGCGCGCCGGCCTTTTATCAATACCTCTCCTTTATTTGAAAGATGCCTTGAATAACCGTCTCCGTAACCTACCGGTATGGTCGCGATCCTCGTAGGTCTTTTTGTCACGTATGTACGCCCATAACTCACGCCTCGGCCTTTAGGCACTTTCTTGAGATAAGTGATCCTTGTCTTCAGGGTCAGCGCCTGCCTCAGGACCATGTTTTTCATCAGCGCCTCTTTAGGATACATCCCGTACATCATGAGGCCGGGCCTCACCATGTTCATGTGGCTGGCCTTGAAATCTATAAGGCCCATGCTGTTCGCGGTATGCTTTACTGGTATATCTATGCCCCTCTTCCACAATTCCTCTATCAGCGCCCTGAAATTATCTATCTGGCCCTGGGTGAATACCCTGTCCGCCTCGGCGCTGGGAAAATGCGTGAAGATGCCGTCTATGATAATATTTTTCAGAGAAAATATCTCCCGCACGAACCTGGCCGCCTCTTCGTGCCAGAAACCGAGACGCCCCATGCCCGTGTCTATCTTCACGTGTACCTTTATTTTTCTGTTTTTCCTGCGGGCCAGGGCGGAAAGCATTTTCGGGACGCTGATATCGGACACGGTCTGCACCGCGTTGAACCTCAGCACGCCCTCCGCCTCCCCGGGCAATATGGCCCCCACGACCAGTATCGGTTTTTTTATCCCAATGCCGCGCAATACCCCGGCCTCGTCCAAAGACGCCACGCCGAAATAATCCACGTAATCGATTATCGCCCTCGAGACCTCTCTCATGCCGTGGCCGTAAGCGTCGGCCTTTACCACGCCGAGTATCTTTGTATCATTACCGACGATCTGGTTCACGATATTCAGATTATACCGTATCGCCTCTAAATCGATTTCCGCGAATGTGGGCCTGTAAAATCTCATCGTCCCCTTTTTATCTGACAGTCGTCAGGATACAGGTATATCGGCGCGAGCTTATCCAGACCGGGCGCCTTGGCCTTTTTAATCTTAGTCAATCCCAATTTTATCAAGTTAGAAGCCCTGGGATACCAGTATCTTTCATCCAAAAAGACCGCCTTTTCATTTAATCTTTCTATCTGCCCCCTGTAAAGGCCCGCCCCGTCTCCCAGAAAAATCACCGGGCCTTTTATTTTTTTTAACACTTCTTCCACGGGCAATAGCAGGTACTCCGATCTCCTGACTATCTTATCTCTTTTTTTATCGTACACGGCCGCGTAGACCTGCTGTCTCTTGGCGTCTATTATCGGCACGATGACGCCGTCCGCCTCCGCGTTCATGGCCATGGCGTCGATGCTGGCGACCCCGACGCACGGCTTCCCGGTGGCAACGCCGAACCCCTTTACGGCGCTCACTCCTATGCGCATGCCGGTAAAAGACCCCGGGCCAAGACCAACGACAAAACCATCTATCTTATCGATGCCTGACCGCGTTTTTCTCAGGAGCTCTTTTATTTTCGGGATGAGCAGGCTGGAATGTTTTCTGTCGAGCGAATACGATTCCTCCCTGATGATCCCCCCGTCTTCGCTTACCGCGACGCTCAACACCAAAGAACTCGTGTCAATCCCTAGAATCCTCAATCTTTACCTCTCTCCGGCTTTCGCCCTTGACCGCGAGATCCACGGACAGACGCCCCTTCGGCAGGATCTCTTTTATCTTATCCGCCCACTCTATGATAGTGACGCCGTCTCCGTAAATATACTCTTCTATCGCGAGGTCTTCTATGTCCTTGACGCTGTCCAAGCGATATAGATCAAAATGATATAACGGGATTTTCCCGTAGTATTCCCGCATCAGGACAAACGTGGGGCTGTTTATGCGCCCGCTGTCTTTCACGCCAAGCCCCTCACCCACGCCCTTGGTAAAGGTGGTCTTGCCGCTTCCAAGGTCGCCGGAAAGGGCTATCACGTCGCCAGGTTTCAGGCCCTTGGCCAGTTTTTTGCCTATCAACATTGTCTCCCGCGGAGAATCGCTAAAAATGGACATAACCTGACGGCCTTATCTTTTCTGTTTTATTATTTTTTCTCACCAAACAAAGACCTTTTTTGCCGGCGGCTATGTCTCCGATCCTGGAAAGCCGCGTCCTAAAAGGCCACTTTTTGACCAATCTCCCCGCCTGGCTCTCCGGCAGGGTAAAGATCAGCTCGAAATCCTCGCCGTCCCTGATGGCTGAATCAAATCCCCTGGCCGCGCTTGAGACAGGGATATCTTTTTCGTGTATGACCGCGCCGGCCCCGCTCGATTCCAATATATGATTCAGATCGGCCGCGAGGCCGTCAGAGACGTCTATCATTGAATTAATCTTAAAATTCCTGACTAAAAATCTCGCCTCTTTTAAGCGGGGCGTGAAATCAAGGTGCCTGCCCTTTATCGAACCGCCGACGCTCCCTGTCAGAAAGATCGCGTCTCCTCTTTTGGCGCCCGCGCGGGACACCAGGTTATTTCTCTCGACCACGCCCAGCATGGCCACGCTTATCACTATCTTATCCGAACCGACAGTATCGCCGCCGACCACGTCCACGCTGAATTCTCCCGCGGCGTCTTTTATCCCCCTGTACAATTCATCCGCGTACCTTATATCCAATCCTCCCGGCGCGCCTAAAGAGATCAAGCAGAAGGCGGGCCTGCCGCCCATCGCCGCTATATCGCTTATATTGCACGATACGGACTTCCTGCCCACAAGATACGGCCTGTGGCTTTTATGAAAATGCCTTCCCTCCGCGAGCATGTCTGTCGTAAACAACAGATACGCGTCTTTTTTATACCTGAGGACAGCCGCGTCGTCGCCGATGCCTTTTATCGTATCACCGGACAGGTTTATCCCCCTGGAAACCCTGCGTATAAAATCAAATTCTCCCAATCTGTCCAGGCGCATAAATACCTTTGTCCGTTATTATCGCGGATATCAAATCCGCTGGCGTGACGTCGAACGCCGGGTTGAAGACCCTGGCGTTAACGGGCGCGGTCCGCTTTGAACCGACACGCAAAAGCTCTTCCTTTTTTCTTTCTTCTATGGGTATGTATTTCCCCGACGGTATATTCCTGTCTATCGTCGAGCCGGGCGCGGCCACGTAAAAAGGCACTCTGTGATATTTCGCCAGGATCGCGACGCCGTAAGTGCCTATCTTGTTGGCGGCGTCGCCGTTTGCCGCGATCCTGTCAGCGCCCACGATAACCTTCGTGATCCCTTTATTCCGCATCGCGCTCGCGGCCATGTCGTCGCAGATAAGCGTCGCGTCAACGCCGTTTTTCATGAGCTCCCACATGGTAAGCCGTGACCCCTGCATCAGGGGCCTTGTCTCATCGGCGAAGACCTTGAATCGCTTGCCTTGTCTCTTCGCCTCATACAATACAGACAGCGCCGTCCCCTGCCCGGCCGTCGCCAACATGCCCGCGTTACAATGCGTGAGTATCACGTCACCGTTTTTTATCAGCCTGGCCCCGTTTTTACCTATAGCGAGGCACATCCTCCTGTCTTCCTCCAGGATATCAAGGGCCTCTTTCAGGATCGCCCTCTTTATCAAAGACACCTTAAGAGACCTGATACGCTCGAACTTTTTTTCCATCCTCAAGAGCGCCCAAAACAGATTTACCGCCGTGGGCCTCGTGGCGCGGAGTTTATTGGCCGCGCTGTCCAGGTCCCTGACAAGCGCCTGTCTTGTCTTTGCCTCGGATCTCACGCAGGCCAGGGCGAAACCTAACGCCACGGCCACGCCTATGAGCGGCGCGCCCCGTATCCTCAGTTTCTTTATCGCCTCGCAAAGCGCGTCGATATCGCCGCATCGCGCGTATTTTAATCTCGCGGGCAGCTCTGTCTGGTCAATAAAGATAATTTTTTTGTTCCGCCAATTGATCGGTTCCAATAACATGGTCTTATAACCCAAAGGCCCTCGCCAGCGCGTTCCTTTTTAATTCAATCGCCTTGTAAGGGCAGACCTCGTGACAACACATGCACCTGAGACATTTTCCCGGATCGATAAACTGTCTTTTTTCGTCTATGATAATGGCGTATACCGGACAGGACTGAAGGCAGACGCGGCATTTCCTGCAGCGTCTCTGATTTATGCGCGGCTGAAATCTCACAAAAGACGCCGCGAATCCAGCGAAAGGCCCCAGGATACCTATTATCTTTCCGGTGCCGGGCAGTTCAAAACCCTCTATCATGTGATCTTCCAGCGCGCCTCCGAGGATTTCTATGTTCCCCAAATCCGCTTCTCCCAGCCCTCTCTTATGCGCCTCCCTCGTTGTCAGCAAGTCCAAGGGCTTCATCCCTATCAAGGCCGAGAACACGCTGTCTAACGCGACGCCGTCTTCGCTCGCGATCAAGAGCCAGGTATTGCGCAGTCTGCCGGACGATGGCCCCTCCCTGTCCATCGAGATAATCCCGTCCATTAACGACAAGGCCGGTTTTTTTATCTCGAACACATCCGCCAGCACCTTGGCAAAATCAGCCGGCGCCGGAAAATCCTTGTGCCTCTGTGTCTTATAAAGGCCCGCTACCATGCCGTACATGTTTTTCACCGCGCCCGTCAACCCCATCAGGCTGTGGGTCTTCATCTTGGGCAGATTTATAATCTTGTCGCATTCGAACAAGTAAGAGGCCATGGGGATACCATTGACCATCTTAACGTTTTCGACCTCCTTGAGCTCCGCCTTTTCTTCCGCCGCCAGGGCGGCGATACCGGAATCTTCGTATACTTTTTTCGGACTGACGGACCCGCCCGGGTTGTCCCCTATCAAAGGCATGCCGCCCGCCTCCCTGACCAATCTGACAACCGCCCTTATCACCTCGAGATTGGTACAGACATTATCCTCGACAGGTCTTGCCGAAAGCAAGTTCGGCTTGATCAGGACCCTGTCGCCCTTTTTTATAAACTGGGTGATGCCGCCTAAAAGGTCCAGCGCCTTTTTCACGCCGCGCCGCACATCTTCCCTGTCATAGGTCCTGCATTTTACTATGGAGACCTTCGCGCTCACTTTATCAGCTCCTTTATCAAAAACACGAAACTCACTATCAGCGAGTTGTGGAGCACGTGCACCGTTATCGACGCCACGAGCGAACCCGTTGTCTCGTAAAGATACGCCATCAATACGCCCAGCGCCATTATGGGCAAAAATCCTATTATGTTGGTGTGCAGGGCGCTGAATAACGCCGCGCTCAGGATCACGCCCGCGGCGATGCCGAAACGTTTTTTCACGGCCCCGTACAAAAAACCCCTGAAAAAAATCTCCTCTATCATCGGCCCGAGCACCGAGACGAAGATAGTCAGAAACAGGATGACATTGCTCCTTTTCTCCTCGAGAAAAAGATCGAACACCGGCTGAGGGGGCGGCTTGTATCCGAGAAAATCCATGAGCAGCATCGATAAAATCAATATGGCCAAAAGCGTCGGCAGGATAAACGCGTACGCGGCGATCCCGACGAGTATATTTTTATGGATGCCGGCCGATTTCAAGCCCAGGGAATCAACGCCCTTCCCGTATTTGACCATGACAAAATACAGTATGACCAGAACGGCTATCGCGTCTATGAGGAAGGTATTGACTATGACCAGGAGATTGGAATCCAGGGAGACATTAAACGGCTTCAGCGTGAAATGTTCGAACGCGTTCAGCGCGTAACCGCTGAATACTATGATTATCACCACCTTTAATATATCGTAGCTTGACCAGGCCACGGGCGCCCTGCCCGGGTCTATTTTAAATATGGCGTCTCCTTTCCTGACAATGACCCTCAGGTTCAACAGGATGCCAAGCAGGAACGCGGACATGACAGCCATGAAACCATATTTAAAAACTCTCGCGAGCGGCCTGTCAGACTCGAAAAACGCCTTTATCTTGTCTTCTGTGATGCCGAGCTCCCCGATTGTCTTGGCGGACAAGACACCCTTCTCATCGACGTGCCTTTTCTGACCGTGACCGAGATTCAACGCGGTTATCAGCAATATAAAAAAGGCCATCACGATATATCTTCGTTCTTTTCTTATAAAATCCATGTCATCCCGGCCTAAAAAGCCTTTCCGCGTTTTCTGTCGTGATTCTCGCCGTCTCCTCAAAACTCAGCCCCTTTATCCTCGCGATCTCCTCGGCGGCGTATCTGACAAAACCCGGCTCGTTGCGCCTGCCCCGGTGGTCCTGAGGGGCCAGAAACGGCGCGTCTGTCTCAACGAAAATCCTGTCCATCGGGGCCAGCCTCACCATGTCCCGCAGGCCCTGGGCGTTCTTGAAGGTGATGTTACATGTGAAAGAAACGTGAAGCCCGGCATCCAGGCACCTTGACAGGAAGGCCTCATCCCCTGAAAAACAATGCATCACGCCCCTGATCTTATCGCCCATGACGTCTTTTAAGATCGACAGCGTGTCTTCGTGCGCCTCCCGGTCATGCACTATCACCGGCAGGTCTTTCCGCCTCGCCTTTTCCAGGAGCGCCGCGAATAACTTTTTTTGATTCGCGCGCGAGGACATGTCTCTATAATAATCCAGGCCTATCTCCCCGACGGCCAGGACCTTCGGCGCGGAAAAAAATCCCTCAAAGATCTCCAGATCCCCGGGGCATATCTTATCCGCCTCGTGCGGATGTATCCCTATTGACGCGAAAATAAGATCGTTTGCCCGGGCAAGCTCCATGGACCTCCTGGAGCCCTCCATGGACGAACCGACATTTATTATGGCCTTTACCCCCGCGCGCCTCGAACGCTCCAGGACCTCATTCCTATCTTCGTCGAAATCCTTGAAATCCAGGTGGCAATGGGTATCTATCAGCATAAAGGAGACATTTTTCTGAGGCGCTCCACGATGGGCGGGATTTCAGCCAGGCAATAATCCACTTCCTCTTCGGTATTCTCGTAACCGAACGAAAATCTCACAGAGCCCTGGCTGAGGTCAGGCGGAACGCCTATCGCGGCCAGGACGTGCGACGGCTCAAGGGAGCCGGATGTGCAGGCGGAACCCGTAGAGGCGTAAATGCCTTTCAAATCAAAATTCAGGACCAGCGATTCCCCTTCTATGTATTTAAAACTGATGTTCAGGGTATTGGAAAGTCGTTTTTCAGGATGACCGTTAAGGTATATCTCCTTGACGCGGCCCTTCAGGCCGTCCAGCATTTTCCCGGAAAGCTTTTTCAGATGGCTGTCCGTCTTTTCCATGCCGCTGCCGGCGATCTCCAGCGCCTTCGCGAAACCTACTATGCCGGCCACGTTCTCAGTGCCGGCGCGCCTGTTTCTCTCGTGATGCCCGCCCTGCTGGAAAGGCATGATCTTCACGCCTTTCCTCACGTACAATGCCCCGATGCCTTTTGGCCCGTTCAACTTGTGGGCTGAAAAAGAACACAGGTCGACGCCCAATTCCTCCACGTCCACGCGCTCCTTGCCCAATACCTGCACCGCGTCCGTATGAAAACATATCTTGCGGTCTTTCGCGATCCTGCCGATTTCTTTTATGGGCTGAAGCGTGCCTGTCTCGTTATTCGCGGACATCACGGATATCAGGATAGTGTCTTTTCTTATGGCGTCCTTCAGGGCATCCATGTCCACTACGCCGTATTTATCAACAGGCAGATAAGTCACATCGAAACCCAGCTCTTTTTCTATGAACCTGCAGGGTTCCAGGACAGCCAGGTGCTCTATGCCGGTTGTTATGACATGCCTGCCCTTGTTAAGATTGGCCAGGGCAACGCCTTTTATGGCGAAATTGTCCGCTTCGGTGCCGCCCGAAGTAAATACTACATCCGCGCCCTCGGTACCGATAGCCGCGCCTATCTTTTCCCTTGACTCCTCCACCGCCTTGCGCGCCCTTTGGCCGAATGAATACACACTGGAGGCGTTGGCGTATTCTTCCGTGAGATACGGCATCATGGCGTCGAGCGTTTCCTTGCGCATGGGCGTGGTCGCGTTATGGTCCAGATATATCTTCCGCATAAAAACTCCTTATTTAATCTCTATCCTCGGAAAAAGAGGTTCTCCTTTATTGACCTTCGTACCGGGCCTTGCCAGGCCCCAGGATAATTCTTTCCAATCCCTTCTCCCCGCGGCCTCGAGGCCGAGCTGGCGCGCCATCCTCCCTGAGGTCTCCGGCATGAAAGGCGATATCGCCGCGGACACGACCCTCAGGACCTCATACAGATCATGCATCATGTCTTTTAACTCATCCATCCTGTTTTCTTTTGACAATTTCCACGGCGCCTTCTGCTCTATGAATTTATTGGCCGTATTTATTACCTCCCAGATATTAATAAGGGCCTGGCTGAAATCAATTTTATCAAGATTTTTTTTGACCTCCCCTCCCAAACGGGAGGCCTTCTCGATGAGCGCCCTGGAAAGATCATCCGTGGCGTTCGCGTCTCTGCGCTCCGGCACGACCCCCGCGAAATATTTCTCTATCATGGACAATGTCCTGTGAAGCAGATTTCCCAGGTCGTTCGCGAGATCGCTGTTTATCCTGCCAATGAGACTGTCTTCCGCGAAAGACCCGTCAACGCCGAAGGGGACCTCCCTTAAAAGAAAAAATCTGTACGCGTCCACACCGAACCTGTCCACCATCTCGATCGGATTCACGGCGTTGCCTTTTGATTTCGACATCTTATCGGCGCCGACCTTCCACCAGCCGTGCGCGAATATGGTCTTCGGCATTTCCAATCCGGCGGCGCGCAGCATTATGGGCCAATTGACCGCGTGCATCCTCAGGATGTCCTTGCCTATCACATGCAGGTCAGCGGGCCAGAATTTTTTAAACCTGGCCTGGTCAGAACCGTAACCGCACAGGCTTATGTAATTCAGGAGCGCGTCAAACCAGACATAAGTCACGTGATCGCCGCTGAACGGGATCTCTATGCCCCAGGAAAGCCTGGCCTTGGGCCTGGACACGCACAGGTCATTCAGGGGATTTTTCAAAAAACCCAATATCTCATTCCGCCTCGTTACGGGTAAAATGAAATCCTCATGCGAATTTATATAATCCATGAGCCAATCCTGGTACTTTGAAAGCCTGAAGAAAAAATTCTTTTCTTTTATGTGTTCGACCCGCCTGGCGCAGTCAGGGCAATTGCCTTCTACAAGCTGGGACTCTGTCCAAAACGCCTCGCACGGCGTGCAGTACCAGCCGCTGTACTCGCCTTCATACAGGTCCCCGTTCCCGCGCAGCATCTCCAGTATGTCTTTCACCACCTTCTCATGCCTCGGCTCTGTGGTCCGGATAAAATCATCGTAAGATATGGACAGTTTCTCCCAGAGCCCCTGGAATATCGGCACGATGGAATCCACGAACTCCTTTGGCTCAAGACCTTTGGCCAGGGCGGCCTCTTTTATCTTCTGGCCGTGCTCGTCAGTGCCGGTGGCGAACAACACCTCGTCGCCCATCATCCTCCTGAACCTGGCGAGGGTATCGCACGCCACGTTCGTATACGAATGCCCGATGTGAGGGTTCGAATTAACGTAATATAATGGGGTTGTAATATAAAATTTGCTCATTTATTGTAATCAACCTCCACCTGCGTGCCCTCTTCCAATTGCACCACGACCCTGCGCGTGAGCGCGTTCACGCTTACGACCCTGCCTTTCCCGTCTTTCGTTGTTATCTTCTCGCCTTCCCGGGGCAGGCCCTTTAAATATTTTTTATAATTTTCGTATTCATACCCCAGACAGCACATCAGGCGGCCGCAGGCGCCGGAGATTTTCGAGGGATTCAGGGGAAGGTTCTGCTCCTTCGCCATCCTTATGGTCACGGCCTCAAAGCCCTTTAAAAAACTGGCGCAGCACAGAGACCTGCCGCAATGCCCAAACCCACCGAGCATCCTCGCCTCGTCCCTGACGCCTATCTGCTTCAGCTCTATCCTGAGCTTGAATATGTGCGCCAGGTCTTTCACCAGTTCCCTGAAATCAACCCTGCCTTCCGCGGTAAAATAAAATATCAGCTTTGTCCCATCAAATGAATACTCCGCGTCCACCAGCCTCATATCGAGCTTGCGCTCTTCTATCTTCTTCAGGCAGATCTGAAACGCGTTTTTGGTGCGCTTGCGATTCTCCTCTACGCGGGCCATGTCCTCAGGCGTGGCGACGCGTATTATCTTTCTGATCGGTTTCTTCAGCTCCGCGTCAGGCACCTCCTTGGACGCGCTTATGACCTGGGCGTAATCCTGCCCTCTCTCAGCGTCTATTATGACATAATCTCCCACGCCGGGCTTTACCGCGCCGGCATCATAATATACCACGCTTCCGGATTCCCTCATCCTCAACTCTATCACGACCGCCATGATTACTGCCTTTCTAATTCAAGCGCCATGTTAAAAAACGCCGTCTTTTGGTTTACGTTGCCCCTTATGTATCCGAGAGTGGTCATTATGCTGTTGATGTCTTTTTCCAATTTGAGATAACCGAACCTCTGGCTGTAAGAAGCTATGTCGTTGGATTTGTCTATGTTAAAAAATAATTCTCTTTTATCCGTGAACTTGGATACCAAAAGGTCCCTGTACCAGCACAAAAGCATGCCGAGCGACTCTTCGGCGTCCGGATAATTCTTATCGCCCAGCACCTCTTCCTTGAACAGCGCCCTTTTTCTGAAGAAAAAATCGTTCAGGACGCGGTCTCTTTCGGCCAGGAGATTCTTTTCTTTGAACGCGATCGCCCTGCCTGGGCTTCCAAGGGCCGCGTGCGAGTACAACACGGCCTCCTCCTCGGTAAACCCCCTGTCCCTGACTAAAAATTCCTGTATCCGGGACTGGCCCACCAGATTGAACTTCAGGACCCTGCACCTTGAAAGAACGGTCGGGAGCATGCCTGACAGATAGGCGGTGGTAAGTATCAACACGTGATTCTGAGGCGGCTCTTCCAGGATCTTCAAAAGCGCGTTTGACGCCTCCTCGGTCATCACCTCCGCGTCACGTATTATGAAAACTTTTTTTCTGCCCTCATAAGGCTTCATGGAGGCCTGATAGATGATATCGCGTATCTTTTCTATCTTTATGTGGCTGGCGCCATCCTCCCTCTCTATCATGAATATGTCGGGATGGTTCCCGGAGATTATCTTGCCGCAGGACGCGCAGCCGTCGCACGCGTCCGGCTCTCCTTTTTGACAGTTCACGGCCTTGGCGAATTCAATGGCCGCCGCGCGCTTTCCTACCCCGTCTGGCCCCAGAAAAAGATACGAGCCGCTTACCTGGTCCTGTTTTATTATACCCTTTAACGCCCTCACGGCGTTCTCTTGGCCGATTATGCTGTTAAACGACATGTCTCAACGCTATCTTTCTGATTTGATCCTGCGTGTCTTCTATCTCACCGATCGCCGATAAGACCTTCACCCTCGAAGGTTCCTTGCGGGCAATGGCCAGATATCCATTCCTGACTTTTCGGTGATACGCCAGGGATTTCCTCTCTATCCTGTCTCTCGCCTTGCCTGCCCTTTTGAGGCCCTTGGCGGGATCTATGTCCAATAAAAAAGTCAGGTCCTGTCTCACCCCTTTGGTCACGAGCCTGCCTATGTTTTTTATGACGCCTATGTCTATGCCGCCGGCGTAACCCTGGTACGCGATGGTCGCGTCTATGAATCTGTCGCAGATCACTATCTTGCCCTGTCTAAGCGCCGGCAGTATCTGCTCTTTTACTATCTGCGCCCTGGCCGCCATGTATAAAAGCATCTCGCAGACTCCGTCCATGCTTTTATTCTCCGGGTCCAGTAAAATATCCCGTATCTTTTCGCTTATCTTGACCCCGCCCGGCTCTCTCGTGCGCAGAACCTTAAAGCCTTTTTTCCTGAGAAATTCCGCGAGGAGCCTGGAATGTGTTGTCTTCCCGCTCCCCTCAGGTCCTTCGAATGTTATGAATAATCCACGTCGTTTCATATCTAATATTTGTTTAGGAGGACAGGGGTTTGTCAGGACGTTCGGCCCAAACGTTCTGACAAGATATTTATGTTTCGTTTAGTTGGGCCTCACTCTGTTTTGTTTTGACAGGCAATCTCTTTACTTGTCCGATAGTCCCTGGATTACGCAAAACAAAGAAGCCTTCCAAACCCCTGTCCTCCCAAACTTTACTACAGCTTCATCCCCTCAGTTCATACTGCTTTTCGTGTTTTCTTTGCCCGCTCGAACCGGCGCAGGCTTTTCTCAAGCCCGCCCAACCTCCTCTATAATTTCCTTCTCCAAGTAGTACCATCTTTTGTATCTTCTAATATAATCCCTTGTTCTTCCAACTCTTTTCTAATATTATCCGCTTCTTTAAAATTCTTTTGCTTTCTATGATCTATCCTCGCCTTGATTTTATTTTCTATTTCTTGATCCGAGATATTGACGCCCCCCGGCCCTTCAAGTCCCTTTTCAAATAACCCAAACACCTTACCCAATCCCATCAGCGCGTCTTTCGCGTACTCCAAATCCATCTCATCAAAATGTTTATTGATATAAGTAACTAAATCAAACAGGGCGGCCAGGGCCTCCGGCGAATTGAAATCATCGTCCATCGCGCTTTCAAATCTCTCTTTAAACTCATCTATTTCTCGACTTGTGTCCTTGTGTCCTTCTGTCCTTGTGTCCTTAAACTTTTCCAACAGTATATAAAACCTCTCCGCCGCCTTTTTCGCCTCGTCCATCCTCTCCCACGAAAAATCCACCGGATGCGAGTAATGCGTCTGTAAAAATAATATTTTAAGCGCATCCGCCGGGTATTTCTTCAGCACGTCCTCTATCGTTATGAAGTTCCCCAGCGACTTGGCCATCTTTTCCTTGTTGATGGTCAACAGGCCGTTGTGGATCCAGTATCTGGCGAATTTTTTGCCCGCGCCTTCTGACTGCGCGATCTCGTTCTCATGGTGCGGGAATATCAGGTCTATCCCCCCTCCGTGTATGTCAAACTCGTTTCCAAGTATATCCGAGCTCATCACAGAGCATTCTATGTGCCAGCCAGGCCTGCCCTTGCCCCAGGGGCTCGGCCACGACGGCTCGTCTTCCTTGGCCTTTTTCCACAGCGCGAAATCGAGCGGGTCTTTTTTATTTTCCCCGGGCGCGACCCTGGCGCCTGATTCCAACATCTCAAAACTCTGATTCGATAATTTGCCGTAATCTTTGGCCTTCCGCACGTCTAAATACACGTCGCCGCCTGACTCATAGGCCGCGCCGCGCTCAATCAGCGTCTTTATGAAACCCACCATCTTATTGATATACTCAGTAGCCTTGGGCTCCTTATGGGGCTTCATCATGCCCAATTCATCCATGTAATCGTGATAGATCTTTAGGTACTTGTCGGAAACCTTTTTGACCGCGCTGTTTAAATCCTCTCCCCTGAATTCCTCTCTTGCCTTATTGATTATCTTATCGTCGACATCAGTGACGTTCCTGACAAACATCACTTTATATTTCTTGTACTCGAAATACCGGCGTATGACATCGAATACGTAAGCGCTTCTCGCGTGCCCGATATGCGGCGCGTCGTAAACAGTCGGCCCACAGACATACATCCCCACTTCCCCGTCCTTTATCGGCTCAAATGGTCTTTTTTCCCTGGTGATAGTGTTATAGATTTGGATGCTCACGCTAATGACACGACCGCGTACGCGGCCACGGCCTCTCCTCTTCCTATCGCGCCGACGCCTTCCTGCGTGGTCGCCTTTATATTAACCTTATCTTTACTTATCTCTAACGCCCTCGCCATCTCCTCTTTCATCCTATCCTTGAAATGCGCTATCTTGGGCTCTTCCAATATAAGGACGGAATCAACGTAATCCACGCGAAACCCCTTTGATTTAATCTTATTCATGGTCTGCTTTAAAAGTTCCAGGCTCGAAATCCCGGCATACCTGTCGTCGTCAACAGGAAACTGGCATCCTATGTCATCGAGCCCGGCCGCGCCGAGCATGGCGTCGCATACGGCGTGCAGGAGCGCGTCCGCGTCAGAATGACCCTCCAGGCCCATCACATGAGGTATCTCGACCCCTCCCAGCACAAGAGGCCTGCCTTCCACAAACCTGTGTATATCATAACCAATCCCGACTCTCATGATTAGCTCCTCAATAGCGCCTTAGCCAATTCCAGATCTTCTCTTGTCGTGATCTTTATGTTGGAATACGACCCCATCACGATCCTCGGCTTCACGCCAAGCCTTTCCACAAGCATGGCGTCGTCAGTCGCCTTTATGTTTTTTCGCCTGGCCAGCTCGTACGCCTTCTCTATCAATCCTCTTTTAAAAACCTGCGGGGTCTGGGCCTCCCAGTAATCTCCTCTTTGAGGGGTATATTCCACGAATTTCCCTTTTTTGGAAAACTTCAAAGTCGGCTTCAGGGGGACCGCGGCCACGCTGGCTCCGTGTTTTATCGCCGCCGCCAGAGAAATCCTTATCAGGTCATCCGTGATAAAAGGCCTTATGCCGTCGTGGATCAGGACATATCCCGCGTCCGGCGAGACCTTTTTCAGCGCGTTATATACCGAATCGCCCCGCTCCTTGCCGCCGATGACAACCCTTGCCTTCTTTATCTTATATCTGTATATTATCCCGCGCATTACCTCATTCACCTTATTTCTCTCGACGGCGACAAGTATCTCGCTCACTCTTTTATTCCTCGAAAGGACCAGGAGGGTGCGCGCGAGTATGGGCTTGCCGCCGAGATCTATGTAAGGCTTGGGTACGCGTGATTTAAACCGTCTCCCCTTGCCTGCGCTGGGGACAATGGCCGATACCTTGATATATGACTTCCTCATCATTGATTATTTTTTTATGTCTTCGGGCAGCTTGGCGAATATCATCCTGCCGGCGGCTGTCTGCAGCACGCTCCCAACCACCACGCGGACGGCCTGGCCTATCTGGCGCCTGGCGTTGTCCACCACCACCATGGTCCCGTCCTCAAGATAACCGACCGCCTGATTGTACTCCTTGCCTTCCTTTACGAGCCGTATGTCCATCTGCTCACCCGGCAATACAACCGGCCTCAACGCGTTCGCGAGCTCATTCACGTTCAACACCCTCACGCCCTGTATCTCGGAAACTTTATTAAGATTATAATCGTTGGTAAATATCTTCGCGTTAAGCACCTTGCCAAGCTTGACAAGCTTGGCGTCCACCTCTCTGATGTCCGGAAAATCATCGTTGTGTATCTTTATGTCTATATTCGTGTTTTTCTGGAGCTTCCCGAGTATGTCAAGGCCGCGCCTCCCGCGCGCCCGCTTTAACGAATCGGTCGAATCCGCTATCTGCTGCAGCTCCCGTAAAACAAAACGAGGTATGATAAACTTGCCGTCCAGGAAACCCGTCTTGCAGATATCCAATATGCGACCGTCTATTATGACGCTGGTATCCAATATTATGAGTTCATCCTTCTGGTCCTGCCTTGAAAATTTAACATAGGGCACTATTATATTGAATTCGTCCCTGCCGCGTATGGACATTATCATGCCGAAATAGCAGAATACAAGCGTCAGCACGACCCTCAGGGAATACACCAGGTTCTGGTCTATCGCTATCACCGCCATGGTATCGGACACGATCTTCGCCATGATCATGCCGAATATCAATCCAAACACGGCCGAGGACAGCCCCCTCACGGAAACCTTCCTCATGGTAAATTCCAGGATTATTATGGAGACGGCCGCGGCGAACCCGATCACCCCTCCGAGAAACGAAAAATCAGCGTGGACGAACGACCCTATCTGAAAACCTATTATCGCGCTCAATACGGCGAAAAATATACGTATGAATATCAATGTCATTTATCTACCCCTTTCTTCTTGTCCTCCTTGCCCGCGCCTTTCGGCTTGAAAAGGAGCTTCCATGGATTATTTTTTATCTCGAGTATCATGTCGTCGGCGTCCCTGTAAAGCTTGTCGTCCGATACGAGACGACCCAGCGTACCCTTGCCTCCCCTGATCTCTATCATGAAATCCTTCATGTTCAGGGACAGCGTCTCAAGGTTGGTAATCGTGTTTTTTATGGATAACCTGAGCTCATCATCGCCTGCTATTTTATTTATAGACTCTATGAGAGAGTCTATCTTTGACACGAGGTCCTTGGTCACCCTGGCGATCTCCTCGGTGGAAACGGGATCGTGGCCCCTGAGCGTCTCGCCTTTATGCAGGAGACGCGAATTCCTCGTGCCCGGGGTTATCTCCACATATTTCTCCCCCAAAAGACCCAGGGTATTGATGCTCGCCTTCGCGTCCTCGTTTATCCAGGTGTCCTTCTGCACCCACACGAGGATCTTCACCAATGGCCTGGCCTCTGTCTCGTCGTAATACACCTTTATGTCCTTGACCTCCCCGACCGAGACGCCTGAATACCTGACGGGCGCCCCGACGCTTATGCCGTTCGCGAAACTGAAGACCACATTCAGGTTATAACCGCTCTTGACGCCATAAAAATTTCCTATTGAAAAGATTATGACCGACAGGATAACCAATCCTATAAAAATAAATATGCCGACCTTCAGTTCAAAATTCATCCTTGTAAACATTAGCGCCTCCCAAATTTTGCGAAGCAAAATTTAATCCCGAGCGGCCCGCTTTTTATTGCGCTGTCGCGAGAGACCTTTTATGTGTTATCGGTTACCGGACCTTTTGACGCGCCTGTTATGAATTGCCTGACAGTCGGGTCATTGGTGTTTCTTATGTCCTCTGTCTTCCCTATGGCTATGATCTTGCCCTGATATAACATGGCTATCCTGTCGGCTATCTTGTAAGCGCTGACCATGTCGTGCGTGACTACTATGGAAGTCACCTTCAACTTATTATTAAGGTCTACGATGAGGTCGTTTATCGCGTCCGCCCTTATCGGATCAAGGCCTGTCGTGGGCTCGTCATATAAGATAATCTTTGGGTTATGGCAGATCGCCCTCGCGAGACCCACCCTTTTTTTCATGCCGCCGCTCAGTTCAGACGGCATCAGATACTCTATGCCTTTCAACCCCACCATCTCCAGGGCGGTTGTGACCTTTTCCTGTATCTTGGCCTCGGATATGTTGGTATGCTCCCTCAGGGCGAAGCCCACGTTGTCCCCGACGCACATCGAATCGAATAACGCCGCGCCCTGGAAAAGCATGCCGAAACTGAGCCGCAGCCTGTCCAGCTCGTCCTCTTCCATCCTGGCTATGTCGTTCCCGTCTATGATCACCTGGCCGAAATCAGGCCTCAACAGACCTATTATGTGCTTCAGCAAAACACTCTTGCCCGTGCCTGAACACCCTATGATGACAAGGACCTCTCCTGATTCTATTATAAGGTTCGTGTTGTCCAGGACCTTTTTATCGCCGAATGATTTTGTGAGATTTATAATTTCTATCATCTCAGAATAACTCCTTTTGCGACTCTTTCCTGTACGGCACCTTGAGGTGCCCGTACGCCAGTTTCGTGACCTCCCTGCCCCGCGGCGTGCGTTTCATGAAACCTATCTTCAGGAGAAACGGCTCCACCACGTCCACTATGGTATCACTCTCTTCGTTCAATGTCGCGGCGAGCGATTCTATGCCGACCGGACCTCCGTCGTAAAAATCGATGATCGCCTTCAGCACCTTCCTGTCTATATCATCAAGCCCGGCCGAATCAATCCTGTGAGAATCCAGCGCGTCCACCGCCGTCTTTACATCGATCTTTTTATCGTCCTTGACCTGGCTGTAATCCCGCACCCTGCGCAGCAACCTGTTGGCGACCCTGGGGGTACCCCTGGAACGCCTCGCGATTTCGGCGCACGCGTCTTTTTCTATGTCTATGTTTAAAAGCCCGGCGGAATGCCCTATTATCTTCACGAGGTCCTCTGTCTCGTAAAAATCCAGGTGATAAAATATGCCGAACCTGCCGCGTAACGGCGCGCTCAGAAGCCCGGCCCTCGTAGTGGCCCCGATAAGCGTAAACCTCTTGAGGTTAAATTTTATGGTCTTGGCGTAAGGGCCCTTGTCTATGAGAAAATCTATCTGGTAATTTTCCATCGCCGGATATATGAATTCCTCCACGACCTTTGAAAGCCTGTGTATCTCGTCTATGAAAAGGACGTCCCCTTCCCCGAGATTAGTAAGAATACCTATAAGGTCTCCCGCCCTTTCTATGGCGGGGCCGGACGTGGCGGTGATCTTGGCGCCCATCTCGCGCGCTATTATATGCGCGAGCGTGGTCTTGCCCAGGCCCGGCGGCCCTGAAAGCAGGGCGTGTTCCAGGGATTCCTTTCTTTTCTTGGCCGCCTTTATCGCGATATTCAGATTTTCAACCACGTGCCTCTGGCCGACAAAATCTTTAAACTTGTCAGGTCTCAGGGAAATATTGAATACGGTCTCTTCCTCGGCCTCCCGGCCCGTTATCAGGCGTTCACGATCGTCATTTATTTCTTGTTTAGGCATATGTCCAGTCGGCTTACAGCTAACTTTTATTTTTTCACCTTCTGCTTATAAACCTCATTCAATAAATCTTCCGCGGTCTTTATGTCCTGGTTCCGTCTAATCGCCTCATCCAGCATGGTCCTTGCCTCGGCCTTTTTATACTGCAGCTGCAATAATACCCCCAACGCCTCTTCCTGTATGTCCTGCTTTCCCTTTGACCCTCCGCCGGAAATCCCGGAATCCTGTATCAGCCCGAACTTGCCGACTTTCCCCTGAAGCTTCGCGACTATCTCTTTCGCCCTCTGCTCCCCTATCCCGGGCAGTGACTTCAAGAACGAGACATCCCCTATGTCTATGGCGCGGGCTATGACGGATATGGGCTGCTTCAGGGCCCTCACCGCGGCCTTCGGCCCTATGCCTGAAACCGTTATGAACTTTTCGAAAAATTCCTTTTCAATCTCATTCAAAAAACCTATCAAAAACGGAAACCCCCTGGAGGGCTCCACCTGAAAATAATGATACGTTATCAGGGACACGGTGCCGTCCGAGCGCACGTGATTATCCAGACACTGCATCACCGCGCCGGGCATCAATACCTCGTAACACATGCCGTTCACGTCCATTATCACGGCATCGTCTCTTTTCTCCGCTATCTTCCCAGATATCCTGCAGATCATAATAATTTATGCGCGCATACGTTCGCGTGCGCTATCGCCAGGGCAAGCGCGTCCGTGACGTCCACGGGCCCGGGCATCTTGCCGAGACCCAGCAAGCTCGTCACTGTCCTCTGCATCTGTTCCTTTGACGCGCGACCCCTGCCTGTTATCGCCTTTTTTATCCTGGTGCTCGGATAATTCACGAGCTCGACCGACTGGTTCTCAACCGCCAGGCATATGACGCCGCGGGCGTGCGCCATCAGGACCGAGGTCTTAGGGTGCTTATAATGAGAATATATCTCCTCGAGCGCGACCGCCTCCGGCCCCGTGTCTTTTATCAGGAGCGTCACCTTCTTGTAAATCTCGGAAATCCGCTTTTCTATCTTGTCCTTCGCGTTCGAGCGGATAATGCCCGCTTCTATCAATTTCACGCTGTTGCCGGCCGCCTCAATGAGCCCGTAACCCGTAATCCCCAGCCCTGGATCGATCCCCAAGATCCTCATGGAAACACGAAATAAAAAAGCGCCGTGAATAAACAATCGGCCGCTATTATTAAAATAAACGATGTCACCACGGAAAACGTGGTCGCCTTTCCTACTCCTTCAGCCCCGCCCTCCGTCATGAATCCCTCGTAACAGGAGATTATGCATATTATCCCGGCGAACACGACTGACTTGAAAAGTCCCGTGAAAATGTCTTTCAGCGCCAGCGTGTCGAATGTCATCTTTATATATATGGTGGAACCTATGAGAAGCTTGTACACGCCTATTATATAACCGCCCAGCATGCCTATGAAATCAGAATACACGGTGAGTATCGGCAGCATTACGATCAGGGCGAGAAACCGCGGCACGACAAGATACTTGACGGGATTCGCCGCCAGGGTCCTCAACGCGTCTATCTGTTCCGTGACCTTCATGGTGCCCAGCTCCGCCGTTATGCTGGCGCCCACCCTGCCCGCGATGACAAGGGCCGTCAACACGGGGCCAAGTTCTCTCACCATCGAAAGGGC